>SWBX01001935.1_pt1 | contig 18320 bp, 9 predicted proteins | sample 4693051 | NCBI WGS metagenome assembly SWBX01 (sample SAMN10267272, study PRJNA491770) | bioreactor metagenome | isolation source: DHS bioreactor inoculated with marine | place: Japan: Omine Ridge, Nankai Trough | reverse complement strand
ATCCCTCTTACTACCGAACTGGAACTTTCACCGGAATTGAACAGGAAACCTCTGCCATTGCTCTGGCAATCGATGATGCAGGCATCCGGGTTGTCGTTGACTGACCTTAGAGTGACAGGCTTTCCTGCGAAATCCAGATCGAAATTCCCTGCACCCAGATACGTGCCGTCTTCCAAAAAAATCGTGTCGCCTGGGCAGACACTGTCCAGAGCGATCTGGATCGAAGGATAATCACCTGAACCATCCGCTTTAAGAGTGGTGGGTTCCCCGCAAATTGTTTCATCAGAACCAATGTCATAACCTGTATTTAATGGTCTCACATCACCGTCTATATCGTCTGAGGGTAGCGTGTACGTAACAGTATCGCTCGTGCCGGCGTCTTTGCATGGGCTGAGTGCGATGATATGGTAGTCGAATGGGGCACCGCCGAAAAATTGGGGATCTTCGTTGAACAGACACCCAATGCACGTTGTCGAAGCAGGACAGGAGGCTTCTTTGATGTCGCAGTAATGCAATTCCGGGAATGATCCTGTTCCGTCTATCCCAATCTCAGGACCGGATATTAAAGCTGTATTGTCCCAGAAAATGCAGTTTACAAATTCTGGAGACGCTGTCAGACAGCCGACTCCGCCACCATTTCCATCTGAGGAATTATAAGCAATCGTACAATTCGTCACAACCGTGTCGTTTTGCCAGACACAGATCCCGCCTCCCAATCCAACGGAACTGTTTTCTGCAATTAGACAGTTGACGATTTCCGGGAACGACAGCGCATCCCGGACATAGATAGCGCCACCTTTATCGGAGGCCGAGCAGTCCTTAATCACGCATTTCGATATAATGGGTGAAGCATTCTGACAGCAGATGCCGCCACCATCATCGTTGGATTGATTGGAAGTTATCCTGCATCCATCAATAACGGCGTTGGATGCGTCAGCGCAATAGACGCCGCCGCCTCGATAGTTAACAACACACTCAAAAATATCACAGTTGATGATTGATGGCGACGAGGCATTTTCGCATAAAACACCGGCACCATAATCAGCAGCACCGTTTTGGATTCTGATGCCGCGTATCACTGAACTGTTTGTCTCTCCGGAATGAAAATGAAATCCCCGGCTTGTATCCTCACAATCGATGATGCATATATCAGGATTGTCATTGATCGATCGTACTGTAATGGCTAACCCACCAAAGTCCAGATCAACGTTGCCTGTACCGGTATATGTGCCGTCTTCCAGCCAGATCGTATTACCTGTACAGATTTTGTCAATGGCGTATTGAATATTTGGATAATCCCCGGACCCATCCGCCTTGATTGTTGGATTCCAGCAAGCTTTTTCATCGGAACCGATATCATATTCTGAAAGCATGGGTCTGACATCACCTTCAATGTCATCCGCTGGTAAACTCGGAAAAACCCCCGTATCACTGGTTCCCTGGTCTATACATGCACTGTTTTCCGTCAATCGATAATCATACGGGCTGCCGCCCATGAATAACGGATCCTGATGATACAGGCAGGATTGGCAGTCTTCATTTGTGACAGGACAAAGCCAGTCATCAAAACAACAGTAATCCAGAGTCGGTTCAGACCCCGTGCCAAGCAGCCCGACTATCGGATCCGAACTGCCGGCTGTATTTCCCCACAGGATGCAATTTATCATACCGGGTGATGCGGTATTGCACACAATGCCGCCGCCCGATTGTACTGCATAGTTATCTGCGATGGTGCAATTTGTGACAGCCGGAGAATTTAAATAGAATGCGATGCCACCGCCCCAGTCGCCACTGTTGTTTGTGATTGTACAGTTCACGATAACAGGCATGGATCCTGAATCCCGGCTGTATATCCCACCACCCAGATCGCCGGAGACGTTGTTGTCAACGATGCATTTGGAGATAATCGGAGAGGCGTTATTGAAGAAGATACCACCACCGTCATCGGTTGTCGCGATGTTGCCTTCAATGCGACAACTCAGGATTTCTGCGTCGGAACCGTCATCGAGAAAGATCCCACCGCCGCGTATTTCAGCCGTACTGTCTTCAACAATGCAGTTGATAATCGTGGGTGACGATGCGTTTTCACATCGAATTCCGCCACCGCTGTCAATTACAGAGCCATTGCGGATCGTAATCCCTCTGACCATGGCGTTTGATGTTTCACCTGATTGAAAATCGAAACCTCGACCGTTGCTTTCACAGTCGATAATACAGGAAGCGGGATCATCGGATAGGGAACGTACATACATCGGTCTTCCTCCGAAATCCAGATCCTTATTGTCGGCGCCCGTGTAAACGCCGTTTTCGAGCTGAATGATTCCCCCATGGCAATGCCCGTCGATGGCTGCTTGAATCGTGGGATAATCACCGGTTCCATCGGCATTAACCGTACAGGACCCACAGAATTCGTCAGCGCCACAATCAGCTCTGCCGCCAATATACCGGTAATCTCCGTCAATATCGGTGCTGCCGCCTTGCCATCCTCCCTGATCAATACATGGACTGTTTCTTTGCAAGTGGTAATCAAAAGGGGTTCCGCCAATAAATAATGGATTCTGATTAAATAGACACCCCCAGCAAGAGCTGACGACAAATGGGCAAATGGTGGATTGAATAGCGCAGTAATACAGGGTTGGATTAGAATTATTAGTGGTCCAATCTTCGATTTCATAGTGGCCTGTATTACCCCACATAAGACAACCATAAAAATCGGGATCTGCTGAGGCGCAGAGAACGGCGCCTCCTCGAGTAGTTGCATGATTATACGCAATCGTACAAGTGTAAACACTCGGCCCGCAATAATCGATGGAGAATCCACCGCCATGGAGACTATTATTGTTCGTAATATTGCAGTTATTGATATTGGGATATGATGCATTATAAGTAGAAGAAGATATGTCTATCCCACCACCCCAATCGGTAGCGGTGTTACCATCAATCGTGCATTTTGTGATTGTCGGCGAGGAGTTGTCAATAGCGATGCCGCCTCCGTCCCAAATTGACGAATTGCCTTCAATACGGCAATTCCGGATTACAGCATATGAATCGTTCTCGAACAAGACCCCGCCCCCTTTATATCCGGAGGCGTTATTTTGAATCACACAGTTGGTTATCAGGGGGCTCGAAGAAACACAACGAATGCCACCACCACTGGCGTAACCGTTCCTGACTGTTATACCTCTTACTATGGAACTGGATGTTTCACCGGAATAGAAATAAAAACCGCGACCGGCGCTTTGACAGTCGATGATGCAAAGGTCCGGATCATCGCTCACGGAACGAACCGTCAAAACTTTTCCTCCGAAATTCAGATTCTTGTTGCCGGTTCCTGTATAAACGCCATTTTCGAGCCAAACAATTCCTTCATGTTCACACGCTGCATTGATTGCTGCTTGAATCGTTGCGTAATCACCGGTCCCATCAGCTTTCACTGTAGACTCAGTAGGCGGGCAGAGCGTTTCGTTCTCCCACCAGGCGACTTCAGAATCCCAATAAGCGGTGCTGACAATATCCATATCGCCGTCGTTGTCAAAATCAGCGGAAAAGGCCGTCCGTGCTCCATCAAACAGCGTTTCCACCGTATGCTTTGTCCAGGAACCGCCCGCATTTTCCCACCATGCAACTTCATCCCCTTGTTCCGCTGCGCTGAGAATATCCATGTCACCATCATTGTCAAAATCAGATGCGTACACGGAAATCGGACTATCAAACGAAGCATCCACTGAGTGTTTTGTCCAGGTTAATCCTGTTCCATCCGTATTCTCCCACCAGGCTATTTCTAACGCGAAGTTGCCGGCTGCAACAATATCAATATCGTCATCTCCATCCATATCAATTGAAAAAATTCCCTGTACGCCATCAAAATCGTTAACCACCAGATGATTTGACCATGAGGTGCCCAAGCCGTCCAGGTTCTCACACCATTGGATTTCATCATCGATGGTAGCCGATCCCAAAATATCCAGATCACCGTCTCCATCAACATCTGAAAAATGAACACAATTTGCTAAATTAAAGCCTGTTATTAATATCCGCTCTGTCCAGGAGGTTCCCAAGCCATTGTCATTTTCCCACCAGGCAATCTCATTATCGATCTGCGCTGCACCCAGAACATCCATGTCGCCGTCACCGTCAATATCAGCGGAACAAACACAATGGGCTCGATCGAAATTGGAGGCTATGGTGCGCCGCGTAAAACTTGTGCCCACCCCATTGGTGTTCTCCCACCAGACGATCTGATCACCCCCGTAATTGGCGCCAATAACATCCAAATCGTCGTCGCCGTCAATATCTGCAGCGTAAACCGAAACACTACCGATGGTGGCGTCAATCATGTGCTCCGTCCAGGTATGACCGAAACCATCCGCGTTTTCCCACCAGACAGTGTCAGCTGTAGCGACCCCTCCGCTCAGAACATCCATGTCGCCGTCGCCGTCGATATCCGCAGCGTGAACTGAGACTGGGTAGCCAAAACTTCCATCAATGGTCTGCTTTGATGAAAATGCTCCGATTTGACTTGCTCCCAAACACAACAATATGGTAACCATCATCCACACTATTTGATTCTTCGAAATCATGTTCATCATCCTTCCCTCCCTTGAGCCCGTTGATCTTCAGTACCCATAACATCAGCACCACCAAAATCACCGCTGCTGTCTCTCGACAGGAAACCCCTCTTGGCAACGCCATATCCTATGTTGCCGTTTCGAACCGCAGAAACGGTGACGGCAGTGATATGGTACGTAAGAATATAATGCTTAATCAGGATTCTGTGAGTACTTGTTTTTTACGGGAAAGTACTGGGTTTTTCTCAGCAACAGCTATTCATCACCTGATTGGCAGCTTTCAGGATACGCCAGATACCGGGTTAGATTTGATCCCGGAGGAAGCCCCATTTTTTTACGGATTTGATACCGGTGCCAATCCACGCTGCGTTTGGAGATAATCAGGATTCGAGCCATATTTCGAGAGGTCAGTTTTATCTTGATCAGCGTACAGATTTTGAATTCCTGACGGGTCAGTTTGGGGTGCCGCTTCTTCAATTTCCTGATGAAATCAGGGTACACCGCATCAAACTGTTTCTGAAATTTCGACCAGCTCTGTATAGAAATTTTTCGCTCCTTCAACTGTGTTGAAATCCACCGGCGCGCTTCCTGAGGGGATTGGAGTGGTTCCTTCCTGAATTTTTCGACACTTTTCTCAAATGATTTCATCACCGCGTTCTGTTGCGCGATTGTTTGAGCGAGGATCGTCAGTTCTTTCCGCTGTTGTTCAATTTTCAACCGGAAAATCTGAATTTCTTTTTCTTTCTGCTCGGTTTCAAATCGAATTTTCAGCCCCCGTATTCGTCGGTCGGAATCCTCATTAAACAGTTCTTCTTTCTTCGAATGAAATTGTTCTTGATGAAATAGTGCTTTTTCGAAATCGTGGATTTCCTTATGCAGATCAGCCAACTGTTCATGGAGTTTATATATCAATGATTTTGATCCGATATCCTCGGCAATGACAAGAGATTGTTTGAGGTGATTCAATGATAAATCAAACTGTTTCCCCTCAATCAAAAGACATCCAATACTCTTGTGAATTTTAGCCTGACAGTAGTTCAATTCGTTTTTCTCTGCGGTTTCCAAACTGATTAACTGATACTCCAGCGCCTTTTCCAAATCACCGAGTTTTTGATAAAGATCGCCGATTAAATTCTCCACATCGGCTTTTCCCTCTCTGTTCCCCGCGGACTCGTGAAGCTTGAGAGATTTAAGTGCAAATTCCAGAGCTTGATCAGGATTTCCGGTCCGGTTATAGCTCCGGGCAATATTATTCAAGGCATTTGCTTCAGACGCTTTGTCACCGAGGTCCTGGAAGATTTTTGAACATTTTAAATGATATTTAAGCGCGTCATCATAATCATTTAACTCCGTATGGATGACGGCAATATTATTCATTGAGATCGCTTCAATATGTCGAAAGGCCAGTTCCTGAGAAATTTTCAAGGATTTAAAGTGGTAATCCAGCGCCTTTTCATAATCTCCCAACCGGCAATAAACGTCACCCAGATGTGTATAAGAAATGACCTCGTTTTTCTTGATATTACTCGCGTTGTAAAAAGAGGCGCATTTCAAATGTGCATGGAGTGCCTGTTGAAAATCACCTCGCGAGAAGTGAATATTTCCAATGAGAGAGATGACTTTGATCGTGTTCGTTTCGTCATGATTCAAATCAAAGATCTGCTTTGCCGCTATGGCATTTTCCAATGCCGTATCATAATTTCCCAGCCGAAAATGACATGTTACGATCAAAAGCAGGCTCAGAGAAATTCCCTTTTTGTATTCAATGTTTTCCGCCTGTTCATGCGCTTTTTGGCAAAGTGCAAGACTCTGTCTCGTATCTGTGTACCGCAGTTCATTCGCCTGCCGGTTGAGAGTATCTATTTCTTCAATCGAAGTTTGTTGTATCGACATAGAATGTTGCACTTTCTCCTTTTCCTATAATACAGACATCAGTTAAACAATGCCACCAGTCTGTGCCATTTCCTCCGGCCGGCATGATTTGACACCATGACCCTCTCGGCCGTACACTCATCTTGAGAATTGCAACCGGATATCCGGCAGTATTTTCCCCGGTTTTTCACTGATAAAGGAGACATCATGGGTCGTATCGCACCATTTATTATGCTTGCTCTGGGAGGGTTTGCCCTGTTCGCCACTCTGACCTTTTTCCGGATGGGAACCCATGCGGACCAGTTCGTGACCCGAGTTGAACGGGAAGCCCTGGCCACGTATGACACCAATTACGGTCCTGATTCTTTGCGGGAGAAAGTCATGACCATCGCCCGGGAAGAGCGGATTCCCATTGCTGATGATGATCTGGAGATTAAACAGACGAATCCGTCAGGCAGCAGCCTGCTTGTGGAGATCGTGTTTCGATTTAAAATGAAAAAGACGGTGGTATCGCGAACTTTTGAGAAAACCGCGTCCCGGACGTTCCGGGGTCAATCGCAGGGACACAACAGATTACCACCCGGCTTCTCCACCGGCAGCGTCAATACGTCATCACCGTCCCGGGATATCAACTCCCACCGTCAGACCATCGGCCGGGCGGCTGCCGGCAAGAACGAGTAGAATCCACGGGAAATACTTATTGGGATTTGCCTCATCCCAAATCATCGTAGGGAGATTTAAATCAGCGAATCTTTAGACCGCCGGTCTCTTCCCCGAATCTTTCAACAGAATGCGGCTCACCGGGAAGATAGAAACGGCAGTGACAACGGTCAGTATAAACAATCCCTGAAATCCTACACATGCAATGAGCAGTCCACCGGCCATGGGCAGAAGGGATAGAATGCCGTCAGCTGAGTGCATCACGCCGATACCGCCTGCATTGGCGCCCCGGTCCGCCAGATCAAGCGTGACATTGGTAAACCCGATCTGAAACCCTGTAATGGCGGCTCCCATGAAGAAAAATGCGGCTGACAGCCAGGACATGGCGAAATCCGGCTGAATGGCGGCCAGAAGGAATAATCCCGGTGCAAGCACGGCTGGAATCGGCACCCACCGGTAAATCATCCGACTGCAATACCGGTCATTCAGCGTAGCCCATAACAGGTTTGAGAGGATCTTCCCGGCCACCTGGAACGCCAGCAGAGTCATGGCCAAAACCGGTGTGACTCCCAAATCGTTCTGCGCAAAGATGATATAAAAGGGTAACGCCATCATCCATGTTTTTGCCAGAATCTGCGCTGTGAAAAGGCGAATATACCCGGGTTCCTGACGCATTTTCACTGTGGTCCGGGAGATAAATTCCGGGAATTTCGGTGCAAAGGGATCGGGTGTATGTGGTGCTTCCCGTACAAACCCGAAGATAGCGATCCCAAAACAGGTCAGGATCCATACCACAGTAAACAAAAGCCCATAATTGTAGGGAAACGGATACATTTCCAGAATCCGGCCGATGAGGGGTGTAAGGAGGATGACGCCAATACCGCCGATAAATTTCCGGTAACCCCACAGCCGTCCCCGATGAGATACCGGCATGGAGGTGCGGACAATTTCCAGGAACGCCAAAGACGAAAATCCCGTACTGAGTTGCAGCACTGCCAGACACACCAGACTTCCCACCAGAAGCACCGGTTTTGAATTGGTGGCGGGATAAACGGCAAACACCAGGAACAAAACAGACAGCAGCGAGGCGATTCGGATCCAACCCACATTGAGATACAGTTTCAACCGGCTGGAAATCCGGGGAAGCATTCCCGCAGCCGGCGCTTGCATCAGTGCCGGACCACACATGGCAATGGCCCCGGCCAACCCGATGATAAACATGTTGTCCGTCAATTCAGACAGATACAGCGGCAGGATCAGGGTAACATCCACAAACGGGAACGTAAGCTGAAAAACAATACCGTTCCAGATACCCAGTCTATAATTTCGATGCTGTTCCCCTGGCGAAAGTGTCATAAGTTCAGAATGTACCCGTGATTTCCGGAATCTGCAAACAGGATAGAATTCCCGGGACACACTCTCTTTCCCATGAACCATCGACTTGACTTCAGTGACGGTTTTCTTCAGTATTTTATGTGATTTCTACGGGACCCCTGAACAATGCGGACCCCGCGAACCGTCTTCAACCGGAGTCGACACATGGATGAGAAATCCATTATTGATGGACTGAAAAAGATTTGTATCTGTAATAGTATCCAGAAAAAAGTGATTCTTGAACAGATCAACAATGGTGTCCGCACTGTGGATGAGATCAGCAAACGGACCGGTGCCGGCTCCGGATCATGCAAAGGCATGCACTGCATCCCTAAAATCCGGGAAATGCTGGACGAATCGGAGAAGATATCATCCTGATTTTATTTCCCGGACAGACACTTTTTATAGTAATTAATCAATCCATTGGTGGAGCTGTCGTGTGATGTGACTGGTTCATCCGTCTGAAGTTCCGGATAAATAGCACCGGCCAGTTGTTTACCCAGCTCCACACCCCATTGGTCATAGCTGTTGATGTTCCAGATGATGCCCTGGACAAATATCTTGTGTTCGTACATTGCGATGAGACGGCCCAGTGTCCGCGGCGTCAGTTTCTGAAATAAAAATGAGTTTGTCGGCCTGTTTCCCGGGAAAGTGCGGTGGGGTGTCAACCGTTCTGTTTCTTCTATTGATATGCCTTTTGCCATCATTTCGGTTCGAACTGTTTCCGCCGATTTCCCCATCATCAGGGCTTCGGTCTGAGCGAAATAGTTGGCCAGAAGTATCCTGTGATGATCACCCAGGGGATTGTGACTCTCAACAGGTGCGATGAAATCAGCGGGTATCAACCGGGTGCCCTGATGCAGAAGTTGATAAAAAGCATGTTGACCGTTAGTCCCGGGTTCACCCCATATCACCGGTCCCGTCGTATAACCCGTGATGGGATGTCCATCCCTGTCCATTCCCTTTCCATTGGATTCCATATCCCCCTGCTGAAAATAGGCGGCAAACCGGTGCATATACTGGTCATACGGCAAAATCGCATGAGATTCCGCACCCAAAAAATTGTGGTACCAGATACCCAGAAGCGCCATGATTACCGGAATGTTTTTCTCCGGATCCGCCGTCCTGAAATGCTCATCCATATCGTGAGCACCTGCCAGAAGATCTTCGAAATTATCCATCCCGATAATACAGGCGATGGAAAGACCTATTGCGGACCAGAGTGAGTATCGTCCACCCACCCAATCCCAGAATTCGAACATGTTGGCCGGATCAATGCCGAATGCTTTTACAGCATCGGTGTTGGTTGATAACGCCGCAAAATGGCGGCTCACCGCTGCCGGGTCACCCAGAGCCTCCACCAGCCACTGCCTGGCAGACCGGGCATTGGTGATGGTTTCCTGAGTGGTAAATGTTTTTGACGCCACGATAAACAGGGTCGTTTCCGGATTCAATTTAATAAGGGTTTCGGCAAGATGTGTCCCGTCAATATTTGATACGAAATGCACCGCCATTCCCTTTTTCCAGTAGGGTTTGAGTGATTCCGTCACCATCACAGGACCCAGATCCGAACCACCGATGCCAATATTCACCACATCGGTGATGGCTTTTTTAGTAAACCCTTTCCAGACACCGTTCCGGACATCATTCGTGAATCGGCGCATCTTCGCCAGCACGGCATTGACACCGGGCATGACATCTTCGCCATCCACGAGGATGGGACGATTGGATCGGTTCCGAAGTGCGACATGAAGCACCGCTCGATTCTCAGTGATATTGATTTTTTCACCGGCAAACATCCGGTCCCGCCAGACCATCACATTACATGCTTTTCCAAGCGCCATGAGGTATCTGAGTGTTTCCCCGGTAATCCGGTTTTTTGAATAGTCGAACAAGATATCGTGAAACGTCAGGGAAAAAGAATCAAATCGCCGGGAGTCACCGGTAAACAGATCCCTGATATGAACATCCTTCATTTTCCGGGCGTGAGCAGCCAGGGATTTCCATGCCATGTTTCTTTCTGGTCCGGTCATAATGAGTCTCCTCTGCTGGTATTACCGCCGGTAACCGTGATTTCACCTCAGGCGATTAACGATACTGTGGGTCACCTTGCTTTCAGTGTAGCATCAATCCCCGGATGGAGACCAACCTGTTATTCGCCACAGACAACCATCACCGATCACATCCCACACCGATCATTGACGAGCCGCCGGTTAATTGTTACACCAGTCGTATCCTTTAGAGATCTCAGGAGGATTCCTGTATGACACAGCTGTCGGAAAAGAATGGATATGAAGAATATACCCGGGAGGAACTGGAAGCCCTGAACGAATCCTCCACAGGCAAACTTGTGTTGGACTGTCTCACGGTTCTGATCATTAATGCCATTCCCATGTATGGTGTATTCTTCAGAGGATGGGACGGATTTTCGCTGATTCTGCTTTATATCTGTGAGGGTCTGATTGTCTGGGTTACGGATATCCTGAAATTTTCCGTGAAAAACACCGGTATCACACTGGATAAAAATTTTAAAAAATCCGGATCAACAATCCTGGGATTCGAGTTTATTTTCATCACTTTCTTCGGTGCATTTGCCCTGATAGCCTTCGGCCCCCGGGAATCAGCAAGTCTGGTTCTTAGTGAAACATTCATTCCTGTAAAGGACCTTATTCTTACAGAACTGAAATGGCCTTTGGCAGGTATTTTAATTTTCCGGTGCCAGAAATTATTCCAGGATTATGTGGCTGCCGGAGGTTTCGGCAGATCGGCATCAATCCCGCTCTGTCATGCCGGTGGCGGCTGGATGATTCTTTTGTTTGCCGTGGTGATGCTGGTTCCTTTCATTTCCGGGGGTGACGCCAATCCCCGGGCAGGGCTTGCTGCCATTGTCACATTGAAGACTGTCGGGGAACTTTTCGGGGTATGGGCGGTGCGACTGGCCCTGAAATTGGAGGATAAAGCCACTGCAGAGAAGAAGCATAGAAAATAAACGGCCACAGAGAATTCCGTTCCGGGAACTCATTGTTTCAAAACAATAGCACAAGTGTCTGCAAATAATGTGACTAAATCAGACAAATCCGTCATGAATCATAAAATCAAACTGAGAACTATATTGGGAGAGGCAAAGTCTCTTCCTCACCAATTTGTAGTGTAACTTGACATTTCCCTCTACAGCATTTAGTCTCATAACAATAGTTACTGTCTTTGAACTCTTGAACGAGACAGAAAAAATGGTTGGTTCAAGGTTTTAATATTTGGTTGACTATTTATCATCCTGAGGAGGATGGAACAACTAACGATGGGAGGAAACTCAAATGAAGTGGAAATGGCTGCTCTTGCTTCTTCTTTGTGCGACATTTGTCGTACCAAGCCTGTACGCTGCAGAAACCGGAAAAATCCGAGGAAAGGTTTTTACAAAAGATGGTGAAGTCCTGCCGGGCGTAACCATTACACTTTCAGGAAAATACCTTCAGGGTTACCGTACAACGGTTTCCGATGAAAATGGTATTTTCCGGTTTCCCCTCGTGCCGGTCGGTCCGTATACCCTTAAATATGAGATGATGGGGTTTGCCCCTCTCCAGCAGGAGAAAGTGCCTGTTTTACTGGGGTCCACGACACCCATTGAGGTGACAATGGATTCCACCCGGTTTGAACAGATCATCGTGGTGACGGAAGCGGCACCGCTGATCGAAACCGATACCGCGGATCTTTCCACACGGATCACTTCCGAGGAATTGGATACCATGCCATCAGCCGCCCGGGATTTCCGTGATGTCACGAAGTTTATTCCCGGTGTTACCGGAGTCCGGATCAACACGGTTGATGGATCAACCGGTGACGGTCTTCCCTCCATCCGGGGTGAAGGTCAGTATGGGAACAACTATCTGGTTGATGGATTGAGTGTCCGGGATCCGGCAACGAAATCCACGGGATCACCGTTGAACTTCGATGCGATTCAGGAAATTCAGATCATCACCGACGGTTTCAGCCCGGAATACGGTCGAGCCCTGGGTGGTGTGGTCAACGTCATCACCAAATCAGGTTCCAACGAATTCCATGGTGAGTTAGCCCTTCAGTACGAATCCGATGCCCTGTCGGGTGACGAAAAGGATTCTCTGTGGGCACAGAACCGGGATTTCACGAAGTTCTTTCCCTATTTCAACATCGGCGGTCCGATTCTGAAAGACAAACTGTGGTTCTTCCTGTCTTACAACTATGAGGACGCTTCATACGACTATGGTATAGAAGATCTTGAGATAACAGATTCCAATCTGTTCACGAAATTAACCTTCGCAATCACTCCGAAATATTCATTGAGCGTATCCAGTACAATCAGAGATTTCGAAGAGTCAAACAGAGGTCTTGATCAGGGTCGTGAACCGGGTGCTCTGGGTAAACTTACCTGGGATGATGTCCGGCTTCGTGTAAATTTCAAGGGGATTCTATCCGATTCCTCTGTTTTGGAAGCCAAATATGGTTTTATTTACCGTGAAAGCGAAGACCAGCCCATGTCAGGTGATGCCGGTGCACCCATGTATACCAATCTTGACACGGGAAGCATGTACAACAACTACGATAACTTTGATAAAGCCATTCGCGAACGGAATGATTTCAGTCTGGAATACACCCATTTTCTGGATCAGATGATGGGAACACATGAAATCAAAGCGGGTTTTCTTTATGAAAAAACCGCTTCAGAACGCGATCTGACCTTTACAGGTTCCGATACGGATTTATTCCCCGACAGCATGGAGGGTGGTTCTGAATACCAGTATAAAGAAGGCGTGCCGTATGTTTACTACGATTATTCCGGTGCAGCAGTCGAAAATGAGACAGATGGTTATGGATTCTACCTTCAGGATAAATGGGCTCCCATTGAAAACCTGAATGTGATGCTCGGCTTCCGAATTGATGCTCAGGATGTAAAAAATGACCGAGGTGAAACCCTTTTCGATTTTGGTCTGGATGAAACATTTGCTCCTCGTATGACCCTTGCTTATGACATCACAAAAGATGGCCGAAATATCGTCAAGTTCGGTGTCGGACGTTTTTACGATGTTGTCTCAACATCACTTGCTGAATGGGGTAATACGGCGAGTCCATACTCATTCGACAGGTATTCATACGGTGGTCCGGGTAACCCCTATACCGGTGGAAATTTTTCACCGGGTGATGAAAGAGATCCGAATAACTGGGGCACCTGGGAACACTTTGACGATGATGATGATGGCGTTGATGATCGGCATGAGTTTCATCCCGGTGATCCGACTTACACCCAGGATCCGGCCGGACATCCTCTTATTTATGATGAAAACCTGAAACCCTATCACAAAGACGAAATTCTGATTGAGTATGATCGGGGTATCGGAAACAATTACGCCGCCAAAATCCGGTATATCCAGGGCTGGACCCGTGATCTTATTGAAGATGTCGCTTACAATATCGATGACTGGTATATCGTCAACTTCGACAAGAAAAAACGTGATTACAAAGCGGTTGAAGTGGAATTTAACGGTCGGCCCATGCAGGGACTTCGGTTCAATTTCGCCTATGTATGGAGTGAATCCAAAGGAACAACACCGGGTCAGTTCGAACGGGGCGGATTCTCATCATCATGGGGCAGCGGCAACAACGTTGGTGTGTTCGGCGACAGACCTCCCTGGGATCCGGATGGCGAAGATTACGATGAAGATGCGGAATTCTGGGCGGAACTCCTGGGTGGTCTCGGTGGTCTTGACGGAGATGACGGTTGGTATGGTCGTCTTCCCTACTCCGCGGAACACCAGGTGTTGCTCAACCTGAACTATACCGCACCTTTCGGTCTGGTCATTGGTTCCGCCATGCAGTGGAACTCCGGATATGCCTGGCAGAAACGTGGCTGGCAGGATGCATACGGAGGATATCTGACCTTCCCGGAAGGCCGTGGTGTTCGTGATATGCCCAGCCTCTTCTGGTGGGATCTCTCCGCTGCATACAAATACTATATCACCGACGACATGGCCATTAGCGCCCGGTTGGACATCTTCAACGTTATTGACGGCGACAAACCGGTCAGTCTGAAACAGGATTGGAACGCTGAAGGCTCCAACGAGAATTTCGGGGAAGTGCTGAAACGGCAGGACCCGCGCTCCATGCGGCTCAGTGTCAGCTTCACTTTCTAGAGTTCTGAACAGAGTATGATTATCTGCGGGATGCTGCATTGCAGCATCCCGCTGTTTCTATGAACCGGAGGAAGATATCCATGAACAAGACATCTCTGATAACCTTCATGAAAATTGTAGCCCTGACGGGACTGTTGTGTGGGTTCATATGCGGAACCGCTCTGGGTATTAACCACGCCAGTTTCAAAGGCAGCGCTTTGACCCGGGATGGTCAAACGGTTGAGGATGTGACCATTACCCTCAAAGACGAAAAGGGAACTGAAAAAGTCATTGAGGTCGATGATGACGGCACATTTACCTCCCGCTTGTTCCTGATGGGACAGCATACCGTCACTGTGGACGCACCCGGGTATCTTGTCTACGCTGTAAAATTCCAAGACGCAGGTCCAACGGGAGTACCGGAAGAAGCACAGCGATCTGCCGTGGATGTGGAACAGCATCTCCCGGAACTCTCCGTCTCACCCAATCACAAATATACCTACGATTTGACATTTGTTCCGGAAAATTTCTTCAATGAAAAGGCTCAGAAAGAGGAACTCGGCCGGGTCCAGAACCTGATTCTGAAAGCTGAGGAAAAAATCAATGCCGGGGCCGCCGGAGACGCTATTCCCATACTTGAGAAAGCAATCGAGAAAAAGGCTGACCTGGGGTACCCCCATTATCTCATGGGAGTGGCCCTGTTTGAAATCGGAAACCGGGAACGCGCAATTTCATCATTCAAAAAATCCATTGAAATCAAGTCCGACCTCATCGGCGCAAACTACTACCTGGGTAAAATGGCTCATGAAGCCGACAGGACATCGGATGCTCAGAAATATTATGAGGCTGAACTGAAGGTATCACCCAATCAGGCAGCTACCCTCCAGATCCTGGGCATGATGTACAGTGAACAGGGCGATAAGAAACGGGCAGCGGAAATGTTTGAACGATACCGCGTTGTAAAGCCTGACGATGAGAAAGTGCTTGATGATCTCGTTGTCCTTTACACGGATCTCGGTGATCAGAAGAAAGTGAAAGCCATTGTTGAAGCTCAGGAACAGCTCGGAAAACAGGATGGCGCTTCCTATTACAATCTGGGAACATCCTACTGGAAGGAAAAGGATTTTGTATCCGCTGAGAGTGCATTCCGAAAAGCCGTTATTAAAGAACCCGGTCTGGCAGCCGCTCATAAAGGCCTTGCATACTGCCTGATACAACTCAAAAAGAATACCGATGCTCTGGAAAATTTGAAAAAATACCTGGAACTTAAACCCGATGCGAAAGACCGGGATAAGATACAGGGAATTATCAAGGAGATAGAAAACATCGGAAAATGATTTCTCCCGGCAGATTGGAAATGTTCCGTTATTCCCGCGGGGGTGACACCTGTTTGCATCCCGTCAGCAAGACGAAAAACCTGATGCCGAACATTAGATATATAATTCTAAATTTAATATTCTCAATGACTCTGATCTGCGCCGGCTCAACAGTGACAGCCGCCGATCCATCAGTGCTGCTCATCACGATTGATACTCTTCGGGCGGATCGGCTGGGGTCTTATGGTGACGCCCATAGTTCAACCCCGTTCCTGGACCGGTTGTCCCGGCATGCTGTGGTTTATACCGATGCCTGGACCGATGTCCCATTGACACTCCCGGCCCATACGTCACTTCTCACCGGTCAGCCCGTCACCCGGCACGGCATCACCGGGAACGGTCATCCCGTGGGATCCGAAAACCTGTTGCTCCCGGAGATCCTGAAAGCGCAGGGATATTCCACGGCGGCTGTGATAGGCGGGTATCCACTGGTCCGGAAGTTCGGTTTGAGCCGCGGATTCCAGATGTATGATGATCGTCTTAAATCGGTAAACCGGACCGGTGTCCCCGAGCGCTCTGGAGCTGCCGTTGCATCGGCATCTATCGATCTTCTGGAGTCGTTAAAAGCGCCGGTTTTCTTGTGGGTGCATTTTTATGATCCACACGCGCCGTATGATCCCCCTGATCCATACCGCAATGTATGTAAAGACCTGTACCGCAGCGAGGTGGCATACACGGATCGGTGTGTCGAACTTCTGATGCAGGCGTGGACCGAAAAATTTGGCAGTGAAACGTTCCGGATCATTGTAGCGGACCATGGAGAGTCCCTGGGTGACCACAATGAGATAACGCATGGTGTTTTTCTCTACCAGGAGACCGTGGGTGTTCCACTCCTGGTACTCCCGCCCGCAGGATCCGGTCCGGTGGTTGGATTATCTGAATCGTCGGTTCCCATCCATGCGATTTTCGACTGGATTCTGGTGAAAAGGGTTCCTTCTCCGGGATTGGGGAGTCCGGAGCATGCCCGGGTAATATATACGCGATATCCCTTTGATCGGTATCACTGGTCACCCCTGACAGCCATCCGTCGGGGACCCTGGAAATACATTCATGGTCCTGATCCCGAATTATATAATCTGGACAGTGATCCGGGTGAGACATTGAACGTTCTCACGACGAATGCCCGTATCGTCGAATTTATGACACGTGAGATATACTCAGTGAAAATTCCGAAACCTGAAACCGGCAGAGCCGTAACAACAGAGACCCGGATGATGCTGGAAAGTCTGGGTTATGTTGCACCTTCGGGTCATGCCGAGATGGCATCACTGCCGGATCCCAAAGGTCTTGCACCTGCGCTGGCGCCGCTGGAACGTGCGCTGAATGCCGTTGATCACGGATTATGGCAGGATGCCCTGCCGGACCTGGAACGGACCCTCACAATCGATCCCGATAATCCCGTTGCCAACAATAATATGGGCCTTGTCCTGGTGCGATTGAATCGCGGAGATCAAGCCATCCCATTCCTGAAAAGGGCACTGGAAATCAAGCCGGGAGATGTGCAGGTGATGAGCAATCTGGGAGTGGCGTACCGCCGGACCGGAAAAACAGCCGATGCCGTCACCATGCTCCGTGCTGCGCTGACGGAAACACCGGATTTTACCGGTGCGCGGATTAACCTGGTCCTGGCGCTGTACACCCTGGGTAAATTGGACGAAGCCCAGCAAATTCTCCAGATGGGAACCGAATACGACCCGGAAATCGTAAATCATCCGGCAGTAAAAACGCTGTTCCGGGAGTAGATAATACTCAAGTTACATATGTTTTTTAAGAAGTTTCACCACTTCCGGATGTTTGTAATGGTGAAATGTGCTGAATACTCAGAAAATTCAAAAAACAATTGTTGAATCTATTCCGTATATACTACTATCCGGGAAGAGATCGGGAGGGTTTTACATGAGTAAAATAATACCGGGGTTACTGGCGGCATTCATATTGATGTGGGCATCCCCCGCCTGGTGCGCCGAAGGGTTCTATTTAGCTGAACAGCCACCTCTGGAAACGCTTCAGAAAGAGTTTGGATTCTCACCGGACATCCAATTGCAGCATGCCGTTCAGTCTGCCACTCTCCAGATCAATCACGGCGGGACCGGTGTGTTCGTCTCCCCCGATGGATTGATCCTGACCAACCACCATGTCGCCCTGAGCCTGATTCAGCAGCTTTCTTCCCCTGAAAGAGATCTCATGACCGATGGATACGCCGGTTTTGAAGAACTTAAAACCGATGCAACAGCCCGGGTATTGCTGGAGATGACGGATGTCACGGATCAGGTGATGGCCGGCGTGCTTCCGGAGATGTCACCTTCGGATGCGGAACGGGCGCGACTGAC
>SWBX01003565.1_pt1 | contig 18327 bp, 16 predicted proteins | sample 4693051 | NCBI WGS metagenome assembly SWBX01 (sample SAMN10267272, study PRJNA491770) | bioreactor metagenome | isolation source: DHS bioreactor inoculated with marine | place: Japan: Omine Ridge, Nankai Trough | reverse complement strand
CTCGTGCTCGTGCTCAGCGCAGCGGTAATCGTAATCGGGTGAGTTCAAAAAAACTCACGAGAATTTCGCTCGGATAAGAATTCTAGATTGTGTCTTCACGCTCTATCAATCTGGTGAGCATGCATACGATTCGATGCAATAATCTTTTTCCTGCATTTGTCTCAGTTTCGTCAAATGCATTCATTATTCTCAACTCATCCAAAACAGCAGCACACTCCAGTCCTGATCCCCGAGCTATTTGGAAGAATCGATTCCGATCAGCACGGGATTTTTTCCCATTTCCCTCCGCTATGTTTCTTGGAATCGATTGCGATGCCCGAATTAATTCATCTCTGGCAAATCGCCAATTACCCTTCAAGCGATCGACTCGGTGATACACCCAGGATACAAATTTCAGGCTTACCTGGTAAACATCCAGTTTCTCATGATCAAACATTGATTGGTCTCCTTTTCGATTACGATTACGAGCACCGTTCTCCTTCGCAAGCTCAGTATCACTGAGCACGAGCACGACTTTTGCGGAACAACAGGATAAATTTTGCCGGTATTCACCCTCCCCGGTCAGTCCGGCAAAACACCCTGTTTCAAATTACACCAACGTTTCTGAAGACATACCAGGCAGTTGCCGGAACAGAATGTCTCCGGTTCATCGGGTCCGGAAATTTGCGGAAGATCACAGATACATTTTCCGCCGGTGAACCGGATCATGGGGGGAATGGGAAATAAAATTGGTTGAAACATCTTGGAAACCTCCTTTCTTCCTTGATGGAAAGGAGCAAAATCAGTACCATGCTTGAATCCAGTGGGTTTCCATCATGTTCCAACGATATTTCACCGGTTTGATGGTGGTGTTTGTCCGGATTACGGACAGTCTAAAGGAAGGGGTTCCTTTTAAATGAATGACCGAAAACTGATTCTCTTTGATATTGACGGCACCCTGGTCACGCGGATTTCCAGGGAAGCCAGCCGAAAACAGCGTGCATTCACTCAGGCCGTGGAAATAATATACGGCGTTGCCGGCGTCAACTACATGAATCACGATATTTTCGGACTCACGGATCGTGGGATTCTGGATCTGGTTCTGCAGGAAAACGGTGTTTCACCAGCGACCATTGAATCCGGGGAATCGGCATTCATTCCAGAGCTCTGCCGGATCTATCAGGACGGTCTTTCCGATGCGCCACCCGAATACATGGCGCTTCCCGGAGTGATGACCCTTCTGGAATCTCTCAAGGATCACACATTGGGATTAGCCACGGGGAATTTTGAGATGATCGCCAGTCACAAACTGGCTGATGCCGGGATTCAGAAATTTTTTACATTTGGCGGTTATGGCGAAGATGCATCGGATCGCGGGGAAATTGTGGCGGCGGCCATTGAACGGTTTTCGCCCGGCGATACTGCTTCGGGATATTTGTTCGGTGACACACCCCACGACATTACCGCGGGACAAAAAAACAGTCTTCGAGTCGGCGCAGTGGCCACTGGTCGGTTCACCCGGGGAAAGCTTCAGTCACTTTGTCTGGATGGTGATGTTGTTTTTGACGATTTCAGTGATACCAGGACGGTGCTGACGTTTTTAGGTGTTTTATGACGCAGCCAACCTGTCTTCCCGGTTATATATGATCCACTTATTAATCTCCATCAGCACAAACTCAAGATTTTTCTTAATTTCCTCGTCTTGAAACCTTATAATATTGCACCCCATAGATCTTAAATATCGACTCCGTTTAAAACTGGATTCACTGCGATCTTTTTGGTTGGAATGATCCACCTCGATGATCAGTTTCAATTTGTGACAGTAAAAATCCACAATAAAATGGTCGATGGGTTTCTGACGGTTGAACCGATATCCCAGAATTTGTTTTTTCCTTAAATGGTGCCAGAGCCGTTTCTGGGAAAAAGAACTGTTTTTTCTCAAGCGTCTTGCAATGTACTTAAGTTCCGGATCGTAATACATACTCATTTTACCTCTCTTCTCCTCTTAATGAAATCAAAATATTCCATTTCAATTTCCTTTCAGGTTTAAACTTTTTAATGTTTTCATATTGTCCTCCTGTTGAATCGGGCACGGGCACGCGGGCACGGGCACGAATGAATCGAGACTTTCTCAATGGTTTTTAACACTCGAGGATTCCTCGTTTTACTGTAAACTCCCCTGATCCCAACTGAAACCCGAACCATTTTTTCATGGAGGGATTTCCCCGGATCTGACGCCCTTTTCGGTGCCCTGTATTTCCATTCCGATAGATCACCGTATCATTATCAATAATCGCCAGGGGGACCGCTGCCGGCGGCATCACACCGTCCGTGCACAGCTTGATATTTCTCACGTTTCCAATCCCCGATGATTCCAATTGACTGACCATCATCTCGGATACCAGCCATTGGGGTACATCACCCTCGAGATCCCGCTGGAGGCGGAGAATTGTCTCGGTGATTGTATCTTTGATTTGCCCTGTCTGTTTTTCCAAACCCATGAAATAACCTCCTTTTTCAGATTCGGCGGCTGGATTCTGTAATTGATTTGTTGCCGCCGGTTGTATGTCTGGAATAAGAGGCAAAGATGATGCCGGAAAACGCGTGCGTTAACCCTCTATAAAATAAAGCTTTTTATTTTTGATAGTGATTAGGTGTCCGGATACCGGACCGGTTCTGGATATCTGCCCGGGAATCCTGCCCGCTACACCCTGCCCCTTTTCGGAACAAACCGGGCGAAGGGAATGGCGCCAAATGCGGCAAACCCCGCGATGACAAACGTCAGTTGCAGCCCGAGATGATCCGCCATGACACCGACAAGAATCGCCGCCAGAGCGCCGATGATAAAATTCATGGTCATGAAAATTCCGTTGAGGAACGCCGGGCGGTCTTTTGCCACCTCCTGGACCACCGCCAGCATAATGGGTGTGGGTGCCAGGAGTAAAAATCCTGTTGCCAGGAGGATGGGGATGATAAATACGCCGTCGATAAACACCAGGGCGAATATAAAGAATGGTGTGGCTGCGGAAATGGCCGTGAGCGCCGGGCGGCGGCCGATTTTATCTGACACTGAACCGAAATAGAGTGTACCGAACGCACCGGCAAACTCCAGAACCGACAGAGAAATACCGCTGAACCAGACCGATTGACCGATGGAAGTCATATAGACCGGCAGGAAAATAGTCAGAGCTGCTTTCATGAGGGATCGTGAGGCAGTGATGCCCCCCAGAACGCTCATGAGCGGCAGGTACTGCATGAAAGTTGATCGGACGCCTGATGTTTTTTTCTTCTGAACCGCGGATCCGTGTCCATCGATATTCCGGAGTTTAAAATAGAAAAAAAGCGATGCGCCCAATCCCGGCACGATCAATCTCCAGGTACCTTCCAAACCCCAAAGGGAAACGGCGCCAAGAATCGCCAGTGGTCCCAGAGTACGAGCGAATTCACCTCCCAGCATGTAAAAACTCATGCCTTTCCCGATGCGGTCCCCGGATACCCGGCGGATGAGAACCGGACCCGGAACATGGAATAACGCGGCACTTATACCCATGACAAACAGTAACGCTGCCAGAGCGGTATAGCTGGATGCCAAACCAATAAAACTCATGGTCACACACGTCACAGCCGGAGCGGCAATCACAAAATATCTCAGAGCCATCCGGTCGGAAACCAGGCCGATAAGCGGGTTCAGGAGCGACGGCAGCCGGGAGAACATCGACAGCATCCCCGCCATGGCATAAGTGAATGCCAGTTTCTCCATGAGGAGCGGGAGCAACGGGGCAAGGAAGGATGAATAGATGTCATGAAGAAGATGCGCAAACGACAGGGTCAGTACATTGCTGCGATCGTACCCGGAACCGTTCTGCATATGTTTTTCCCCGGATTGCTGATCAGGAATCCCGTGTTTCATAAGTTTCCACTTTCCCCCAATGCCGGTGTATCAGAAATCCGCTCAAAAACCGAATCCAAGTTGCCGGTACTGATTTTTGCCCGGGCTGTCCCCGGAACAATGTCTGAGTAGATCCTTCTGCCAGCGCACCAGAGATACGGATACGGCAAGTCCCTCTTCTAAGAGAATGCTGTTACCTCGGGTTTCAGGCTGCCGGAACGGCCAGTTCATCACGGCAAGGCGGTATGGAGGGACAGGTCCGGCCCGATAATACCGGAACACCGGATCCGGTTCGGAACATTCCATAATCAGACGGTATGAAGCAGATTGGTCCGCCTTTTGAATCCCTGTGAACTCATCTGATTTCAGTTGGGAAAGTTCCGGAATCAGAGTGTGATCAAACTGTGCAGACGGACATAGCAATGTAACAGGAATATGATGTGCACTGAGGAATCGGTAGATTGCCCGGGTGAGGGTGATACTCTCCGCCATAGGGGATTCCGGAATCCAGATGAGCAGCGGTTCAGATGTCTGGAGATCACTCATCGTATCGAGTCATTCCACCAGACAGGGTTCCGTTAAAGTTGAGTTTATACACCAAGCTGTCATCAAAAATTTTCACTGGGATCAGGTATTTCTCCGACGCCAGTGTATTTATCACCGCTTCTTTCAAGACCGGATCGCTGCCTCTGAAATCCAGCAGAACGAATTGAATACCAAGATCTTCAAAGGTTCCCCGGCAACACCGGGACGGAAATTGTTGAGCGACTTTTCGATATTCCGCTGCCCGTGGCGGCACGTATGCGGAATGACCGTCGGGAATCGGACAGAAATGGAAAATTGAGTAATACATGGCGAAATGTTTCAGGTACTGAAAGTGAATCTCTCCATTTTTTCTGAACCGTGGATAGTAAGCAGCCACTACCGGCCGGTCCGGTTGTTCGGCTGCCCAGGTATAACATTGGGGAACATCCTTCCCGGAGGTCAGTGGCACAACCGGAAACGGAACTCTCACGGATTCCAGAACCAGAAATGCAACCAGACCCGTCATAACCATGATCCGTGTGCGTGAGGAGGACCACTCCGAGATGGATTTCACAGCGTATGCCCCGAAAAACATCAGTGAAAAATAGAAGATCAATACGAAATCCTGGGGACCTCGCAGGGCTTTCATCACCGGTAGTGAGTGATAAAGGAAATAAAACGGGAGCGGAATTTTGCTGCCATCCGCCATTTTCAAGTACGGACCCAGAGCAATGAGCATGGACAGCAGCCCGAACACCATGAGGAACCATCCTGTCCCGGTAATATCTTCTGACCGGATAGATTTCCGCCGGATATAGAGAATCATTCCCCATAATCCCAGACCATACAACACAAACCCCGGAAAATAGGTTCGCAGAGGTTTGTCAAACCTGACGGGACCCTTGAGTACATGTCCATACAGCAGATTGTTTTCCCCGGTAGTCAGATACATCATGGGAGTGACGCTGTGCTGGGAGTCCACGGACCGGTTGAAGGACGGAAACATTTTCTGCACTTCCATATACGGCCGGGCAAAGAACCAGGTCAGGGGCGCCAGGATCAGGATACCGGCCAGGATGACGGGAATCAGGGCTCGAGAGAACAAAATCCGGCGCCGAAATAATGTCAGATAAATAAAGTAAAAGAGATAAAACACGGCCAGCAGCACCGTCAGATACCAGGTACATGTCAGTTGATACCCGGCAACAAGTATAAATCCCAGTCCATACCGGAACTGTTTTGTCTCCAGAAATTTCTCCAGCGCCCACAACGAGAGAGGAATACTCAGGAACATCGTTTTATGGATGGTGTGAAGATGGGCATAATGAAACGGCAGCAGAGCCGCCATAAGTCCGGCGATCATAGCTCCCATCCGGGACCGGGTCCGGTACAGCATATACCCGAACACCGCCCATGCAGTCAGTAAATATGCCAGAACAATGATGGAATTGTACATCACCGCAGGATTTTTCGTGATCAACATTGCCGGCAACCCCAGCATAGCCACCCCGAAATAGTTGTCGATCATGGCCAGGGTGTTTTTTTGCGGGTGGTAGATATTGGCATCGAAGAGATGAACAGGATCTTCGAATAACTGGTGTATGTTCCAGGCATACACCCAGACGGCAATTCCGATATCCATATCCCAGTCCAACTCTTTCACACCGGTATCCGGCGCCTGCAGACCCGCCATAGTCAGATAAAGGGAGGGATAACTGGGAACCGCACGGGTGAAAGTCCGTGTCATAGGCCAGGTACTGATCAGCACCGCCGCCAGAAAGACGGTAATTGCGATGATATGGATTTTATAAGACCCTGAGTTCAACATGGCTGGTTGCTATCATACCCCACGCGTGGGTCGCAAGCGAATTGCACATTCCCGGACACCGGTGCATAATACCGGTATGATACTCACCCAAACCCCGCTTTTACTTATCTGTGCCCTGAAAGAAGAAATCCGGTATCTCTGGGATACACCGGATCCTCCGGTGCCAATTCAGGATGTTCATCCCACGCTCTACTCGTTTCGTCCGGAGCCCGACAAAACCGCTCATCTGCTGGTCTGCGGCGTGGGGGGAGACCGGGCAAAACGTGCGCTGGATAAGGTTCTTGTTCACATCCAACCGGCACGAATACTTATTGCCGGATGGTCCGGTGCCCTGGCAGATGAGATGAATATTTTCGATCTTGTTCAGGTGGATACGGTTCATCACTGGGAAAGTGATCCCGGAAGCGGCATTCAATTTGATCCGGAACTCGGGGAAATCTGCACTAAAATTCTCCGGAACAGGGAAGGCACCCGTTGCGGTGAAACCACGGTGTGTTCCGACATCGTTGTGGCGAAAAAGGATCTGAAACGTCAGTTGCGAGACCGGTATTCGGCGTCACTGGTGGATATGGAAAGCCATTATCTGTTGAAGATTTTTCAAAAACAGGGGATTCCCACAGCCATGGTCCGGGTCATTACCGATGCCGCCGATGAAAGTTTCGGGTTTGATATTGAGAATCTCCCGGTACGCCGGGCAAAAAAACTGGCATATCTGGCCGCTCATCCCAAACAGGCTGCTGCTTACTACCGGCTCATAAAAGACCTTAAAACCGCCACGACCCGGCTGGCGGATGTGGTGCCGGAACTGGTGAAATCTTTAGTTTGATTGTAACCGGTGTCATCCTCCAACTTGCCCCCGGTGTTATCCGCCGACTTGCCCCCGCCGTCTTTCTCCAGCGAACCGCCGTCATCCTCCGGCAAACAATCGTCATCCTCCGGCCCGACGCAGGAGGGTCCGGGGGATCTCAGTGATGGTTGCAATTCACAAGGTCGTGCTTTCGGCCGAAAGCACCTACGGGTTTTGTTCAATTGATGATGTGTGCGTAATCCATCAATGTTTGTGGTGTCCCCCCCATTCAATGCACCTACGGATTTTGTTCAATTGATGATGTACGACAATGTCTGTGGTATCCCCCCCATTCAATGCACCTACGGGTTTTGTTCAATTGATGATGTACGACAATATCTGCGGTATCCCCCCCATTCAATGGACCTACGGGTTTTGTTCAATTGATGATGTGTGCGGAAACCATCAGTGCCGGTGATACCACGGACCAGATCAGCCGAAAAACAGGTCCGACAATATTGGGCCACCAAGCTTTGAACTTTCCGTCTTTACCGGTCTTTGTTTCCAGAGATCAAACAATCTTAAGATTGTGGAAATATTTTTTGTAAAACCCCCTGTCCCGGGTCAACAGACAATCCGCATGGATTAATGCATGAGCGGCAATCAAAAAGTCCGCCATCACTCTCGACCTTTTGCCACCGGATTCCCGATAACCTTTCCAATGGTTCCCCGCTTGATACGCGGTATCAGAATCCAGCGGATGAATCTGAACACCCAGTTGAGCCAGTGATTGATCAAGAAGATCCCTGTCCTCAAATTGTGGCGCTAACTCCGCATAAACAATCCAGTTGATTACCAATGAGCCTGATTCGAAGGCTGTTTCAAGCTTCTCCATGGAGGATGGACCGAATTTCGGGTCCGGCAAAAAGACATCCAATAGAATGCTGGTATCCACAAATGTGATCATCTTCCACGGATCTCCTCAATATAACTGTCTGTATCCCGGTTCTTCTTCAATATTCCATAAAGCTTTTGCACGGGACTGGATCGTTTCGATTTTTTCTGGAGTTTGATTCCGTCATCTTCGGCAATAAATTCGACTTCAATATTCGGGAAAAGTCCAAACGCTTCCCGCAATTTCTTCGGGATGGTAACCTGTCCTCTTTCACCAATTTTCATACCTATTTCCTCCGAAATACATATTCCTACTTGCATATTAAATAATCTATGCAATTTTGTCAAGAATGGGTAACACTCCTTTCAACTTTCATGGTTAAAACCACTTAAGTTTGTGTTGCCCCTTTTCCTCAATTACAATTGCTCATGAACTGGTGGTTAGCACATGTTTGTCAGTTTTCTTACAAAAAGCTGAATAGAGGGACCATGGATACCAAAATTGCAGTTTTCAAAGGGAAGGAAGTTCGAAAAACTATTCACAATAACGAGTGGTGGTTTTCGATAATTGACGTAATTGAAGCATTAACCGGCAATGAGCGGCCGAGAAAATACTGGAATGATCTTAAGAAAAAACTTATAGAGGAAGGGTTTTTTGAAGTGTCCGACAAAATCGGACAGTTGAAAATGGAAGCCCCTGACGGGAAAATGCGAAATACAGACTGTGCCAACACGGAGACTACGTTCCGGGTGATACAGTCAATTCCGTCACCGAAAGCTGAACCATTCAAGCGCTGGCTCGCGAGAGTCGGATATGAACGGGTTCAGGAAATAGAAAATCCGGAACTTGCTACAAAACGCACTAGAGCCCTCTACAAAGCCAAAGGTTACAGCGACAACTGGATCGAAAAACGAATGCGCGGAATCGCTATCCGTGAGGAACTCACTGATGAATGGCAGAAACGGGATGTTAAGGAAGCTGCAGAATATGCGATCCTGACAGCTGAGATCTCCAAAGCGGCATTCAATATGACACCATCGGAATACAAGAAGCACAAGGGATTAAAGCGGGAAAACCTCCGGGATAACATGACCGATCTGGAATTGATCTTTTCGATGTTGGGGGAGGCGTCAACCACAGAGATTGCCAGAACCAGAGACACTATAGGTTTTGACGAGAACAAAGAAGCGGCGAAAGACGGAGGTGGAGTTGCCGGCAGGGCGAGGAAGGATTTGGAGAAGGAGAGTGGCCGGAAAGTGATATCGGATAAGAATTATCTGGAGGAGCCAGAAGACAAGAAACTGTTGGGTAAGTGAAATTGGTTTTGAGTATGTTCCTCCTACAGAAAACTATCCCGTGTTTCCAGCAAATTCCGGATATACCGGCGTTGGCAGATATTTTTTCTAATTTGGGGTTTGACCACTTTTTTCAGCCGGGATTCCAGGTGAAACACGGCTTGTTCAACGGTTTCGCGGTATGCTTCCGTCCGGTCCAGTCGATGGCAGCACTCAGCCAGAAAATAGTATCGTTTCATCAGAGCGGCCAGATCTTCATGTTCCTGGGTGATCAGTGATTGCCGGATCAAGGTTTCAGCAGCTTCCAGTTGCCCGGTATCTTCGTCTTCCACCTTGAAAAGTTGGAGAAGCCCCCGGGTGAACAGGCGCTTCCCTTTCATACCCGTGCCCAGAAGATTTTCATCTTTGATATCATGGCGATGAAACTCCATCTCGGCATCTTCGATCCGATTGATGATCAGAAGCACCTGTACAAGAGACATGGCGCTTTCGAATGCCTGGCTCCGGTTTCCCAGTTGATTGAAAATTTCTGTTGCTTCCCTGTAATATGTCTCCGCCCGGTTCAAATCCCCGATTTCTTCATGCAGAAATCCCAATCCCATATTCCCGTATCCCATCCCCATCTCATTGTGAATATGAACATTGATCTCCATGTAGCGCTGGTAATATTCCCGGGCCAGTTTGTGTTGATTGATGGAAGTGTATATCACGGCGATATTATACGTGCTAATGGCCAGACTGAGTGCATCACCCACACGTGAATTGATGGTTTCCGCCTTTTTCAGGACCTCCAGAGCCTTCTCGAATTGCCCGGTTCGAGGATACACATCGGCCATGTTGTTATACACGGCGGATTCTCCCATGGCGTCACCGTGTTTCTGAAAAATCGCAAGGGCTTTTTCATAATCTTCCGCCGAATCGAGACCGTGTTTAGCCGCGCTGTAAATAATCCCTCGGGTTGTATAAAAAGATGCCCGGTACATGTCCATTTTCTCGTCATCTTCCGGATACACCGCCAGCATCTTCTCAATACGGCTAATCTTCTCCACAGCACTGTCAAGATCCCCTTCCAGATAATCCAGAAAGGAGAGTGAGTTCATGATATCAATCTGTTTCAGGGGGTCTTTGGTGAGGTCAAACGCTTCCTGATAGACCATCCGGGATTCAACGAACCGGCTCATGGATTGATACGTGCTGCCTCGCCGGGACAGAATACGCGCTTTTTGTGCATCTGTCTCCGCCAGTTCCATGGCCTGACTAAGATATTTTTCCGCTTTCCGGCCATCACCTGTGAGTGAATAGAGATTGCCCAGCGCATAATATGCCCCGTATACATCTTCCGGAGGGTCCATTTTTTCTGGTGTTAATGAGATATACGACTCATACCACCGGATAGTCTCCCGGGTGGCATTCCGTTTCCCGGACAGCCGGGCCGCTTTCAGAGATGCCTGCCGGGCTTTGTCCTGAACACTGCTTTCACAGAAATGATAAGCCATGGGAATGATATGGTCGTCCTGCCCGGTTTCCTCAAGTTTTTCCTCAAAATACACAGCCATTTTCGCGTGATACACCGCTTTCATTTCCGTGGAAAGTTCACGATGAAGGAAATGGCGGACCGTATCGTGAGTAAAACGATATTCCGGTTTTTTTCCTGAACCGGAATCCATGGTCTGGACGAGACCCATCTGAAGAGGTTGTTCGAGAGATTCCACTACATCAAAATACGCTTCTCCCACAGCAGCACTGACCAGATCCAGCGTAAAATGTGTGGATGCCAGCGCGGCAACCCGCAGGATCTTTCTGCTCAGATCACTCAGCGGGTATAACCGGGATGCGATGAGTTGTGCCAGGCTTTCCGGGAGGTGCTTATCCAGGCTGTCCCGGTAATCCCACTGACCGGCAGGACCCGATATTATGGATCCGGACTGAATCATGGAATTGATCAGCTCTTCCAGAAAAAACGGGTTACCGCCACATTGCCGGTAAATGACTTCCAGGAACTCCCTGGGAATATTGGGATCCCGGAGGGCAAACATGATGAGATTGGATGTTTCCTGGAGTTCCAGATTTTTTAGAGTGATGGTCAGGTAGGGTATTGTCCGGTGCAGGGAAAGCAGGTGCTGTTTGATCCGGGGCACAGACTTTTCCTGACTCCGCATGGTCACGACGAACATCGTCCGGGCTTCTCGTGTTGATCGGATGAGATAACTCAGAAGATCAAGATCCGGCTGGGAGATCCATTGAATATCATCTATAATAGTAAGGAATGGTGATATTTGAGACATGGCGTGCAGCAGCCGGGAGATATCATCGAAAATCCGGAATTTCAGTCGGTCTTTCTTAAAAAACTGGATATCTTCCGTGACCTGAACACCCAGTTCCGGCAGAAGTTCCGCTGTGGCGGGGTGAAGTGATTCGACACTGCCCCGTATCCTGACCAAAATATCTTCACTGAGGGTATCCAACTCTTTTCGCACCGGCGTCATCAGGAATGCATAGGGTTCCGGGTCACCAAACTCAAAACATTCACCGAAAAGAATCCGGCATTTTTTAAATTCCGCGTAGTGACGGACTTCCGACGCCAGCCGACTTTTCCCCACACCGGCATCCCCTTCAATCAAGGCAAACCGGGAGCCTTCAGAGAGGCTCTCATCCAGAAGCTGACGCAGCCGGCGCAACTCCGATTGCCGGCCCACAAAATGGTTGAGTTGGATTTTATCTGAGGGAATGTTATCGGTACTATCGGACAGGAAAGAGATACGGCCACGGCCGGCAGCTTTAGCCCGATAGAGCGCTTTATCAGCCCGGTCAATGACCTCATCGAGAGAGACATCTTCCGGCAGAGAATTGGCAACACCCATGGATAGAGTAAATGTCACGCCCCGGGAGACGGTCACATCCTGGATATCTTCCATAACCCGTTCCGCATAGTTCAGAGCAGCGGTTTTCCGGGTATCACGGAAAACACCCATGAACTCATCACCGCCGAACCGGATCATGGTATCATCTTCCCGGAGATTGGATTCCAGCACCATTGCCACCTCCCGAAGAACCTGATCTCCGGTGAGATGCCCATAAATATCGTTAATGAGTTTAAAATGGTCCACATCGATCATGATGATCGTCCACACCCGGTCTGTCTCCTGATATTCCTGTTTAAGGATATCCAGACTTTCCCTGCCGGGTAACCCGGTTAACGCATCCACCGGTGTGCCATTTGTTAACATGACCTGCCTGTGCCCTCCTTAAGTCCGCCGGTAAACGGTCAGACTCTGACCGGCTTTCAACATATAATTCTTACGCAACCCATTGGAAAACCGGATATCTTCTATACTGACACCATACTTGACGGCGATTTTATGGAGCGTCTCGTTCCTGACAACTTTATGAGTGATAATTTCGATGGGAGATACCGGACAAACGGTCAGCCGCTGACCCGGGAAAATGGTTCCCCTTTTCAGATTGTTCTGCCGCATGATATCCCGGGCAGTGACACCGAACAGTGAACCGATCCCAGCCAGATAATTGCCTTTTTTCACGATATAGACCAGGGAATCAGAACAGGTTTCAACACTGCCGGATGCTCTCTTGGAACTGGTTTTGGCAGTTGCGCTTCCTGGTGGTGAGAGATAGATTTTCATTCCCGGTTTAATTTTGTAGGGATACGAAATATTGTTCCAGGATGCCAGCCGTTTATAGGGGATTTTATTCCTGCGACCGATTTTATAAAGGCTGTCACCGCTTCGAACCGTGTGATATTCACCGGAACCCACTGGAGCCGGTGGGGGTGATGACATGGTTGCCAGAGCAGTTTTCACTGCGGCGCTCCTGCCTTCCGGCACCCAGAGATGCGTATTGTTTACCGGAGTCCAATGCCTGCCGCTTGGCAGGTCCGGATTCAGTTCCCGAAGTTCTTTTAATGTAATACCGGCGGATTTTGCCACGGAGGACAGTTTCACTTGCCGGGGACAGATAACCACGTCCAACTCCGAAAATACCTGTTCCCTGGGTTTCAGGTTCAGACCGAACCGGGAGGGATTCTCAGCCAGCACCGCTGCGGCAATGATCCGGGGAATATACTCCCGGGTTTCCCGGTGCAGACAATCCCTTATCTTCCAGAATGACCGGTCTTCAAACGGATCGTCAACCTTTCTCAGGCAACGCTGCACCCTCCCTTCACCGGCGTTATAGGATGCCATGGCAAGCAGGAAAGAACTGGATCCATAGATTGAAATGAGATCCAGAAGGTATTCCCGGGCCGCCCGGGTGGATTTGATGGGATCCAGCCGCTCGTCTACACGACGGCCGATCTTAAGACCGTACATTTTGCCGGTGCCGCGGATAAACTGCCAGATACCCCGTGCCTGAGCCCGGCTGGTGGCACGGTACATATACCCGCTCTCAACAAACGCCAGATAAGCCAGTTCCATGGGCATCCGTTTTTCCAGCATGATGACACTTACCGTATCCACATATTTGAGCATCCTGTAGTAACTCCGCTCAAACCAATCCTTCCTTGAGGTGCTGAAATACGCAATAAACCGTTCCACTTCCTTAACAAAAATTTCCAACTCTTCCGGTTTGATATCCTCCTCACCCAGATTTTCCATGATCCTGAGAATTTCCATTTCAATAAAATCGGAGTCACTCTGACCAAACTGACCGGCTGGCAGGCGAATATCTTCATCTCGGCCACTGAGACCACCCCGGGGTTTCGATGCCATTAAACCGGAATAAACTTTATCCAGGTCTACCGCCCCGCACCTGTCCGGAAGATACGGCTGGAAGAATGCTATGGACTGCATATCTTCCGGAAGATCCAGAAGCTGGAGGTTCATAACCGCTGCATCCAGATTGGCTCGTGCACCATCCATATCGCCATCCGTATACTGAATTGCACCGGTGCAAGCCAGAGATCGTGCTTCCTCCAGAAGAATCCGGGGTGATAACAGCGTTCCTTCCGATTCACCGGATTCATCAGCCACATATACCGTTTCCGATGCCGGGCTCGGAACTTTTTCTGTTGTTATCTCAGAGGTTTCCGCAGGAACCACCGCTGTATCAGCCTCAGGGGACGGTGTCGTCAACATACACCCATTCAAAACCAACAGTACACAAACCAGCAAACACCCTGCTAGAGAGAATCTCTTAGTATTCAAATTGTTCAATTATGCCTCCCGTAAATAGATTTCGGGTCCGTAATCTTAAATTCTACCAGTAATGGCGGAAAAATTGTATCTTTATATTCTCGTACAGAGGCATTTTGGTAAGATTTCAAGTCAATACGACTCAATTGTATTGCCCATTCTTGGCGAATCTTGGCGTGAGGAAAGACAACAATAGAGTGTATTGGCCCGTGATGGTTTATTTTCACGCAAAGCACGCAAAGGCCCGCAAAGTGTAAGATATCAGTTATATCCAATTTAAATGCTTATCCTCTCCTTGGCGAATCTTGGCGATCTTGGCGTGAGGAAAGACAACCCCTGAGTTGGTTAGCGCACGATGGTTATTCCTTTTAAAACTTCCATTTTCGGAGCCCGTTTTTAATGATCAGAGGCAGGCGGCGGCCGGAATATCGAAGGATGCGCCAGAGCACTTTCGGCCGGGAATAGAACCTGAAATACGCTTCCTTATACAGCTTGTTCAGTGTGCTGAAGGACATCCCCCGGGGTGCGTAGTTATGGGCATCCACATTGAGTGTTTCCCACGGAATGTCCGCCAGTTCACCGGATGCTTTCAATCGTTCATACTCAAGGCAGCCCGGAAACAGAATATAAGTGAAATACGTAGCAACGAATATGGGCAATTTTAATGAAAACCGGATGGTCTTCCTGATATCCTCAACGGTCTCCGTGGGATACCCGATGATGAACATTCCCATGACTCGGATGGATGTATATTTTGAGATCATTCCGATCTTTTCCCGGAGCATCTCCAGGGTAGTGTCTTTCTGCATATAATTGAGCATGGCCTGGCTGCCGGATTCAATGCCCACGGATATGATCTGGCATCCGGCTTTTTCCATGAGTTTTACAAGGTTAATATCCATCTTTTCCAACCGGGCGCCACCGCAGCTCCATGTAATTTTCAAACCCCGATCCAGGAACGCGTTGCAGAGATCCGTTACGTATTGGATATCCATGAGGAAGTTATCGTCGAGAAACTCGAAATCCATGATCCCGTAGTCCCGCATCAACAGTTCTATTTCTTCCAGGACACTCTCTAATTTTCGCCGTCTGACCCGTTTACCGCCCACCACATTCTGCGCACAGAATGCACACCTGTATGGGCAACCGCGGCTGGTGAGCATCGGTGCACCCACCTGAGCCGGATTCCAGAAGAACCATCTGTCCGTGTAATTTCTGGGATCCAGAATATCCCAGGCCGGAATCCCGAAATCATCAATGTTCATGTGATACAGAGGCGAATTGTGTTTATTGACACCGTTTTCCCGGTACACAAGACCCGGGATATCCTCGTGAGCCACCCTTTTCCCGTCCAGAAGATCCGCCAGGAGAGGCAAACTGATTTCCGCCTCGCCCTGAATGGCATAATCCGCACCCGGGAAGGAGATCATGACATCCTCAGCCGGGATTACCGAGATATGCGGTCCCCCCAGAACAATAGGCGTATCCGGATACAGTTCCCGTGAAATCTTGATGGCCTGCTGCGCCGCATGGACTTCCATGGAATAGACTTTCAGACCGATGAGTCCCGGATTGGCGGCCCGAAGACTCTCCCGGAACCGGTCAAACCCCGTATCCTTCTCACCCTGGTAAACATCCACGGTATGATCACTTTTACGGAGACCGGTGGCAATATACCCGATACCCAGGTCCGGCATCATCGTCTGCATCTGCGACGGCGGAGGCACCGATAGAAAAACGTTCATTGTTTGATCTGTCTCATCATCACTGCACTCCGTTCTGTCTACCATACATCCCAGCGGATGACTCTCCGGTAACCCTTCACGGAATAGTAGGAATTGACCCTCACATTGTCAATATGCCGGGCAGGAGTAATCCCTTGTGGTTACCGCCACACCAACCGGGGTTTCATGCGGAGCAGGGGTAATTCCTTGGGGTTACCCTCCCTTTGCGGTTACCCCCTAATAGACAAAGTGGCCCTGAAACTCGATCACTTGAGTGGGTCCCGGGCCTTCTATCCGGATTGAGCCATATTTCATGCCGGGAACACCGGAAGGATTGAACCGCACCCGCAGATCCCTGTTGGCGCCGGGATCAAGCTGGAACGCGGTGCTTTCTTCAACCTCAAACTGATCAGAATCACTTCCTTCAAATGCGGTATTCACTGAGATAACAGCGCCACCGGTATTTTTCAGGGTGGCGACACGGTAATGATCCGTGGGAAAGTGCTGATCACCAAAACAGTAGAGTCGTTCATCACCACATTCGTAACTGACCGGGGAATCGTCGTTGTTGAACTGGACCAGGAGTTCTCCCACAGATGGCGTGGCTGTTGCATCCGGCTCGGGCGTTGGTGTACCCGGGTCGGAACCATACTCAAAATCGTCAAAATCAAAATCACCATACATCTCATCAGTGTCAGCATACAGCAACGCTGTCCAGAGACGGACCCTCCAGAACCAGCCTTCGATATCCGGCCATGCGAAATCCATGATCTGGATGGTTTCGGTCGTTCCTGGCGGCATATCTTCGATCAGCACATAATCAATTTCCTGGGTCCAACCGTCCCAGAACCAATACTCCCCACCGATATCCAGCACCACAAACAGTTTGAAATCGTTACCGGCCGGCTCACCGGGTGCAAACTGGGTGGCATCATTGTGAATCCCCACTGTGAACAGACATCGCTCACCGGGAAAAATGTAACCGGAACTCACTGAACCGGAAGTACCGCCGTTTTCCCATGGCGTGGCTGTCGGACGGGGTGTGAATGTCGGCGTGGGCGTGGGCGCTTCACAAGGGGCCAGATACAGGGACTCAACGGTATCCGTTCCCATCATGGATCCCACTTCAACCCAACCGGTCGATCCGGGCTGCCATTTATACACACCACCCGGGTATTCCGTTGAAACATAGGTGTATCCATCGGAACCCTGAACAAGATCGTAAACACCAAAAACGTTTAATTCCGGTGTCGGCATCCAGCTTACTCCGTTATCCTCTGAATACCAGACAGCACCTGTTCCTTCATGAATCGTCATATTACATGCCGCCACAATGATACCGTCCGGCCGCAGCAGGAAATCCTGAAACTGCTGAACATCCGGAATCTGTGCCGGACTGATGATCCAGGTCAAGCCCGCTGTGTTGCTGATGGCCAAAACGCCGGGGTAACTGGTCCCGGCAATTACGATGCTATCATCCACCTTAAGCATTGCCGTGACACTCTCGGCTGAACTGACGGATATGGCCTGATACCAGGATGCTCCCCCGTCAGTCGTGCGGTAAATTCGGCCATCAGGACCGGTGCCGGCCAGAAATGTCGCCGGACCAATCTCAATCAGAGCATTGATACCCTCAGATCCCGGTATAACCCCGGTTTCCGTCCACGATTCACCCATATTATCGGACCGATAGACGGCAAGGTCACCGGCTGCATATAAATCACCGTTGGATGCAACAATCAACTCGCTGCAGGATGACGAATTTCCCAGATCCCATGTTGCCGTGCGACTCTGCCAGGTCATACCGAAGTCCGGGGAAACCACGATGAGATCATTGTAATTGAAATCGGGGGCACCTGCGGCAAACAGCGTGGACGGCGGTACAAACAGAATGGATTGAATCCGGTTCATATAAGCCGGACCTCCGGTAGCGTTCCAGACACCATCCATGGGATCAGCCTTCAAAACCCCGCCGGGATAAGATAATCCGGCATACAGACAATCCCGGGCAGACACGCCACCGGATAAAACGGTTAATGAAACAATTAACGCGATATATAAACTTTTTTTCAGATGATATTTCATGAAGATATTTCCTTTCAATTCAGGATTTCAAAATATGTTCCTTTTTATAGTTTATAATTTATATCGGGTTTGTCAAGAAAGGGATTTCCGGGACCTCGATGGTGTTCCTGTTCAGTTATAGAGAGATTTCACGCAAAGCACGCAAAGACACGCAAAGTTAAGATATCGGGTCA
>SWBX01006744.1_pt1 | contig 18360 bp, 17 predicted proteins | sample 4693051 | NCBI WGS metagenome assembly SWBX01 (sample SAMN10267272, study PRJNA491770) | bioreactor metagenome | isolation source: DHS bioreactor inoculated with marine | place: Japan: Omine Ridge, Nankai Trough | reverse complement strand
AAAAAAAGCTTTTCTCCTTGAGTTGTGGATTAAATTCGGCATGGTTTAACAAATCGAGCCTGGTAATCACTTTTTTAGCCAGGCTTCTTGACGTCAAAATTTCAACTTCGCTCTTGACCGCATCGTCAGTACTCATGTCGCCGCTTAACACGGCTTTAACGTCAACAACCTGGGCTTTTGCCGCACCCACCAGAATTTTGGCTTCGGACGTGTATTCCGGTGTTAATTGAAACAGAACAATAGAGGCGGAAATGGTAATAAACACAAAAACCGCAATAAACATCTGACGGTGTAACCAGAAAACATGCAGTATATGGCTTATCGATAGGGTTTCTTCTTCTTGGAACGAAGCGTTATTATCCATTGTCGCAAATGGCGGCTTGCTTGGCTGCATGAGGTAAATCCTTGAGCGCTTGTAAAATTAAAGGTAATGGCTTGGAGGGCAGGGTTTTCGCCGCAAAAGTCGCGGCGAAAACCCATCCGGAACATTAAAACATCCGTTCATCAACCCGGATGATGTCACCGGGCATAACCGGCATATCCATTTTGGCTTGTACTTCTGTTTTCGTTGCATCATTCGCGTGAATCACAAAAACATGGTTCTGTTTGGCGCGATAAGTAAAGCCGCCGGCAATGGCTACAGCCGTTAAATAAGTCATGCCGCTTACGTAAGAATAAGAATCAGGCCTTTCTACTTCACCCAAAATGTAAAAAGGTCTGTAGTTAAGCACCTGAATGCTGAATTTAGGGTTCACAATATAGTCGGGGCTCAGTTTGGATCTTAATGTCTCTTCAAACTCCGACAGGCTCAGGTTTTTGGCGGTGATAGTGCCGATCAGCGGTATCGAAACATTGCCGGTCCCGTCAACCGTGTATTCGCCGGTCAAGTCTTCGTGATTAAACACGGTGATTTGCAATTTATCACCGCTGCCTAAACGATAATACGTCTCTTTTGGTTCTTCAGCATGTGCATTCAAAGTGGCAAAGAATATTATGCTAAGGAAATATAATAGAATAAGATTTTTTTTCACTTAAAATACCTCATATTAAGTATGCAGTTTCTGTGATGGGAGAGGGTAGTGTGCGGTTAATGCAAGCTTTTGTATTCGTTATTTCCGATAGTTTTAACCTGAAAACAAATAGGTTTTAATCTTATACATAAATAATAATTGGATCGGGTTTCAGAAAAAATCGGTGTGTATTCCTTTGCCAAAAAACGGCGTCAGTTCTGTCAGCGGCTCCAGTAAAGCCATAATCTTTCATTTGGTATAACGGACAGTATTCAAATGTCCCCTTTGGCTTTCTTTCGAACATGGGCATCAAAAACCTAAAAAATACTTATTCCCACGATGATCTAACGTCCACCTGACGCGGCCATTATTACCCGCGCATGCCCTGCGCCGCTTTTCACTATAAGCAACATTTTGGACGGATGATCGATAATCCGTTTTATCGGCGCGCGGGCAAATCCGGCTCCATGCTGTCCGATGCAGGCTGGGACGGGCGCTCTATTTGGACCTTTTCGCCACATGCGGACAACACGTTTTTAAGCTGTACCGGGTCCGTTTCCAGACATAGCCCAGGCGCTTCAGTTCAGTCCGTAAGGTCGTGTCGCCAATGCGCACGCCGAAGGTCTCTTCCAATCGGCTCAATAACACGCGAGCGGTCAGGGACTCCTGTTCCAGCCAGTGCCTGAGCTGAGCGCGGTGTTGATCGGTCAGTTTGCTCGGCGCCCCGCTCCGCGGTTTGTCGGGCAAACTGGCGAAGCCCGTTTTTAGCCATTTCCGTCGCCGTTCGCGGATCGCTTCCCGAGTCAGTCGCTGCCTTTCGGCGGTTTCCTTGACGGTATGCCCTTCGGCCAGCATCAGGATCGTTTCGGCCCGGTTTCTCTCCCGCCAATCGGCGCCTTTCTTAATGAGTTGTTGAAGCTGCTCTCGATCAGTTTCTAGCAATTCTATCGGTTTGACTCCCATTTTTTGTTCGGTCCTTTACATATGGAAAATGGAATTTTAATACATGTATATTTTTGTGAATGAATTAACATGTTATTGATATATGGTAGGTAAGTTTATTATATTTTCGGGTATCTAAATTGATAATTTATAAAGTTTGTGATGAAAATCACCTTTATTTTTAGGGCATCAGTTATACTGCTTTCCGGTTTTAAGTCTTTAGTAAGAAAACTGGTATATCCTTTTAAACTGTGCCAGATTTCTACTGGAGCCGGTTATATCAGAATGTATGTTTATTTATTGAGGGCAATGTAATGGATATTAGGTAATTAAATTGTGAATAAATTCGCATTAATAATATTTTAATAGATATATTATATTTATTTTAATTTTGCTGGCGGGTTTGGTCTTTAATTATTTAATCCATGCTGTCTGTTTAATTTAACTGAATATAGGTATATAGGATTATGAAGAAATTAACATTGATATTAGCTTTGGCTGTATTTTCCCCTTTGAGCAATGCCGCAGTCGATGGGAAAGGTGTTCCCTCGGATATCGCTGAGAAGATCGAAGCTATCAAAGCCAATCATGGCAAAGTTCCAGCGAATGAGACAGCAACGGCCGTCAAGCAATTGAGAACCAGCGTCCGGGAAGCGGTACTCCAGGGACTTATCAGCCGGGCGCAAGGTTCACATGCGCTAAACGGACTTGAAAACGCGCTGAATAACGGTGGCGGAAAACCCGTATCACCTAGCTGATTCGAGTCATCGGATTTTTATAACTATAAAAGGATAAATTCATCATAAAGCCAATCGGCTTGAGCATGATGAGTATCTTTATTAAGGGGCTTTAGCCGCGATTGTCGTGACTAAAGCCCTTTTTACAGTGGCTGTGCAAGCGCCTTAAGCTTGTTGTTAGACATTTCATGGCTAGTGATCGACGAATACGAATTGTTAAGTATCTTATTTCGCCGCTGACATTAATTTGCTCGGCATCTGTATGGGGCGCGGACGTGGAAAGAGGCATAGGGGTCAGTGAACGGACAAACAGGGACTATACGCCGGTAGGCATCAGAGCCGGCAGTTTTATGATTAATCCCGTTTTTGAAAGCCAGAATGAATACAAGGATAATATTTATTCGCAGCAAGACAGCCCTCAGGATGACTTTATCTTTCACCTGCAACCGGGGCTAAGCGTCAAAAGTGATTGGAATCGCCATGCCTTAGAGGCGCATATCGATACGGATATACAGATCTATGCTTCGCACGGCAGCGAGGACAAGGAAATCTATGACTTCGATGTGAATGGCAGGCTGGATGTATTGAGAAACAGTTTTGCTACAGCCAAATTTTATTATGCCAACCGCTATGAAGACAGGGCATCGCCCGATTCCCCCTTCAATGCCTTGCAGCCCGTGCAATATGATATCACCGGCGGTGTGGTTGGCTATGAGCATAAAATCAACCGCCTCCGGTTTAATGTTCTGCAAGACATTCAACATCTGGATTTTAATAACGGCATAACCAGAAGCAGCAATTTTATCAATAACGATGATCGCGACCGTCAGATAAGTACCTCGACCGCCTATATCGGTTACGAGATTATGCCGGCCTATGAGGCGTTCGTCAGAGGCAGTTACAACGTTATCGAATATGATCGGCAATTTGATGATAATGGCTTGCAGCGTTCATCGTACGGTTATGAAACGGTTGCCGGTGTGGCTCTGGATTTTACCGGGAAATTAGTGGGCGATGCCTATATTGGCTATACCAGGCAGACATATGATGATGCCCGGTTAAAGACGATCAGCGCCTTGACAGGCGGTATGGGGTTGCGATGGATGGCAACGGGACTGACTACCGTTTCTGTCCGGGTTGACAGAGCCATTAATGAGACCACTCAGGGATTGTCATCCGGTTACCTCAGTACCGCCTCCCGGTTGAGTATCGATCACGAATTACTGCGCAACGTCCTGCTCAATGCCAGTGGCGGATATGTTTTCAATGATTATCAGGGCGGCCTGGGCCGTCAGGAAGATACTTATCACGCGGGGCTGTCGGCAAAATACCTGCTTAATCGTAATTTTTTCCTTAGAACCGGATACAGCTTTAGAACCCGATCGACAAATTTAAGCAATTCCGATTTCGATATTAACAGTGTGTACTTTTCATTGGGTCTGCAACTTTAAACGAGTTAAATCAGCAGTAAAAATTTTTAGATAAGGACGCTTTGGGTATCGAAAATACAAACCTTATCATCGGGCACGTTCTGGGGGCTGGTTTGATATTTTCTTTTGTGCATGCCTGATGGTTAGCCTGTTCATTATTCATGATATTTAGGAGATATATTTTGAAAACTCTGGAACAAACAAAAATAGCCATAGTTGGATTAGGCTATGTAGGTTTACCCCTTGCAGTGGAATTCGGCAAAAAGTATCCAACCATCGGTTTCGATATTAATCAAAAGCGCGTGCAGGAATTGCAGGCAGGCCGGGATTCGACCCTGGAAGTCAGCACTGAGGAGCTGGGTCAGGCCGCGTTTTTAAGCTACACCGCCTCATTGAAAGACATTAAAAACTGCAATGTCTATATTGTGACCGTGCCCACGCCTATCAATGAACACAAGCAGCCGGATCTGACGCCATTGATAAAAGCCAGTGAAGCCATAGGGACCATTCTGAAGCCCGATGACGTGGTCATCTACGAATCGACCGTTTATCCCGGCGCAACCGAAGAGGTCTGCGTGCCGTTGCTGGAGCAGCATTCTGGCCTGAAATTCAACGAGCAATTTTATGCCGGCTATAGCCCGGAACGTATCAATCCGGGCGATAAGGAACACCGCGTCACCAATATTCTGAAAGTGACTTCGGGTTCTACCGAGCAAGCCGCGGATTATGTCGACAGTCTTTACAAAAGCATCATTACCGCCGGCACGCACAAGGCCAGCAGCCTTAAAGTGGCCGAAGCGGCCAAGGTCATTGAAAATACCCAGCGCGATGTCAATATCGCCTTGATCAATGAATTGGCCATCCTGTTCAACCGACTGGGTATCGATACCGAAGAGGTGTTGCTGGCCGCGGGAACCAAGTGGAATTTCCTGCCGTTTAGGCCCGGACTGGTGGGCGGGCACTGCATAGGCGTGGATCCTTATTATCTGACCCATAAAGCGCAGGCAGTTGGCTATAATCCCGAGGTTATCCTGTCGGGACGGCGCATCAACGATCGCATGGGCGAATATGTGGTCTCGCAGCTGATAAAAAACCTGTTGAAAAAGCGTATCCATATCCAGCAGGCCGAGGTTTTGATCATGGGCCTGACCTTTAAGGAAAACTGCCCTGATTTACGCAATACCCGGGTCATCGACATTATCGAAGAACTGAAAGACTATGAAGTCAATACCCATGTTTATGATCCCTGGGTCAGCCCGGAAGAAGCCAGGCATGAATACGGCATTGCCCTGATTGAAAAGCCGGAGGAAAAAAAATACGATGCGGTCATTCTGGCGGTCGCGCATGAGCAATTCAAACAATTGACCATTGAGCAAATAAAGGGGTATACCAAGCCGGAGTCTGTAATTTATGATCTGAAGTATCTGTTTCCCGCTAACCAAACTGATGACAGGTTATAACCATGAAAATATTAGTCACCGGCACCGCAGGCTTTATCGGCAATCACCTGGCGATAAAATTACTGGAAAGAGGCGATGAAGTCATAGGCGTCGACAACCTTAATGATTACTACGACGTCAACCTGAAAAAAGCGCGCCTGGCGCGCATTCTCGATTACGGGAATTACACCGATATCCGCGCCGATATCGCCGATCGGGATACGATGGATCGATTGTTCAAACAATATCAGCCGCAACGCGTGGTCAATCTGGCCGCGCAGGCGGGGGTTCGCTATTCCATTGAGAATCCTCATGCCTACGTCGACAGCAATATCGTCGGTTTCATCAATATCCTTGAAGGCTGCCGGCATCAGAAGATAGAGCATCTGGTTTATGCCTCCAGCAGCTCGGTTTATGGCGCCAACGAAACGATGCCGTTTTCCGTGCACGACAACGTCGATCATCCGCTCAGCCTGTATGCAGCCTCCAAGAAAGCCAATGAACTGATGGCTCATACCTATAGCAATTTGTATCAACTGCCGACCACCGGATTAAGATTTTTTACCGTTTACGGGCCGTGGGGACGGCCGGACATGGCGCTGTTTTTATTCACCAAAGCCATACTGGCGGGCGAGCCGATCCAGGTGTTTAACTATGGCAAACACCGCCGCGACTTTACCTATATCGATGATATTGTCGAAGGCATTATCAGGACGCTGGACAATCCCGCCAAACCCAATCCGGAATGGACCGGCAAACTGCCGGACCCGGGCACCAGCAAGGCGCCGTGGCGGGTCTACAATATCGGCAACCAAAAGCCGGTCGAATTGATGACTTATATAGAAACCCTGGAAAAAGCCCTGGGTAAAACCGCGGAAAAACAGCTGTTGCCATTACAGCCCGGCGATGTGCCCGATACTTATGCCGATGTGGAAGCGCTGGTAGCGGATGTCGGGTATAAACCCGATACGACCATTGAGAAAGGGATCGGCAAATTTGTGGACTGGTATCTGACTTACAACAATATCACCCCCGGTTAATTATCGTTTTTCGGACAAATTCCTGCCGCCTCTGTGTGGAAGCCTTGGCATGATTGGCTAAGGTAATAGCCTGAAGCAGATCAGGCAGAGAATTACCTTGGCGCTGCCTTGATAAGGCCAGGGGATTAACTTGCTTGACCGGGCACTAAAAATCCTTGAATTTCGATGAGCGGTCTCGCTGAAATTAAAGCCAGGTCAGTGCGAAAACCATTTCTCTGAATAAAACAGACCTGGACCGATAGTGAACGGCTTGCTCGATTTCCTGAAAAACTAGTACTCAGTCAGCCTTGTTCTGACGAGTAAAATTTGCGGAGTATCCATAGCATGCGAATAGTGCGAATGAATTCGCACCTACAATTTACCCGTCATGATTAAATTGACTGAGTACTAGGGTCATCGGTGGTTTTATATATATTAGAACCTAATAAGCAAGCGTAAGCATTTCAAGCACCAAAAAGGCCACACCATTTTTAATTTAAAATTGGCAATATAATGTTCAGTAAAAATTTACAATATAATTTATTGTCACTTATTAATATAACTATTTCCTTTGTTTTTATTATTTTCCTGGGGCGCAAATTCGGCGCAGGGGATAGTACCGATATTTATTTTTTATCTATCACGATAGTGGGTTATTTGGGTATTTTAGCTCAATGTGTATGGGGTGCTATGAGTCCTTATTACACAAGATTAAAAGTGGAAGATTCACAGTTGGCCGCTAAATTATATTCAGTGTTGCTCAATAATGTGATTCTTATCTCTTTGGCAGAGATCCTGCTGTATTTTTTGGTCACTAATAATTTTCGAGTGATTTCGCCGGAAAAAAAAGAATTTCTGGATGTGTTTATTTATTATCTGGTTCTCCAGAGTATTATTCTTTTCAATAAGGCATTATTGAATCTTGAAAAACACTTTGCTGTTTTTTACCTGGTTGATATTTTTATTACAACCATTAACTTAATCATCCTGTTATTCTTTTCAAAAGGCGATATAGTCATTATTGCCTATTCCACTATCATTGCCGCCATTTTGGCTGTCATATGGCAACTTTATCTGGTTTTTTTCAAGCTGAATTACAGATACCGGCTGTCTATATCTCAAAAGGAGATGCCGAGTATCTACAGAAATTCAATAAAAATGAATATCGGATTATTATTATATGGATTCAAGGATATTATTTTAGTTACTGTTTTTACCAGCTTCGGCAGCGGCGTTTATTCATTGTTCAATTATGCCAATAAGTTTTCGGTGGCTTTGTTTCAGATAACAAACGCCCCTATAGTGAATATATACGTGGCCAGACTGAATGAAGTTGTCGCCAATAAAAAATTTCATGAAATTAAAAGCTTAAGAAGGGATGTTCTGGTTCAAACAGTTCTCTTGCTTGTGATGGGGTTCACGGTATTGTATTTCATTTTGCCCTATATTCTGGGTCTGTTTTTTAAAGGTAAATTTTCCTTTGAAGAAATAAAAGAGATACAACGCATTTTTAGTTATATGGCCGTGTTCTACTTTGTCTGGGCAATTAGTATTCCTTATTCCAGGGCTATTTCCATATTCAAATTGTTTAATTACAATCTACTTGTAAATTTTATATTTTTTACTTTAATTTGTTCAGCTTATCTGGCTTTTAAGATCTACTCATTAAGCTATGTTGATATGTTATTGTTATTTTCATTTGCACAGTTTGCGAACCTTATTTTTTATTTCATAAAAAACAAGCGGTTTTTGAATAAAAAAGAAGAGTCAAACGCATTATTAGTGCAAAGATAAATTCAATAAAATATGTTCCTAATTGATAAAATAATGGCTAAAAATGCTAAAAATAAACGGAATATTAAAAAATTTAGGTTATAAATTTCTTAGTCCCAATAATTATGCAAGGTTTATTGGTGTTAAATTCGGCAATAATTGTAAGTTTCGAACAAAATATTTTGGAACTGAACCATATTTAATAGAAATTGGCGACAATGTTCAAACCGCAATGAATGTTTATTTCATCAATCATGACGGCGGTGTGGGGGTTTTAAGAAATTTATACAAAGATCTTAAAAAGATTGATTTAATTAAAAAGATTGTTATTGGGAATAATGTATTTATAGGATTTAATGTAACAATTCTGTTAGGTACCAAAATAGGTGACAATGTTATTATTGGTGCTGGTAGTGTCGTCAGAGGCGAATTGAACTCCAATAGTGTTTATGCTGGAGTCCCAGCTAAATATATTTGTTCAATTGATGAGTATAAAGAAAAAAATAATAATTTTTTCTTAAACACGTCTTCAATAGATTCCGTTAAAAAAGAAAAAATTCTAAGAGAAGTTTTTCCGGAATCAAGTTCATAATCCGCGAATAATCAATACACATAGATATCTTTTTGAAATCAAGCTAATTTGCATTGGCCGAACTGAAGTCGGTAGTCTTAATAAAAGAGATCAGCGCTAAAAAATAGCTTAAAAAACAAGGACAGCGCAGTGAGGCTTTATAAGCACCGTGAAACATGTATGAAGACAAAAAGACCATAGGCTTTCATTGCAATCTGTTGCTGAAGACAAATCGTGCTTGAGTGGAGTGTTTATGGCGCTTTGGGTTATTGGCTGAGGATATGGTTGGTGTGTTAGAGAAAAATCATGGCAATTGTCCGGTAAATCCTGCCACCAGGAAATGAAATGGCATTGAGATAATTGATGTGAAATAAAATACAAATGGCTGTTGTCCAGTACCATTTGCCCTCAACAAACTGAAAAGACGAATGGCGTGGTTAAGATTTGGGTTAGTTCGGGATTGACGCTAATTTTTTGTTGAGGAGTTACATCTTGATAACAATGAATGCACTATACATTAGATTGTTTTTTATTCTTTTATTGCTGGTGCTTTTTTTTGTAAAGCCTGAATTTGAAAGTGTGACTGACCCCGACCTTTTGGGTATTTATATTTTTATCTTTTTCACTGCAATCTTTATTCATTTATTTAGCGAATGGGATAACAAAAACTGGTTTCGTCTGGATGTTATTTTCCTTTTAGGTTATGGCATAGTTCATTTCCAATGGCCCATCATGTCGGCTATCAGTGACATTTATCCGGAGAAATACGCAAAGGTCTCGATGACGTCCTACCAGGTCAATTATGCAACATGGCTTTCGGCCATAGGTATTGTTTCCTGGTTTCTGGGGTATTCTCTTCTGGCAAAAAAAACCGTGCCTGATACAGTGAGGTATTCTTTTAATTATAAAAAGCTGCTTTGGCTGACCATAATATTAAGTGGTTTATTTCTGTCGACAGCAGGATCTGACTACTTGTCAGGCGGCATCTATAAAGGCTCGCAGGGAACAGGCGTAGGCGAAGGTGTTTCAGTCTATTTTCAATTATTGCTTTCAATTTCTATCATAGTATTAACGGCTGTTGTTTTATTAGATAAAAAAGATAACTTTGATACAAATAGTATAGCTTGGCTTTTAAGTCTGGATAAAAAGTATTTGTTTATATCTATCGGCTACGTTTTATTATTTTTGTCTATTGGCGATAGAGGTGCTGCAATACAGGTTATCTTCGCGTTCCTTATTTTATTTGGCAGCTTGATCCGGTCAATAACCTTGGTGGAACTCATTGTTATAAGTATTATCGGAGGATTGTTATTAACCATAATCGGATTAGGAAGAAGTGCTTATGACGGCGATATATTATCTTCAGGACTGGATAACCTGGAGATAATGTCTGGCTATGATATTACTCTGGAGTTGGCCGATAGTATAAGAACATTACACAGTACATTGGCAACTGTCCCGGGCTATCATGATTATTTCTATGGCAAGCTTTGGCTGGATAGATTATTGAGTGTTATTCCTCTCGCGCAAAATATTTATTTACAGCTTTCAGAGGATGTTACCTATGAAATGAGCTCGGCAGGGTATATTACTTATTTAAAATACGGGCTCAACCCGACTTCGGGCGAGGGCACTTCATTAATAGCCGATGCATTTATTAACTTCGGGCTGGCCGGTGTATTAATCTGTTTATTTCTTTTAGGCATGTTTTTTAAAAAAGCACAAAATGAGCTTAGGCTGCAGCAAAGTTATTACTGGATGATAATAGCGGCGTTATTGGGCAGCATAGCGTTTTATCTGGGGCGAGGCAGTTTATTGGATCCTTTCAGATTGATTGTCTGGGGAATGGGGTTATCTTATTTTCTTGTTAAACGGAGAAGAAAGAATGTCTAGGATAATGCTGATAATTCCCACCCTGCATCAGGGGGGCGCTGAGCGGGTGATGTCGGAACTGGCAAATGCCTGGAGCAGGCAGCATGAAATACATCTTGTATTATTAGCCAAATCCGAAAACTTTTATCCCATTAATAACAATGTAATTATTCATCAATTAGGATTTAGTCATTCGGGATTGCTTAGCAAGGTTTTTAATGAGCTGAAAGTTTTTTTTAAACTACGAAAGTTATTAAAACAACAAAAGCCGGATTTTGTGCTCAGCTTTATGAGTAAATACAATATATTGACGATTTTTGCAGCGTCCTTTCTTAATTTAAGAGTATTTGTCTCGGATAGAAATAACCCCAGGCAACAATTGCCGATTCTTATATCGCTTCTAAGAAAAATTACCTATAGATTTGCTGATGGCATTATCGCCCAAACCGGCTTGGCTAAATTAATTCTTGAAAAAAACACAGGAAATAAAAATATAGCGATCATCCCGAACCCTCTCAAAGCGATTTCATTTTATGAGGATATTGAGAGAGAGAAAATGATCCTGAACGTCGGCCGCTTGGTTGATCAAAAAGGCCAAAAATATCTTTTGGAGGCATTCAAAAGGATTAAGGATACTGAATGGAAGATAGCTATATTAGGCGATGGACCGTTACATGGTCAGTTAAAACAACACGCTGAACAATTAGGTGTAAAAGACCGGGTCATAATGCCCGGAGCCGTTAATGAAATAGATCGCTGGCTAGCCAGGGCATCGGTCTTTGCTTTTCCTTCTTTGTACGAAGGCTTTCCCAATGCGCTTGTCGAGGCCATGGCGGCCGGGCTTCCCTGCGTCAGTTTTGATTGTGATACCGGGCCAAGAGACATAATAGTCGATGGCGAGAATGGCTACCTGGTGCCGGTGCGGGATGTCGACCTGCTTGCCAGGCGGCTGGAAGCCCTGATCAGTAATACGGAAATCAGAAACCGGTTATCCAGGGAAGCGGCAAAGATAAGCGACAATTTTGCGCTGGAAAAAATATCTGATGACTATCTAGCGTTTTGCACGGCGTCAATCAAATGAAAACTATTGCCATTAATGCATTAAGTGCGCTTCGGGGCGGAGGTCAGACTTACCTGATCAACCTGCTTAGTTATTTACCGGAGGGCGATTTTAAGGTTGTACTTTTGGTAAATAGCCAGAATAAACAGTTGTTCTCCCAATACGGCTCGGATCGTATCGAACTCTTTGAGGCGGTTTGGGCATCAAAAAGCATTTTGCACCGGACTTTGTGGGAACGGTTCGCATTGCCCGGAAAATTGCAGGCCTGGCAGGCGGATGTCTATTATGCGCCGGGTGGCGTCATGATTACCCGGCCGCCAAAAGGTTGTCTCAGTGCGACGGCCTTAAGAAACATGCTGCCATTTGATGACAGGGAGCGGAAACGGTTTCCGCTTGTTTCACTTATTCGATTCAAGCTGTGGCTGTTGCGGTTTGTATTTTTGAAGTCCTATCAAAAATCGGACAAGGTCGTGTTTATATCCGAGTACTCAATGTCGGTTGTTAAACAATACCTGCCTGGCATAGCGAGCAAAGGCATTGTTGTGCCGCATGGGCTTAACAGCCGGTTTTTAAATACTGAAGCGTCTTATGATCTGCCGGATGGGCTTCAGGCGGACCAGTTCTATTTATATGTTTCGATATTGGATGTCTATAAGGCACAAAAAGAGATTGTAAAAGCCTGGAGAAAATTACGGGACCATGATTTTCCATATCCTCTGGTTTTGGCCGGGCCAAAATATAATCAATATGGCGAAGAAGTCATCGCCTTGATTGACCGGTTGGAGCTTCAGGGTAAAGTCATCTACTTGGGAAAAATCGATTATGACCAACTGCCTGGTCTTTATAAATCGGCCAGGGCCTTGGTGTTTGCTTCATCCTGCGAATGCTGCCCGAATATCTTGCTTGAAAAACTGGCTGCGGGAAAGCCGGTGTTTTGCTCAAATATAGAGCCCATGCCTGAATTTGGCGGCGATGCCGGCATCTATTTCGATCCTTATGAGCCGGGCGATTTATATGAAAAAATCATGGGTATGGAAGCACAGGCTTCAATGATGAATAAAATGGCCGATAAAGCTTATAAGCAAGCGCTAAAGTTTGACTGGAGCAGCACTGCGCAAAGAACAATGGATTTCCTTATTAACAATAATTAATTCAAATTAATAACCGGGCGATTGGCTAAATATATATTCCAGTCCGGTTATATAAAAAAGACCAGTTCAAACTGAAATACCTGTTGATATTCTACTGATACTGAAAATGCACAAGCCGCATAGCCATGCTGTAAAATTAAGGTGATTTTCATCACAAACTTTATAAATTATCAATTTCTCAAGAGAGAAATATAATAAACTCTCTTTCAACAAATAAGTCGCAAGCTAAGCAATTACCAATAAATAAACATGTATTTAATAACCTTTATTCATATAAAGGTGTTTGGGATAATGGTATTGTGATGCGATTCACTGATTATTCTATAAATTTATCATAAGGTTTACATAAATAAATAATGCATGAAAAGGTGATTGTCGTCACGCTTTTATATTTATTTTATTGGGTAATATAAGGTTATTAAGTTTTTCTTAATATATTATTATTTCAATAAGTAACATGCATAAGTTTTCCCGTTTTCCATCTCTATAAGGAACGAATAAAAATGGGAGTCAAACCGATAGAATTGCTTGAGACTGATCGACAGCAGCTTCAGCGGCTCATTAAGAAAAGCGCCGATTGGCGGGAGAGCAACCGGGCCGAAACGATCCTGATGCTGGCCGAAGGGCATACCGTCAAGGAAACGGCCGAAAAGCAGCGACTGACTCGGGAAGCGATCCGCGAACGGCGGCGAAAATGGTTAAAAACGGGCTTCGCCAGTTTGCCCGACAAACCGCGGAGCGGGGCACCGATTAAGCTGACGGATGAGCACCGAAATCAGCTCAGAAGTTGGATTGAAGCAGAGCCATTAACGGCTCGGGCTCTGTTAAACCGACTGGAAAAAACATTCAGCGTACAGGTCGGCAATACCACTTTGCGGACAGAGTTGAAACGTCTGGGCTATGTCTGGAAACGGACCGGGTACAGTTTAAAAAAGCATGAGGCCGGCCCAACAAACAAGAGTTTCTGCCGGGAGCAAGCAAGTACGGAACAGTGAATTTTAATCAGCCTGTATCGATGAAGCAGGCTTGGCATGCGGTTACCGGATCATTCCGCCATGAGCAAAAAGCGGTAAGGTTCTGCGCTCAAGCATTATCAGCTGGTTTTTGCCGTTAGATGTTTTCGGGGCAATAGCCCGTCTAATGCCAGGGATGACCGGACTACGCTGCTGACGCATTAGCGGATTTTGATTGCACAATGCATGCTTTTTTACCGAGAGATTGATCAATGACAGTGTCTGCCCAGCAAGCGGCCAGGACTTTAGGGCTGCAGGATGACGATATGAAAACCGTAGCCTTTTTCTTAACGATAATTAAATCAGATAAATAATGTTTACTAATAAAACGCTATTGATTACCGGCGGTACCGGCTCGTTCGGCAACGCCGTGCTGGATAGATTTCTTAATACCGACATCCAGGAAATCCGCATATTCAGCCGTGACGAAAAAAAGCAGCACGACATGCGGCTTCAGTATAACAATGACAAGATAAAGTTTTACATTGGCGATGTGCGTTCCTTCGACAGCATCAACGCCGCGATGTGCGGCGTCGATTACGTGTTTAGCGCGGCGGCCTTGAAACAAGTCCCTTCTTGCGAGTTTTATCCCATCGAAGCCGTTAAAACCAATATCCTGGGCACGGAAAACACCCTGAAAGCCGCGATCAAAAATCAGGTTAAAAATGCCATTGTATTAAGCACCGATAAAGCCGTTTACCCGATCAACGCGATGGGCATGAGCAAAGCCCTGATGGAGAAAGTGTCCGTCGCGACGTCCCGCAATGTCCCGGCCAACGGACCGGTCATGTGCAATACCCGTTATGGCAATGTCATGGCGTCACGCGGTTCCGTGATCCCCTTGTTTGTCGAACAGATCAAGTCCGGCGCCCCCTTGACCATTACCGATCCTGAGATGACGCGTTTCATGATGTCATTGCCCGATGCGGTTGACCTGGTTCTGTTTGCCTTCGAGCATGGCGTGCAAGGCGATACCTTCGTGCAAAAGGCGCCGGCGGCAACCGTTTTAACCTTGGCCAAGGCCTTAAAGAAAATTTTTAACGCTAAAAATGAAATTCGTATTTTGGGCACGCGGCACGGCGAGAAAAAGCATGAAGCGCTGCTGTGCCGGGAAGAGTACATGAAAGCCGAAGATTTGGGCCGGTATTTCAGAATTCCCGCCGATACCCGGGACCTGAATTATGCCAAGTACTTTGAAAAAGGCGAGCAGGTCCTGTCTCAGGAGCAGGATTACACCTCCGAGAATACGCAGCGACTGGATGTGGAAGGCATGATCGAGTTATTGATGAAGCTTGACTATATCAAAGACGAACTCCAGTCGGATTTTTGATGGCCATGAAAAAAATTATGACGATCGTGGGCACGCGCCCGGAAATCATCAAACTGAGCCGGGTGATTGCCCAGCTGGAAAAGTACACGGATCATGTTCTGGTTCATACCGGCCAGAACTACGATTATGAACTCAATGAAGTGTTCTTCAAGGAACTGGGAATCCGAAAACCCGATTATTTTTTAAATGCGGCCGGCAACAATGCCGCCGAGACCATCGGCAACGTCATCATAAAATCCGACCAGCTGTTAGCCGAAGTATGCCCTGATGCGCTGTTGGTCTATGGCGATACCAACAGTTGCTTGTCGGTGATTTCCGCCAAGCGCAGAAAGATCCCTGTGTTTCACATGGAGGCGGGCAATCGCTGTTTCGATCAACGCGTGCCTGAGGAAATCAACCGGAAAATAGTCGACCATCTCAGCGATATCAATATGACGCTGACCGAACATGCCAGACATTATCTGGTCTCCGAGGGCGTTCATCCGGAGACGGTGATAAAAACCGGCTCCTCCATGCTGGAAGTGCTGAACCACTATCAGGCCGATATCGAGAAATCGAACGTCCTGGAGCGGCTTGGACTGGTGCCACGGGAGTTTTTTATCGTCAGTGCGCATCGGGAAGAAAATATCGATTCCGAGGAAAACTTCAACGATCTGCTGGCGTCGTTAAACGCGATAGCCGAAAAATACGGCAAAAGAGTCATTGTCTCGACGCATCCGCGTACCCGGAAGAAACTGGAGTCCTTCAAAGGCGGACAATTCAACGCGCTGATCGAGTTCATGAAACCGCTCGGTTTCTTTGATTACATCTGTCTGCAGAAACAGGCTTTTTGCGCGATTTCCGACAGCGGCACCATTACCGAGGAAGCCTCGATACTGGGCTTTCCCGCCGTGACCATCCGCCAGGCCCATGAGCGGCCCGAAGGCATGGATGAAGGTACGCTGATCATGTCGGGGCTTAAAGCCGAAGCCATCATCAATGCGATTGATATCGTCACCGATCAATGGCGCGAGAATCCTAACAGCGTGCATCTCGTCAAGGATTATGACGTGGACAATGTATCCCGCAAGGTGGTCAGGATCATTGTCAGCTACATCGATTACATCAACAGAACCGTATGGAAGCACTACTGATATGAAAAAAGTGGTGGTATTAGGCAGCGTCGGCATGGCAGGCCATATCATGACCGAATACCTGCAGGCGACCGGTGAATATCATGTCCACGGCGTCGCGCGCGAACACGGCCGTTATATCAATAAGAAACTGGATGTGCTTGATTTTTCCGGGCTGCAGGACTATCTCAGCGAGGTAAAGCCGGATCGGGTGATTAACTGCATCGGCGTGCTCGTCAGCCAGTCCTCCAATGATCTGTGCACCGCCATCCAGATCAACAGTTATCTGCCGCATTTTCTTTCCCGGCTGGGCACGGAACTTGGCTTCAAGCTGGTCCATATCAGCACGGACTGTGTGTTCTCCGGCAAGGATGGCCAGTATCATGAAGATGCCTTCCGGGACGGCAACGACAACTACGCGAGAACCAAAGCGCTGGGCGAAGTCATTAACGATCGCGATCTGACCATCCGCACCTCCATCATTGGCCCGGAGCTCAAACACAACGGCACCGGCCTGCTGGACTGGTTTTTTAAGCAGCAGGGTGAAATCAAAGGCTATTGCAGAGCTTACTGGTCCGGCGTGACGACGCTTGAATTGGCAAAAGCAACCCATGAACTGATCAGGCAGGATCTTACCGGACTTTACCAGTTATGCCCGGACGAAAAGATATCGAAATATGAATTGCTCAGGCTTTTCGCCCAGGTATGGAATCAGGATATTTCAGTGCAACCTTATGAAAACTATATGGTTGATAAAAGCCTAGTGTGCACGCGAACTGATTTTAATTACCGCAAACCGGCCTATGAGGCCATGTTGATTGAGCTGCGCGACTGGATGAATGCGCATTCCGACTATTATTCCCATTACCGGCTGAGTTAAATGAAAGTACTGTTAATAATTGACGATTACTTGCCCGACAGCATCAAGGTCGGCGCCAAGATGATGCATGAGTTGGCTGTCGAGTTTGTGGCGCGCGGGAATCAGGTCACCGTGATCACGCCGGATCACAGAATCGGCAAGCGAGCCGAAACAACGGTGCTGGATGGCGTGACCGTCTGCCGCTTTCGTTCGGGCGAAATCAAAAACGTTGCCAAGGTGAAAAGAGCCGTTAATGAGACGCTGCTTTCCTATAATGCCTGGCGGGCCTATAAAAACCACTTCAATAACAACAGGCATGACCTGATTGTTTATTATTCGCCGACCATTTTCTGGGGCAGTCTGGTCAGGAAGCTGAAAAAAAACTGGGGCGCGCCAAGCTACCTGATTCTGCGGGACTTTTTTCCGCAATGGGTCATTGATAACGGCATTTTGAGCGCCCGCTCGCCGATCACTAAATACTTCCGGTTTTTCGAGTGGCTCAACTATCAGGCCGCCGATACGATCGCGATCCAATCGCCCGGCAATAAGACCTGGTTTGCCCGGACGACGCAAACCGGCAAGCCTTTGGAGGTGCTGTATAACTGGGCCGCCAACGAGCCCGTGCCTTCACGCGGCGGCCATTATCGCGAAGCCCTGGGGCTCAAGGATAAAGTCGTTTATTTTTATGGCGGCAACATCGGCCACGCGCAGGACATGATGAATATTGTGCGCCTGGCAAAAAATATGCGGACAGAAACCAGGGCGCATTTTGTCCTGGTCGGCGACGGCGATGAAGTCGGGCTTGTTCGCAGCGCCATGGCCCGGGAAGGTTTGAACAATATTTCATTGCTGCCCGCTGTTTCCCAGGATGAATTCAAACAGATGCTGGCCGAATTCGATGTCGGACTCTTTACGCTTCATCCCGGCCATTCGACCCATAATTTTCCCGGCAAGCTGTTGGGCTACATGGTTCAGCATATGCCCATACTGGGCAGTATTAATCCGAATAATGACCTGAAGCCGGCGATAGAAGAAGCGGGGG
>SWBX01004643.1_pt2 | contig 18393 bp, 14 predicted proteins | sample 4693051 | NCBI WGS metagenome assembly SWBX01 (sample SAMN10267272, study PRJNA491770) | bioreactor metagenome | isolation source: DHS bioreactor inoculated with marine | place: Japan: Omine Ridge, Nankai Trough | reverse complement strand
AGGAGTTTTGTTCGGGGAGTGATTTTTTCTTTCAGTTCATTAATATCAAAGTTGAAATTTTTTGATTCTCTTAAATAAATGGGAACCGGCACAGCCTGTAATCCCTGGATCATGGACTGATAAATGGGAAATCCAGGCATGGGAAAGATAACCTCGTCCCCTTGACCGGGGTTGGTAGTGGCAAAAATAGAATACCAGATAAACGGTTTACCTCCGCAGGCAATTACAATTTCGTCCGGGGAGTATGGTATTTGTCGTGATTCCGTAAAAAACGTTGCGACACTTTCCCTGAGTTCCGGAATACCGTTGGATGCCGTATAACCGTGCAAACCAGCATCAATCGCATTTTTAGCAGCGTCACAAATATGTTTCGGTGTTTTGAAATCCGGCTGTCCGATACAAAAATTCCTGATCTTTTTGCCCTGGGAAAGAAGTCCATTGACCTCTTTCAACACCACAAAAGCATTTTCCGTGCCCAGGGAAGCCATTCGGTCTGATATGCGACTCATTATCACTCTCCTTGCTGGCTGAAAATATAATTCAGAGATACCTGCCGGTACTTCCGGAGGTACCCTGTTTCTGTATTACACTTTGTAACATATCTCTCACTTACTCAGCAACACCGATCATCCCACCATCCTTGACAGCGGAAATAAGCGTGTATTGTCTTTGAAATGTTGTGTGTCGAGCCACGGATTCGATGATAAATTCAGCAAGATTCAGACGCCTGACCAGATCGCTTTCACCATGATGAAGGTTTAATTTATTTCGAAGACCATGGAGAATCAGTGTTTCCATGGATTTCCCCAGATGCAGATCTGTCCCAAATGCCGGTTCCGTAATCCAGAATCGCCCACCGGGTTTCAACAACCGGCTTACTTCACTTATCAGACGATCAATATCCTCGACATGAGCCATACCGTTCAATGAAACCACCGCATCGAAATGACACGATGGAAACGGTAGGCGGCGAAGATCACACGCCACACCCTGAGTTGTTGGTTTTACCGGTGCCCGCCGCACGTGACCCTCAAGAATTTTCAGACGTCCGTAGTCTATGTCCGCACAGACAATAGCGCCTGTACCGGGTCGGTACGGCAGGAGTCGCTGCACGAGAGTCCCCTCACCGGCACCCAGTTCCAGAAGTAATCGTGGCCGATGAGTAATCATCTGTGTCACCAGAAAATCCAGCTCCTTGCCGGGTGCAGGATGATCCTCATCCCGGGGTTTCAGAACAGTCTCATAATAGTAATCCGAACCCTCATAAATACTTTTCCGGAACACACGGGGCGATACCGGATCCGATCGGTATTTCGGTTCCGGATCCCTGGTCATCAATTTCCCTGCAAGGGTGTCCCAACCGTGTCTTTCAGCCCACCGCTGCCACGACCGCCCGGCAACCCGCTCAAACGGATGCCGGCATACTGCTTCCCCCCCTGGCGGAAGCAGGACCGGGATCCGTGCACGGATCGATCCATGATACCCACAGGTCGGACATTTTAAATAACCTGATGACACCACACCACGACGGTATCTGGCCTCCCAGAGCCGCAAAACACCCTGGCAGACAGGACACGCCAGATGCAGAAGAAAATCTCGATTCATACGCTCCTCGCCAAAGGCAGATCTTATCCGAAAAATCCATTCACTTCCAGGACATTGTGTGCCCTGCCGGAGCGGTTGGGATTGAAATTGCATCGGATTTATGACTACAATATTCCCGGTCTGATTGCGAGATTTACACTTATGACTCAAGGAAACTCCATAACGGAGCGGTATAAAAACCTGGGAATTGTAGGCGCCGGCGGTGGTGGATTTCCTACCCACATAAAGCTGACGGGCCGTGCTGATGTTGTTATTGTGAATGGTGCCGAATGTGAACCGCTCCTTCATAAAGACAAGGAGCTTATGGCTGCTGAACCCGATGTTCTGCTTGAAGGGATCAAGACGGCCATGATCAGTACCGGAGCTTCCCGGGCGGTTATCGGTATCAAAACAAAAGCAAAATCCGCTATTTCTGCACTGACACCCCGGATGGACAACGATATTTCCATGCACCTGCTTAAAGACACCTACCCGGCTGGTGACGAATTTGTTCTGACATATGAAGTTACCGGTAAAATACCGCCCCCGGGTGGTTTGCCGTTGGATGTTGGTGCCGTAGTGTCCAATGTTGAAACTCTGGTCTGGCTGGGCCGGAATGAACCGGTCACGGAAAAGCTTGTTACCGTGGCGGGAGAAGTCACTTGTCCGGCGACGTACCGTGTGCCCGTAGGCACACCTTGCAGCGTATTACTTGAAGCTGCCGGCCAGGCGCCCGGTACCGGTGTACTGTGCGGTGGCGTGATGATGGGGTCTGTGCTCACTGATCCCGATATGCCGGTAACCAAAACCCTGGGCGGTTTAATTGTGCTTCCCAGGGATCATCCGCTATATCTCCGGTATATCCGGCCGACATCCCACCGTAACCGGATAGCTCGATCCGCATGCGATCAATGTAATTTCTGCACGCAACTATGTCCCCGGTATCTGCTGGGACATCCCGTAGAACCGCACCTGGCCATGCGGCATATCGGCATGGCGGCCGGTACGGCGCCCCCGCCACCGGGTTCCCTGTACTGCTGCGGCTGCAACCTGTGTTCGTTCTGGTCCTGCCCGGAAGATCTCGACCCGGGAACCGTGACAGTTAATTACCGATCGGAACTGCAGAAGACCGAAACCCAAAAGAATAGAGCCATCCCCGTGATCCACCCCATGTTTCAATACCGGAAACCATCCATATCCGCTCTGAAACGACGGTTGGGACTTGATCAGTTCACAGATGATGCGCCGCTTCAAAAAACACCAATCACTGTCCGGGAAGTGAATATCCCTCTGCTTCAACATATCGGTGCACCGGCGGAACCGGTTATTACGCCAGGCAGTGCAGTACGAAAAGGTGATCTCATTGGTCGCATCCCGGAGGGGAAACTGGGTGCAGCTGTGCACGCCAGTATCGACGGCGAAGTAACAGAAATTGGCGAATCCATTCGCATCACAGGAGGAAATAGCCGGTGATCTCATCAATTGGAGTGCTGGAATTTACATCGATTGCCATGGGTTATGAAGCTCAGGACGCCATGCTGAAAGCCGGCGCTGTTGATCTCGTCCTGGCCCGAACCATCTGTTCCGGTAAGTACATTGTAATCGTCTCCGGAGACGTCGACGCCGTTCATGCTGCCGTCGATGCGGGAAAAGAAACCGCTGCCGGTGTAGTGATTGACGAATTGGTAATTCCCTATGTGGATCCCGCCGTGTTTCCTGCTCTGGGCGGTGCAGTGGATCTGGCGCCTGAAGACCGGGATGCCCTGGGTATTGTGGAAGCATTTTCCGCCATATCCGCTATTCGTGGCGCAGATATCGCCGCAAAAACCGGCGATGTCACACTGTTTCAGATTCACCTGGCCATGGCAGTGGGCGGCAAAGGGTTTTTCTGTATCACCGGGGATGTATCATCGGTTCGTGCTGCTGTTGACGCCGCTGTGGATCTGATCGGTGAAACCGGACTTCTGGTGGGCAGAACAATCATTCCCCGACCCCGGCCCGAACTGTTTCAGAACACGATTTAATCCGATTCTAAATCCTTTAAAAAACTGTAACTCAACACATCCTGAATATCCCGGGTACCCAGTATAAGCATCACCAACCGGTCCACACCCAGAGCAATTCCTGCTGACGGCGGTATTCCCTTTTCCAGTGCCGCCATAAAAAATTCATCCCGGGGAAAAGGTTCCCGGTTCATGCAAATTTGTTGTTCCCGGGCTTCTTCAATCCGCTGAGCCTGGACCAACGGGTCTGTTAACTCATCAAATGCATTCCCCAGTTCAATACCGTCAATATAGATTTCAAACCGGAGGGCCACTGAAGGGTCCTGCGGTTTAATCCGGGCCAGAGCTGCCATGGATGCCGGGTATTCGTACAGGATGACCGGCTTTTCAACACCCAGTTTTGACTCGATACAAGTAAGGAATATTTTAAAATACAAGGTTTCCCAATCGTCTGACTCCTGAAGATTTTCCACACCGGCTTCTTTTCCGGCCCGGCGAAGATTTTCCACCGTTCCGCACTGATCCAGGTCAATGCCGGCATACCGGTGCCAGGCTTCCCGGACCGTGATGCGATCCCAGGGTGGCAATAGGGAAATTTCACGACTGTTCCCGTGAATCATCGGTGTACCGGATACTTGTGTCGCCACCGCGCTGATCATTTCTTCCGAATCTGCCATTATCTGGTCGTATCCGGCACCCCCGCGATACCATTCCAACATGGTAAACTCCGGATGATGCATCGGACCTGATTCATTGTTCCGGAATGCCCGGGTGACCTGGTAAATTCGATCAAAACCTTCACTGAGCAGCCGTTTCATATGAAATTCCGGGGATGTGGGAAGATACAATCGGCGCAATTTCCCGGCAGATTCATCAAAATACTCAGTGGAAAACGATTCCAGAAACGGTTCCATCCCCGGTGAATGCGCCAGCAAAGGAGTTTCCACTTCAATAAATCCATGCTCATCAAAAAAATGACGGATGTGTCTGAGTATTTTCGCGCGAATGGTCAAATTGTGATATCTTGTTATCATTAGTGTTGGAATTCCCGGGCTTGCCCTGTGATTATCCGGCATCAGGTTGAGTGTATATAAATTGTGATATTTATTTCAATATCGAAAAGTGGTTGATACCAGAGGAGATTTAAAATGGAAAGCATCAGACGTAAACTCAAACAATCGATTGAACGGCAGCGAGATGAGATCAAAGCCATTCGCGGGAAGTATGAAGACCGTTTTGTGGACTGTGTTTCGGTGAAGCAGGTCTTTGGCGGCATGCGGGGAGTCAAGGGACTCGTCTGTAACACTTCGTACGTCGATCCGGATAAAGGTTTGTTCCTTCGCGGACAACCTGTTCTGGAGCTTAAAGATAAACTGCCTGAGGAAATTTTCTATCTGCTGATCTCCGGGGAACTCCCGGATGAGGAAACACTGGAATCGCTTCAGGAAGCCTTTAAACTCAGTTCCATCGTTCCATCGTATGTCTGGGATGTTCTGGATGCCATGCCCGAGGATTCTCATCCCATGGCCATGCTGGCAGTCGCATTGCTGACCATGGAAAGGGAATCTATTTTTAAACGGAAATACGAAATGGGTATGCGGAAAGCGGATTACTGGGAAGCAACCTTTGATGAATCCCTGACCATCCTGGGCCGACTGCCTACTCTGGCAGCAGCCATTTACCGAACGCGGTTTCAGCGCGGACCACGGATCAACCCCAATCCCACACTTGACTGGGGATCAAACTTCGCTCATATGCTGGGAGAAGCCCGTGAAGATGCGACTTTTAAAGAGTTTGTCCGGTTGTACCTGGTCCTGCATTGTGACCATGAAGGTGGAAATGTCAGCGCATTTTCCAGCCGCACAGTGGCATCTGCTCTGTCCGATCTCTACTACTCACTCTCTGCCGGATTCAACGGCCTGGCAGGTCCTCTCCACGGACTGGCCAATCAGGAAGCTCTGAAATTTATCTTTAAGGTGCTCGACCATTTCGGCGGTGTACCCAGTGATGACGATTTGAAACAGTATGTCTGGGCCACATTGAACACCGGTCGGGTGATCCCGGGATATGGCCATGCGGTTCTTAGAAAAACCGATCCACGGTTTACTGCTTTCCACGATTTCGGCAAAAAAGCCTGTCCGGACGATCGAGTCTATCAGACCGTCCGGAAAATGTTCAAACTCGTTCCGGGTATTCTCACTGAGCACGGAAAAGCCACCAACCCCTGGCCCAATGTCGATGCCGGTTCCGGTGCACTTTTATACCACTATGGTATTACATTCTTTGATTATTACACCGTTATGTTCGCTGTGTCACGAGCCATCGGTATCTGCGCGCAGACCGTTCTTGCCCGGGCACTGGGTGCACCTCTTATTCGTCCGAAAACCATCACAAACGAAAAACTGATCGCTCTTATGGAAAGTGAAAGAACCCCGTGCGACAGCGAGAAAAAAGCAAAATTGGCGAAAAAAGCAAAAAAATAAGCGTTTGAACTGAGACGGACAGCGGCAACCATATTTTCCGGGAGGAAACAAATGATTTATCGACGTGCTGTGGTGTGTGTAATCATTCTACTCGTTAGTTTCACCGGTGTTCATGCCTATTTTGACTGCCCCTATTCCGGACCGGTAGAAGATGAGACACTTTCCTATGATGTCACCCATTACCGCCTGGAATTACAGGTCACGTTCCCGGTGGATCCGGATCCCGGTATTGTGGCAGGCACAGCAACTCTGAAATGCAGCAGCCTCGTTGACGGCCTCTCCGCTCTGCATATTGATTTTTACAAGGATGCCGATGCAACCGTCTCCGGCGTAACTGTAGATGGCTCGGCTGCGGCGTTTGATTTTTCCACCAGTGAGATCATCGTTACTCTGGACCCGCCGCTTCAATCGGGAGATATCGTATTTATTGCCGTTGACTATCAGGTGCAGGGGGATGAACATTTTGAGTTTAAACCCAACCGCCCTCCCAAGGTTCCCCGATTGGCCGTAAACCGGATGGTGGAGGCAAGCCGATGGTTTCCCTGTCTGCACGATCCCCGGGATAAAGCCACGTATGAGCTTATCATTACGGTGGATGATTACCGGGTGGTGGCATCCAACGGGAATCTTTTATCGGAAGATGATAACGGTGACGGCACCAAAACCTATAACTGGTTCGAAGCAACGGCCATGGCCTCGTACCTGGCTACCGTGCATGTCGGTGAATATGTATGTCTGGAAGACGATTTCAACGGCATTCCCATTCAGTATTTTGTGGAAGCGGATAAAGTGGACGCCGCCATCTATGATTTTGAGAATGATCACGAGATTCTTCAGTTTTATACCTCCGCTTTCGGTGAATATCCTTTTGAAAAAGTCGGACTGGCTCAGGCGATTCTATCTGGAGGTATGGAGAACCAGGATATGATCTCCTACGGTCTCATCAGCGGTGATCGCGTCTACGAAGATATTTTTGCTCACGAAATTTCTCACATGTGGTGGGGGGATTCCGTCACACTGACCGATTGTGTGGATACATGGCTCAACGAGGGGTTCGCCAGTTACTGTGAAGCGTTATGGGAAGAGCATTTTTACGGTATGGAAGCGTATGACCAGGTAATGGCCGACTTCCGTGAAAGCTATTTTCAAGAGGATGCCAATAACCGGTTCGCCATTTACGATCCCGATATTGTCTGGGGATCCACGGTGTACCGGAAGGGCGCATGGGTCATGCATATGCTCCGGTGGGTCCTGGGCGAAGATGCGTTCTGGACAGTACTTCCGGAATATTATCAGGCTCATAAGTTCAGAAACGCCACCACCGATGATTTTCAGGCGGTCTGTGAATCGCATTACGGCAGCAGTATGGACTGGTTCTTTCAGGAATGGATCTATGAACCGGGCTATCCCGAGTTTGAGATGGATGGGACCGGGAGTCAGGCGTCCGGCACGTACCGTGTTCATCTGACGCAGATCCAGATGAATGCACCTTATGCGTATCGGATGCCGATGGAGATTCAGGTGACCAGTCCATCCCCCGGCGGCACACCGGTAACTCATCTGGTCACTGTGGACAATCGGCATGAGTATTTTGATTTTGCAGTCGAGGATCCCTCCTCCGTGGAATGTATTCTGGATCCCAGCAATAAAATTCTGAAAAAAATCACTTATACGGATTTGCCTGATCTGGGCGTTTCTCTCTGGATGCCGGCCAACGATTTTGCACCTGGTGATACCTGTGCCTGCAAGGTCACCGTACTGAACATGGGACCGGAAACCTACACTAATGTACCTCTGTTCGTGATTCTGGATGTGTACGGCTCATACTTTTTCTGGCCCGGATTCACTGAAACCGCTAATTTCCAGATGCTGAACACTGTGGATATGGGTGCGGTTGAGTTTGAAGTTCTTCCGGCGTTTCCCTGGCCCGAAGGCGCTGGTAATGCAGATTCAATTATCTGGTATGCTGCTATGGTGACACCGGAGATGAATGCACTGTTCGGGGAACTGGACAGTTGGGAGTTCGGCTGGCATAATTGATCCCTGAGGGATAGTTTCAGGGAGAAACAGCATGACAGACAGATCATATACCATTCTGATCGTTGATGATGATGAGGCTATTACGTGGGCGCTGGCCACCACTCTGATGAAACGCAACTCGTCACTGCATATCCACCAGGCGCACACCGGCCGGGAAGCATACGGCTATATAAAACAACTCAAGCACCTGGATCTCCTCATCACCGATATACACATGCCCCAGATGACAGGGCTGGATCTTCTGGCAAAACTTCAGGAACACGGCACAGACACAGCCATTATTGTAATCACAGGGTATGGGAACGCCGATATTCACCACCAGGCGGAATCCATGGGTGCGGTCCGGTATTTCACAAAACCGTTTAATCTCAATGAACTGGTGGATACCGCTTTTGATATCATGGAAAAACGGGGCAGAGACGGATCAAAACCCGGGTTTTCAGGAAACCTGGGACATCTCAATATGCTGGACATTATTCAGGTGAACTGCCTGATTCGCCAGACCGGTTTACTGGCCATAAAATCCGGCAGCAATGACGGGAAAATTTATTTTGATTCCGGGGATATCACCCATGCTGAAACCGGGCGTTCATCCGGGGAAGATGCGGTATTTGAGATCATCGACTGGGGCAGTGGAAATTTTGATTTCCGGGATGATGTGAAACCGGTCAGGCTGACCATTGAAAAGAGTTGGGAATTTATATTGATGGAACACGCCCGGCGCCGGGAAAAAGCGAAACAGCCACCGAAATCAGGGTAACCTGTCCAGCAGTTCTTCCAGGGAATTCAGAATTCCTACGGCGCCTGTCGTGTCAAACACCGGATAGCGCGGGTATTTCACCATAATACAGGGAATCTCCGCAGCCAGGGCGGATTTAAGTCCTTTGACAGTGTCCTCCACAATCAGGCATTGGGAATTGTGCAGGTTCAAAGTGTCCCGGGCTGCCAGAAAGATATCGGGATGCGGTTTTCCCCGGAGCCCCGGCCGGGCACCGATCACCGGTACCGGGCATGGATCAATACCGGCTCTGCGAAGCATTCGGTGAATAAGATCTTCCGGGGTGTTTGATGCGATCACGGTTCGGTATCCCCTGCGTGGAAGGGTCTCCAGAAGGTCCTTTGCACCCGGCAGAAGCCGGACTGGTTCCGATTCCAGGAGTTCCAGAAAACAGGTGCGGCTCCGACGGCGAAGATCATCAATATCGGTCAGATTCAATCCGTGACGCTGTATTTCACCGGCAGGTCCTTCCCCGTGCAGTGACCAGTGAATGTAGTATTCAGTTTCATCTATGACGTGACCCTCCTCAAAAAAAACCCGGGAATTAGCTTTAAAGTGAATGGGTTCAGAGTCCACCAGGGTCCCGTCAAAATCCAGGAGCACACCTCGAATATCGTTAAAATCCATGAAAACCTCCACTCTCAGAAATATCAGTAATCGATTCGTCTGACAATCATCCGTGAACAAGCCCGAAAACAATTTTCCAGCACGTGCAGATGTTTTGACATCACAGACAATTGATCATCGCTGGTACAAAGTGTAAAGTAAAGCCAAGTTCAGGAGGATCGTGACAATGAAAATTACGCTGTTGATTCTGACCAGTCTCACAGTCGCCGCACTGATTTTTTCCGTAATCGGGTTTTTCAATGTTATCGATGTTTTTGCGGTGAAAATCCTGTTCATGATATGCACCGGTGTTCAGATATTTACTCTCTCAATATTATGGGCTGTCTCCAGTCAGGAATTGAAAAGCCGGAGGCGGCTGGAAAGCAACCTTATATTCCATGAACCAACGGGATTGACCAACCGGAACGGCACCGTGAAAAATCTCTCCGCCGGCGTTACGAGCGCCCACAGGCATAAGTACCCCTTTGGATTAATTCTTGTGGGGCTGGATCGATTCCGTGAGATCAACAATCAGTTGGGTCAACGGGGTGGCGATGTAATTCTGAAACAGGTGGGTGAATTTTTGCAAGCTGAAGTTCGGGAAGAAGATATGCTGGGCCACTTTGAAGGTGATATCTTCCTTGTGGGAACCGCTCACACGGATCTGGAGGGAACCCGCGTTTTGGCACGGCGAATTCAGGACAAGATTCTGGCGCACATGTTCAAGGCCAAAGGCGGTGTCGCACGGATCAGCGTCAGCCAGGGTGTGGTATGTTCCCCCCCGGACGGTTTTGATCATGAAAATATGATTCTAAACGCCATCGAACGACTGAAATCCGCCAAGGAAGCAGGCGGTAACACCATTGTGGGACCGAGTTAGCTTCTGATCAAACTTCTTAGTACAGAATGAAGAATGCCGCCATGCCGGTAGTATCCCACTTCCACCGGTGTATCCAACCGGCAGATCACCTTAAATGTCCCCGTTGTTCCATCGGATCCGGTGTAATCTAAAGAAATCAGTGATCCGGGTATCGGTGAGTCATCGATGCCGATAGTAAAGGTTTCCGTACCGGTTAATCCCAATGTGTCGGCAGTTTCACCGGGCTGATACTGAAGAGGCAGGACGCCCATCCCGATAAGATTGCTTCGATGAATCCGTTCATATGATTCCGCGATCACGCCCCGGACACCCAGGAGATAGGTGCCTTTGGCCGCCCAGTCCCGGCTGCTGCCCATGCCATAATCTTTTCCGGCGAGCACAAGGGTGGGAATCTGAGATTTGATGTAATGGTTGGCCGCATCGAATATGGAAGTAATTTCTCCCGTAAGAAGGTTCCGTGTCCAACCGCCTTCCCGGCCGTCGGCCAGGACATTTTTCAGTCGGATATTGGCAAATGTTCCCCGGGTCATGACCCGGTCATTCCCCCGACGGCTCCCGAATGAATTGAAATCTTTCGGTTCCACGCCACAACTGATCAGGTATTGTCCCGCAGGACCGTCCGCCGGGATTGCACCGGCAGGACTGATATGATCAGTGGTGACACTGTCACCCACCATTACCAGGACACGGGCACCGGTGATAGGTTGGATGGGATCCGGATCAGCACTCAGATTTTCAAAGAACGGTGGTTCCTGAATATAGGTGCTGCTTTCTTTCCATTGATAGACCGGTTTCCCGGATGCAGGCACGGCATTCCATCTTTCATTTCCGGTTTCAATACCGGTATAAACCTTTCTGAAAATTGAAGGATCATTGGCGATAGCATACAGGCCGGACAGTTCCTCGGACGAGGGCCAGAGATCTTTCAGATAGACGGGATTACCATCTTTACCTGTTCCCAGGGAATCCGTTGTCAGGTCAATATCCACGGTACCGGCCAGAGCGTATGCGACAACCAGGGGTGGCGATGCCAGATAGTTAGCCCGGACATGCGGACTGATTCTGCCTTCAAAATTCCGGTTTCCGGAGAGCACGCCGGACACCACCAGATCTTCCTTGTTAATGGCATCCAGGACCGGATTTGGGAGCGGGCCGCTATTTCCAATACATGTGGCACATCCGTAACCCACCACGTGAAATCCCAGTTTTTCCAGGTATGGCAGTAAACCTGCCGCCTTGAGATATTCCGTTACGGCCCGGGACCCCGGTGCCAGACTGGTTTTCACATAAACCGGCACAGACAACCCGGCTTCCACCGCTTTTTTTGCCAGGAGTCCCGCCCCGAGAATCACCGTGGGATTACTGGTGTTGGTACAACTCGTAATGGAGGCTATGGCGACGGATCCATGTTTCAGTTCTGTCTTCTGATCTTTGAACTCCAGAGGTATCGACACGGATTTTTTTTGGGGATCTACGGCGAATCCGCGATCTTTCACCGGTGCAGCCAATGATTCATGCCAGGATTTTTTCAGGTCGGAAATATTAATTCGGTCCTGGGGCCGTTTGGGACCTGCCACACAAGGTTGAATAGCGGCCAGATCCAACTCAACAACTTTCCGATATTCCGGTTCCGGTGAATCCGCTGTCCGGAACAGGTCTTGAGCCCGAAGGTACGCCTCCACCAGACCGGTATGTTCCGGGGTTCTTCCTGTAAGATTCATGTAGTTTATGGATTCACTGTCCACCGGAAAGAATCCCATTGTGGCACCGTATTCCGGGGCCATATTGGCCACCATGGCCCGGTCAGCCAGAGTGAGGTTATCGATTCCGGGACCGAAATACTCTACAAACTTACCCACAACATTTTCCTGACGCAGAACTTCCGTCACCCGAAGTGTCAGATCCGTGGCGGTTGCTCCTTCCGGCAGTTCACCGGTAAACCGGACCCCGATTACTTCAGGCATACTCATAAATATGGGTTGGTTCAGCATCACGGCTTCGGCTTCAATACCCCCCACGCCCCAGGCCACGATACCCAGACCATTAATCATGGTGGTATGTGAATCCGTACCCACCAGCGAATCCGGATAAATAGTATTTTGATCGGTGTTTATTGTCACAACACGACCCAGATATTCCAGGTTCACCTGGTGGACAATGCCACTGGCAGGCGGCACAACACTGAAATTTTTGAACGCCTTCTGACCCCATTTCAGGAATTCATACCGCTCTAAATTCCGTTTAAACTCGATTTCGGAGTTAATTTCCAGAGCGGAGGAGTCACCATAGGCATCCACCTGGACACTGTGATCAATAACCAGATCCACCGGCACCTGGGGATTGATTTTTTCAGGATCACCGCCGGCTCGTTCCATAGCACTCCGGAGCGCCGCCAGATCCACCACACTGGGAACACCGGTAAAATCCTGCAGGATCACCCGGGCCGGTTTGAACGGTATCTCCATCTCACCGGGATCCGCCGGATTGTATGTTGCCAGCTTACGAATATCGTCTGATTTGATCTCCACACCATTCTCATTCCGAAGCGCAGACTCAAGAAGCACCCGTATGGAAAACGGCAGTCGGTCAATTCCGGAAAACCCTGCATTCTCCAGCAGTCCCAATTTATAATATGTATATGATTTACCATCGTACGAGAGTGATTGACGGGTATTAAACGAGTCTTTTGATGCCATGTTATGTTTACCTCCTGAGAAAAGTCCACTGTTCCGTGCATGAGCACCGGATCAGTATAACATTTTTTTCCACTTTTTCGACGATAACCGTCGCTCTGTCTATCCCAGTTATTGAAACCGGGCCAGTGTGTATCGTTTCTTACCGGAGCGGATCACCAGGATCGTTTCCGATGCCAGATCTTCTGTTGTCACCGTTTTTCCAATATCGGTAATCCGGATATTATTGATATATGCGCCCCCGGAACTCACCAGTCGTCGGGCTTCACCCTTGGATTTGCACACACCTGTTTCCACGATAAGATCCAGCACGGGAATACCATTCATGAGTTGCGCCCGTGAAATTTCTTTGGACGGAATATCCGAAAAAATCGAAGAGAGCATCTCATCATCAAAACCTTGAATCGGCTGACCGCCAAATAGAATTGCCGTAGCGGCCAGAGCGGATTTCAATCCGGTTTCTCCGTGTGTCATCCGGGTGAATTCCGATGCCAACTTGTTCTGTGCTTCCCGTTTTTCCGGTGCATCCTGAACCATGGACTCCAACGCATTAATCTCATCCAGCGAAAGGAAGGTGAATAACTTAAGGAATTTGATGACATCCCGATCGTCTGTCTGAATGAAGTACTGGTAGAGTTCATACGGTTTGGTCTTATCCGCGTCCAGCCATACATTCTGACCCTCTGATTTTCCGAATTTCTTACCATCGCTGTTCATGAGCAGGGGGAAAGTGACCCCGTAGAGTTGATCGCCACCCATGCGCCGACTGAGATCGATACCGGCGGTAATGTTGCCCCACTGATCCGAACCGCCAATCTGCACCGTGCAACGAAACTCGTTCCAGAGATGGTGAAAATCGTATGCCTGAAGAAGCTGGTAGGAAAATTCTGTGTAGCTGATACCCTGATCGCGGTTTTCAAGCCTGTTTTTCACTGATTCCTTGGCGATCATAGCATTGACGGAAAAGTGTTTGCCCACCTGCCGTAGAAATTCCAGATATCCGAATTTCCCCAGCCAGTCGTAATTGTTGACAACAACCGCACCACAGTCAGGATCGTCAAAATCCAAAAACCGCTCAAGCTGACTGCGAATACCGGCTTCATTCGCCCGGAGCGTGTCGATATTCAGGAGTTGTCGTTCTTCATCTTTCCCGCTGGGATCACCAATCATACCGGTAGCGCCACCCACAAGGGCGATGGGACGGTGTCCCGCCCGCTGAAAATGCATCAGTCCGATCACCGGAATAAGATGGCCGATATGAAGACTTGGACCCGAGGGATCAAACCCGGCATAACAGGATGTTCCGGCACGAGCCAGAATATCATCCATTCCCTGATCGGTGGTTTGTTCAATAAATCCTCGGTTCTTCAGATCTTCAATCAATCTTGCCACGGTTACCTCCTGGGTATGCTCCTGCATTGCAGGATTTTAAAAAAACCTTCCTCCGGGTTTTTTGACAAATAGCGCCGTTCTGTCATCAGTACGGGCTCCTGTATTGAATATAGATTGCCCGGCGCCGACTGCAAAACCGAACGCTATTTTAACCGGATTCAACCTGTGGTCAACCCTCTATGTCAATATGATTGAGACACCTGTCCTCAGATAAAGTAATTTACTGAGCTATTAAAGTGATGGGGATAGAATAGGATGGAATAGCTTTACTTCGCTGGATGATTGCTCTTTCGATATGCTCCAATACCTAACATTCCCCCCATAAAAATCAATAGGAGACTCAAACCGCCGGGACTTGTTGCAGGAATAACAATCGGTGGCGGCGTAGGCGTGGCTGTTCCTGGCATGGATGTGTAACTTGGCGTGGCCGTGGGTGGTTCAGTGGACGTTGGCGTCTGGGTTGAGGTCTGCATGACCGTAGGTGTGTGATCCGGTGTAAAAGTAGATGTGGGGGCCGGGGAGGGGGTTAGAGTGGGTGCGTTGCAGTTGTGACTAAAAGTTCCGGATTCTGAACTAAAATTTTCAAGATCATCCGCCAGCCAGGTGAATTCCAACAAAGAGGAATCGGTGGTGACACACCCCGGACAATCAACATCAAAAGTTAAAATGATAAGCGATCCATAGCTTCCCTGGGGAATAGAAGTAGAAAGAGTGTGTCCATAACCCCAGACAGTATCCCAATAGATTTCGTCGCAACCAAAACTCACCCATCCCGGATTTAATGTACCGACCGAACAGGACACAAACGCAAGCATATTATCGTCATAACTGAGATAAAAAGTGAAGGCGTCAATGGATGTGGTTGCATTATCGACCCACACCTCAACCTCAATGGTATCTCCATGGCAGCCGGAAACATCTTCAACCCAGATATCATCAGCATATACACCCGTTACCACCACCAATATGAGAACCGGTAGAAAAATGATCCTTATAAAATTGTTATGACAATGAGTATCTACCCATTGTTTCATTATCACCTCCCTGGAATCAATTTCGTCGTGCATAAATACCTGACAAGTTTAAACTTTTGGCTCTTACTAAGTCAATTTTCTCGAGGAGGAATTTTTTTAAGCATGAGGTGTCAATGATCGACCCGGTGAGATACCCAGGATACAAATTTCAGGCTTACCTGATAAACATCCAGTTTTTCATGATCAAATATTCGATTGGTCTCCTTTCTGTCTTGATGGAAAGGAGCAAAAACAGTACCATGCATAAATCCGGTAGGTTTCCGTCATATTCCGGTGATTTTTCACCCGTATGATGGCGATGTTTGTCCGGATTATGGATAGTTATAAAGGAGTTTCAAATTGATAGAACCTGCCGGTAAATCCTGGAATATCGGAATGAAAATTCTCCGCTATTTTGTCATTGACAAAATCCTGGGACAAGGCGGCATGGGTTCAGTTTACCGGGTCCGGTCCACCCATTCACATTCACATTGTCTGGCCATGAAAACCCTTCAGGCGTCTTACCTGGACAGTCCGGAACGGAAACGGATGTTTATCCGGGAGCTTCGCACTTGGATTGATCTGCCTGATCATCCCAATATCACCCGATGTCTCTTTTTTCGGACAGTGGAGGATCGAATTGCTATTTTTTCTGAGTTTATCGACGGTGGATCCATTGAAGAATGGATTCATACTCAACGTATCTCATCTGTTGATATGCTTCTGAAGATCGCCATAGGGATTGCCCGGGGTCTGGCAACAGCGCACTCCGTTGGAGTAATCCACCGGGATATCAAACCTGCCAATATTCTCATGACCCGGGACGGTGTGCCGAAAATCACTGATTTCGGACTATCCCGGGCCACTCACCTGCGGAAATTAAAGGGGGATTCCCGGCGAAAAGGCGCTGCTCTGGTCACCACTGATGGAATGACCCTGGCGTTCTGTTCACCGGAACAGGCGGCAGGAAGCACCTTGAATCACCAGACGGACATCTGGAGTATCGGTCTGACCCTCCTGAATATTATTACGGGAGAAATCACTTGGCCCATCGGAGCAATGGCTCCCTTATTTTTTCAATCACTCATCAATTCACCGGGTAGTCGTGCGCCCATTGCCTTTCCTGAACCGTTGGTGGAGATACTTAATCGTTGTTTTGAAAAGGATCTGGACCGGCGCTGGGCAACCGTTTCAGTTCTTGCCGATGCTCTGGAATCCCTGTTAAAGGATCTCACCGGGACAAAATATTCACCCGGATTCAAACCGGATACCTTCCCCGAGCATCAACTCTCCGGACACCTCCACCGACGCACCATTCGCGGCGGGTTCTGGAAAGACCCTCTGGAATGGCTCAATTACGCCCGTAAAGCAGTGGGAAAGGAATCGGTCACCGAAGTAAACGTCTCGGAACAACAGCCGGTTTCTGTGAAAGCCCGGGCTCTGGAAGATGTTGAGGTTCTTGAGGAAAGCCACGAGATCCTGTCTGACCTGGCTGCACAGGGTTTTGATTCCCACGAAAGTGTACGGGCAAAAATCCTGTTTGAGAAAGGCAAGATACTTGAATTTATCGAAGACATACCGGGTGCTCTGGTGGAATTTGATGCGGCTCTTAATATACTTAAATCACTGTCACAGCCCCTTCCGTTAAAGGAGATCGTGAATCTGGCCACACTCCAGATTCAAAAAGCCAACCTGCTCTTGAGCCAACGGGATGATGCCCTGACACTCTACGACGCCACCCGGGATCTTCTATTGAACAGTGAAGATCCCTCTCATCCTGATATACAGGATCTGATCGCACGGGTTCACGCCAACACCGGTAATGTTCACTGGAGTGACGGAAGGGTCGAACAGGCGGCGAAATGCTACAGGCAGGCAACTGATATATGGGAAACGCTGGCCCGGACTTACACATCCATTGAATACCGGGAAGAACTGGCACGGATCTATCCCAACCAGGCCATAATGAAATGCATCATGGGCCATGGAGAAGAAGCGCTGAATATTTTCGATCGGGCCATTGAGATGACAGAAACTCTCATTCAGGAAAAATCCCTGGATCATCTGAAACGGGATCTTGGAAATGTCTTTTTGAACAAGGCCATGGCTTTACATGAAATGAACCGCATAAATGACGCGTTGGAATTGATTGACCGGTCCATTACATGTTACGAGGACCTGTTGTACCGGGACGGACAGAACCGGGTACTGGAAGATCTGGTGGGAGCGGAACAGTATCGTTGTTCCATACTGACTGCCATGAACCGGACGGAAGATGCCCTGGTAAGTATGGAAAAGGCCCGGCAAATCATGGATCACCTGGTATCCTGGGACGGCCGGGAAGATCTCCTTGGGGATCAGGGGATACTTCTGGCTGAAAATGCAACTCTCTGCCTGGACATTCATCAACTCCCGGAAGCTGTGTCACTAAAAGAAACTGCTGTTCGGCTGATGAAAACCGATCTGGCCAAAACCCACCGGCACGATGTGGAAGAGGCGCTGAACATTCTGGAGATAAAATTCCAAAATATTCCCGGCACGGAGGATCCCCATAAATAACCTGTTTAACGGAACAACAGCACAAATTTTGCCGGTGTTTACCCCTCTCATGCTCGTGCTCGTGCTCGTGCTCAGCGCAGCGGTAATCGTAATCGAGTGGGGTCAACATCAATATTATGCAAATTAATCTCAAACATATTTTCATGGTTTAAGTTCAAGCGATCGACTCGGTGATACACCCAGGCTACAAATTTCAGGCTTACCTGGTAAACATCCAGTTTCTCATGATCAAACATTCGATTGGTCTCCTTTTCGATTACGATTACGAGCACCGTTCTCCTTCGCAAGCTCAGTATCACTGAGCACGAGCACGACTTTTGCGGAACAACAGCACAAATTTTGCCGGTGTTTACCCCTCTCAT
>SWBX01001701.1_pt1 | contig 18576 bp, 9 predicted proteins | sample 4693051 | NCBI WGS metagenome assembly SWBX01 (sample SAMN10267272, study PRJNA491770) | bioreactor metagenome | isolation source: DHS bioreactor inoculated with marine | place: Japan: Omine Ridge, Nankai Trough | reverse complement strand
CCCTTACCAGTGGCAGGCTCAGGTCACTGATCCGGATGGTCTGTTACTGTATCTGCCGTAGCTGAACCACTCTTGACGGGATGTTCCAGCAAATGTTGCAGAGTCCTGAAGTCCAGCGCATCGACATAGTGAAGCAGCCCTGCCGCCAGCGATGGATCCTCTTCAGTAATCTCGCCGATGAGCGTCTTGCTGCGTTCGACATCCAGCTCAAGCACGGCCCGTTGCAATGCCTCGAACAACGCCGGCGCTAGGGTCCGGAGCTGTCCGGCGCTGACCTGGGGAGCGGCTTCAGGAAGCTCATCGGTTTTTGTCGGTTCCGCCCCTTCAGTATAGATGAACTTGATCCCGAGCAGCCGCTGCAGGCAGCCGAAGATCTCCTCGGTCCGGAACGGCTTGCTGATAAACGCATCATGCCCGGAGGCCATGATTTCATCGCGCTCATCCGTGAAGGCGCTGGCGGTGAGCGCCACGATACTGGGCTCCTTGCCATGGGGCAGCGCCCGGATCAGTTTTGTGGCCTCCATACCATCCATCACCGGCATGCGCCAGTCCATGAAGATCAGCTGTGGCCGCCACTGCTCGAACAGTTCAACGGCCTGCTTGCCGTTTTCCGCCACGCGGGTGGTGAGACCCACATTTTCCAGGAGGGTTTTAAGCAGCAGCTGGTTATCCGGCTGGTCCTCGGCGATCAGGATGCGGTATGCGGGCTGGTTCGGCGCCAATCCTGCCACCTGTTCCGAAGCGGGAGAGAGAGCGGTGATATCGCTCTCCAGTGCTTTTCTCACCGGGAGGCTGAAGCGGAATAGCGCCCCTTTGCCGGGTTCGCTCTCTGCGTTGATCCTACCCCCCATCAGTTCCACATATTGCCGGGTAATGGTCAGGCCGAGACCAGTGCCCTCCTGGTCGCCCTGCTCGTCAAGCTGGATGAAGGGCTTGAAGATCCGCTCCAGCTCGGCAGCGGCGATACCCGGTCCGCTGTCTTCCACCTCGCAGCGCAGTTCGATGTGTTCGGCGTCACTGCCCGGTTGCGACGCCAGGCGCAGGGTAACACCGCCCTGTGCGGTAAACTTCACCGCATTGCTCAGCAGGTTGATCAGGATTTGGCGCAGCTTGGGGGCGTCGCCATCGATAAAGCGGGGGAATTGGGATGACTGGTCCAGCAGCAGTTGCAACCCCTTCTCCTCGGCGCGGACGCGCATCATGTCGATCAGGTCCAGCACCAGCTCCCCCAGGTCGAAGGGACTGGCCTCCAGCAGGGTACGGCCCGCCTCGATCTTGGTCATGTCGAGCACGTCATTGATCAGGGTGAGCAAATGATTGCCGCTGCGGTTGATGATGTCGAGCTTTTCCAGTTGGGATGAGGTGCTCTGCGGATCATCCTGCATCAATTGGGAAAAACCCAATACGGCATTGAGCGGGGTGCGTAGTTCATGGCTCATGTTGGCCAGGAACACGCTCTTGGCCCGGCTGGCGGTCTCGGCGCTGTCCTTGGCCACGGCCAGTTCAGTGGTGCGCTCCTCCACCAATTCCTCCAGGTGATCACGGTATACCTCGAGCGCAATATTTGTCTTTGCCAGGTGCTTTTCGCTGTTTCGCAGTTCTAGCTCACGCTGTTGAATGGTGGAGGCCATATCGCCGAATGAACGGTTCAGCAAACCTAACTCGTCATGTGTTTTAGCCGTTATATTACCGTCGTAGTGACCTTCCTTGAAGGCGTGAACCGCCTGAACCAGCCCTGCCACCGGTCTTGTAATTACCAGGTTGGCGATATAAATACCGGCCAAGGTAACAATCAATGCCGAGAGTAGAAGAACTGCGGTCAGGACTAACAGTGTCCTTTTGATTGCCGCTTCCAGCAATGTCTTTTCCGTGCCAAGAACAAAATATGCCTTCGCTCCTCCTTCCAATGGAACGAAATGGGCGTGCAGAAAATGGTCCTCATCTTCAAGCCAGCCGATATCCCGGGGTTGTTTGGGTGAAAACAGAGAAGATGCTTGCCGGATTGATTCCGAAAATGGCAAGTGGCCAAGGGTTCCGCTTCCGGAACCTCCATTAACAAAAATCTGAACGTTCATATTTGTTTTGGCGGCAAGCTCTGTGGCGAAATCCGCCCCCATAAAATGGACCATTCTTAAAAAACCAACCGTTTTTTCAGATCCATCCGGGAATCTCCTGATAAAGGGTTGCGATATTTCAATGCTGAAATCCCAGTCTGCTGCCTTATAGTGAACAGCGCCGGATTGCGGAGCATCCACGGCCAGGGTTGCGGCAATGGGCAGGGGCAAGGGTGCCTGCTCCCAGCTATCCCAATCCTCAATTCCGGAAACATAGATCACCGGCTTTCCTTTTTCATAGGAAACGATACCCAGTCTGAGCCCTTTGGATTCTTTTACGATAAATGCGATTAATGTTCTATTGGCATCGTAAACAGTTGTCAAACTGACACGCGGTGACCTGGCCTGTTGGGCTATCTCCACTGCTATTTTCTTTTTTTCCACGTCGAAAAGAATCGGCATGTAGTCGTCAATCGATTGATATTCACTGATCATATTGACAGCCGATCTTATATCATCGCGCTGCAGCGTCTGATGAATATGTTTTGTCAGGAAATCTTCACTGGTTTTCAGTTCTCTTTCAAGGGTAATGAATGCATCATTAATGTCCTCACGCGCATTCTGGCTGTGCAATTCTATAAAGAAGTAGAACAGGAATATCCCTGCAAGTGAAAGTGAAAGCACTACGGATGCGACCAGCAGGAGAATTAGCTTGAATTTAATGGTCATATATTATTTTGATAAAACAGTGGCATCCCGGCATGCAGGTTGAAACGAGGCGAAACCCCCGATTTATCAGGGAACGGGTTTAGGGATTAAAGGATTAGGAAATTTACAATCATAAGTATTTCCCAAACCCCTTAACCCCTCAATCACTTTAAAAAATGGGTTCCACCACTTCGACATTATCTTTCGTCACCGCTGTGGATTCAATCACAAACTCCTTAGGGACCTTTTCGCCCTTCAATATTTTAACTACGAATTCGGCGCCTGCCTTGCCGCCGGTGGGGTAGGTAAAAGAAGCATGCTGCTCACCTTTCCTGATGGCTTCCCTGGCCTCGGATATATAGTCAATGCCAGTGATAACAATATTTCGCGGATCAATCCCCGCCTTTTTTAATGCAAAGCGCGCCCCGCTGGCCATGCTGTCGCTCTGGGCATAGATGGCGTCGAACTTAAGACCTTCCCGCAGGGCTTCTTCGGTCATCTTTATGGCGTCCGCCCTCAGAGAATTGGCGACCTTCATTGCGACGATCTCTATCCCCGGGTGTTTTTTGATTTCCTCAAAGAATGCCTCAGTCCGGTGGATAGCCGGTGTGGTGGTGGGGATGTGCTGGAGAACGAACACCTTGCCTTTGCCGTTCAGTCTGCTGGCAATGTACTGGGCCGCCTTGGTAGCGACCTGCCGATTATCCGGATGAATAAAGATGGTGAAATCATCTGTTTCGATCCTGCGTGAAATGAGCACCACCGGGATCCCTTTTTTATGGGCCATGGATATTACCGGAACCATGGCCTTGGCATCCCTGGGACTGGTGATCAGGACATCAACGTTCATGTTGATCATGTCTTCGATGTCACTTATCTGCTTGGCAGTTTGCCCTTTGGCGTTGGTGTAAAAGAACTTGATGAAAGGGTACTTTTTAAATTCTCTTTCAAGCCCCCTTACCTGGGCAATGCGCCAGTCGTTCCCCATGGTGTCCTGGGCAAAGCCAACAAGATAGGTCTTTCCCTCCATTGTTGTAGTGCTCTCTGGTGCGGCGGCAAAACAGTTGGTGTAGAACACCATGAGCAGGCTGGTAAGTAATATCATGCCGTTAAATCGCTTCATGTCACTTTCTCCTTTTATCAGATTATAATCTTAAACTTTCCTGTGAAATAGATAAGGTAAGCAGATCTTCGTACCTCCATCCAACGGTTGCGGGTCACTGATCCGAATCGTCCGTTACGGCATATGCCGTAGCTGGAGCACCCTGGACGGGATTTTCCAGCAAACGTTGCAGTGTCCTGAAGTCCAGCGCATCGAGATAGTAGAGCAGCCCTGCCGCCAGCGACGGATCCAGTTCGGCAATCTCGCCTATGAGCGCCTTGCTGCGCTCGATATCCAGCACGAGCACGGCTTGTTGCAACGCCCCGAATAACGCCGACGATAGGGCACGAAGCTGCCCCGGACTGACTTCTGGAACCTCTCCGGTTGTTGTCGGCTCGTCCTCTTCAGTATAGATGAACTCGACCCCGAGCAGGCGCCGCAGGCAGTCGAAAAGCTCCTCGGTCCGGAACGGCTTGCTGATATATTCATCATGCCCGGAGGCCATGATTTCGTTGCGTTCGTCCGTGAGAGCGCTGGCGGTGAGCGCCACGATACGGGGCTCCTTGCCGTGGGGCAGCGCCCTGATCTGTTTTGCGGCCTCCATCCCGTCCATCACTGGCATGCGCCAGTCCATGAAGATCAGCTGTGGCCGCCACTGTTCGAACAGTTCGACCGCCTGCTGGCCGTTGAGCGCCTCGCGGGTGGTGAAACCCGCATTTTTAAGGAGGGTTTGGAGCAGCAGCAGGTTATCCGGCTGGTCCTCGGCGATCAGGATGCGGTATTCGGGTTGGTCTGGCGCCAATTCCACCACCCGTCCCGGCGCGGTGATTTGGGTGACTATATCGCTCTCCAGTGCTTTTTTCACCGGGAGGCTGAAGCGGAATAGCGCCCCCTTGCCGGGCTCGCTCTCTGCGCTGATCTCGCCCCCCATCAATTCCACATATTGCCGGGTAATGGTTAGGCCGAGACCGGTGCCCTCCTGGTCAGCCTGTTCGCCGAGCTGGATAAAGGGCTTGAAGATCCGCTCCAGCTCTTCAGTGGCAATACCGGGTCCGCTGTCTTCCACCTCGCAACGCAGTTCGATGTGCTCGGCGTCCCGGCCCGGTTGCGACGCCAGGCGCAGGGCAACACCGCCCTGTTCGGTAAACTTGATCGCATTGCTCAGCAGGTTGATCAGGATTTGGCGCAGCTTGGGGGCATCGCCATCGACAAAGCGGGGAAAGCTGGATGACTGGTCCAGCAGCAGTTGCAGCCCCTTCTGCTCGGCGCGGATGCGCATCATATCGACCAGGTCCCGCACCAGCCCCCCCAGGTCGAATGGCTCGACCTCCAGCAGAGTACGGCCCGCTTCGATCTTGCTCATATCAAGCACGTCATTGATCAGGGTGAGCAGATGGGTGCCACTGCGGTTGATGATGTAGAGCTTTTCCCGTTGGGAGGAGGTGCTCTGCGGATCATTCTGCATCAATTCAGAAAAACCCAGCACGGCATTCAACGGGGTGCGCAGTTCATGGCTCATATTGGCCAAAAATGCACTCTTGGCGCGATTGGCGCTTTCGGCGCTATCCTTGGCCACCGCCAGTTCAGTGGTGCGCTCTTTCACCAGTTCTTCCAGGTGATTACGGTATTCCCTCAACTCTTCTTCGGCCTTTTTGCGTTCAATATTTTCCTTTTTCAACTCAGAAATCGTCTGCCGGATGGAATCACGCATATAATTAAAACTGCGTGCCAGGATCCCCACTTCATCTGTGCCGCCGAAGTCAATCTGTTGGTCAAGATCCCCGTCTGCTATCGCTGTGGAAATATTCGTCAACCTGATTATCGGTTTGGTGAATCGAGTAACAATCAGGGACAGCACAATAAGCACGAGAAAGGTGATCCCACCCATGATAAACATAAGCGAATTACGAAACCTCCGGGCATCACGATATTTGATCTCCAGCGGAACCGTATAGGCGATCACCCAATCCCACGCCGGAAATCTTTTAAAATGGCACCATTTTTTTTGTCCTAGATAAGTATACTCAAAGTACCCTGCGTTTGAGGTCAGCAACTGTCTGACAATTTTTGTCTGTACCAGAGAAAGGTCTCCCTGGGGAAGCACCGGGTGCATGACCACCTTGCCGTTTGTATCAATGATAAATGGGTATATAGGTTGATCGGCATGCGTGTAATAGCTCTGCCGGAGAATTGCCAGGCTCCTTTCTTTGAAGTCTTCGGAATATACTTCCACCAATCCTGTCTTTTTGAGCCGCTCGTTACTTCTATTAAGAACCCCCCAGATGGAATTAATTTTTTCGGTATACGCGGCATCCTGACTCTCGTCTATAATCCGGGTCAGATAGATATCCCCAATAAACAGGACGCTGACGGTGGTAATTACAAAAGCGCCTACGATAATGGACAGCAGCTTAAATGTTATCGAACCTTGCGGCATAATATCTTTTCCTGTACCAATAAATTCTAGGGTGTTTCAAGGAACGTCGCTTTTTCTATCAACTCAATAGGAAACTTGATTCCCATCCGCTTGGCCAACCCCATATTCAGGTACACCCTGGATTCCTTATTTGTGGTAACCGGAATATCTTCGGGTGATTTCCCGTTCAATATTTCCAGCGCTCTCTTGCCTGCCCACCAGCCCTGTTCCTCGGCGATCTTTACGCTGCCGACCAGTGCAAAACGTTTGTTGTGATCACCCGTAGCTCCGGTTGGTATTTTTGTGGCCTCAAGGATAAACTTCTCCGCCAGCTCGCCATCCCACCCCGTAATGCCTACAGGATTGAACCATAAGATCATATCAACCGAATCCTGTAACCTGAGATACTCTTTTTTCCATTCGGAAAATTCCGAGACAAATTTGCCGCCGGAAAAAGTTATTCCCAGCCTGTTTACATAATTATCAATACTTTTTTGATTTGATATATCCTTAGCACCAATAAAACCGATACGGTCCCCATGGGCATATTTTTTCAACATCTCGATTGTCTCAAACACAGGCTCAACTTCAACCATGCCGGTAACATTCGATACCGGGAAACCATAAATAGACGCGTCCCAGTTAAGCCCGCAAAAAACAAAGGGGGTAGCCGCGTTTTTATAATAGGGGACGATTAAATACTTTGAGGCATTGTCATCGCTTGCCACCACAATATCCGGCTGCCATTCATTGATGATTGCCTTTGCGGAAAGGGCCGCACGTTTCTTGAACGCCTCGGATTGATTAAGCTTGGTGTCCATCCTGAAAACTTTAAGTTCAACATCACTCCCGGATGTATCATAGCTCCCGTCCGGGTTTTCCCGAATATCAAGCGCCTTCAACACTCCCTTTTCAATGTCGTCACTCCATACATATCCTTTATGATAAGAGTTGACGTACAAAATCTTTTTTTTTCGCACCTCATCCGCCAAAGCCCAGGATGCCGCCAATGCAAATAAAACGGTAAGAAAAATTATGGCTGTTTTTCTCATGGCTTGATGATCCTTTTTGCATTCAATAGACAGAAGCGTAATTTGAAGGCCGCATAATACCTTTCCCCCAATCTATGGTGTTTCAAGGAACGTCGCTTTTTCTATCAGCTCCATCGAAAACTTGATTCCCAACCGCTTGGCCAACTCCATATTCAGGTACACCCTGGATTCCTTGTTTGTGGTAACCGGAATATCCTCGGGTGATTTTCCATCTAATATTTCCAGCGCTCTCTTGCCTGCCCACCAGCCCTGTTCCTCGGCGATCTTTACGATACCGACCAGCGCAAAACGTTTGTTGTTGTCAGCCGTAGCTCCGGTCGGTATTTTGGTGTTCTCAAGGATGAATTTCTCCGCCAGCTTACTATCCCACCCCGTGATGCCCACCGGATTGAACCATAAGATCATGTCAACTGAATCCTGCAACCTGAGATACTCTTGTTTCCATTCGGAAAAGTCCGAGACAAGTTTACCGCCAGAAAGATTTATTCCCAGCCTTTCTACATAAGTATCAACACTCTTTTGGGCTGATATAGACTTCACACCAATAAATCCGATGCGATCACCCTTTGCATATTCTTTTAGAATCTCTATTGTTTGCAACACAGGATCAATTTCAACCATGCCGGTAACATTCGATACCGGGAAGCCATAAACAGACGCATCCCAGTTAAGCCCGCAAAAAACAAAGGGTGTAGCCGCGTTCTTATAATAGGGGGCGATTAAATACTTTGAGGCATTGTCATCGCTTGCCACCACAATGTCCGGCTGCCATTCATCGATGATTGCTTTCGCCTTAAGGGCCACCTGTTTTTTAAACGCCTCTGATTTATTGAGCTTGGTATCCATCCTGAAAACTTTAAGCTCTATATCGCTACCGTATGTATCATAAGTCCCGTCCGGATTTTCCAGAATATACAGCGCCTTCATGAAACCCTTTTCAATGTCGTCACTCCATTCATATCCCTTGTGATAGGAGTTGATAAATAACACCTTCTTTTGTTCAGCGCTTATCAGATCGGCGTTTTCGATGAGTTCCATTGGGAATTTTACGCCCAGTCTTTTGGCAAGGATCATATTCAGATAGGTTTTTGACTTTTTGTTGGTGACAACCGGTATATCTTCCGGAGATTTACCGGCCAATATCTCAAGAGCGGTCCTGGCGGCATACTCTCCCTGCTCTTCGCCGCTTTTCGAGAACGTCATCATTGCGTAATGGACAAGATCTCTTTGGATTGCGCCGGTGGGCACCGAAATATTGGTTTTGACAAACTCGATCATCTCACTGCGGTCAAAGTCTTTCACCGATTCGAACTCCAGCATCACCACCATATCGGCCTCCTTCTGCAGATTGAGGAAGGCCTGCTTGAGTTCGTCGAATGTTTTGACCAAGTGTATTTTGAAGTCGGCATTGAAAAGCTTGACAGTGTTTTTGAGTTCTTTGCGTACCGTCACCGTATCCGAGGCCAGGTAGCCGATCCTGCCGCCCTTGGCGAATTTCCCGAGGGTATCAATGACGGACCGGTAGAGAGAAACTTCAACCATGCCTGTGACGTTACTTGCGGGAAATCCATAGACGCTGGCATCCCAGTTTAAGCCGCAGAATACAAAAGGAAGGTCTGCCCCTTTATAATAGGGGGCGATGAGGTATTTTGAGGCATTATCATCTGAAGCAATGACAACATCCGGCTTCCACGACGCTATCAAACTCTTCACTTCAAGCGCGGCGGCCTTCTTGAAACCCTCCGACATGTTACGCTTGGTGTCCATATAGGTTATCTTCAGTTCCACATCTTCTCTGCCATCAAGCACCAATTTTACGCCTTGAGTAATGTCATCACTCCATTGATATCCCTGATGATAGGAGTTGACATACAAAATCCTTTTTTTTCGCACATCGTCCGCCAAGGCCCAGGATGTCGCCAGTGCAAATAAAACGGTAATAATAATTATGGCTGTTTTTTTCATGGCTTGATGTCCCTTTTTGCATTCAATAAACAGAAGAGTAAATCGATCACTCCTTCGGAGACGAACCCATGCAGCTCGCGGATACAATCCATTCCGGACTGCATGTCACTAATCCGAATGGTCAGTTACGGATCTGCTGCGGCCAAACTGTCATGGCTGGAATGTTCCAGCAAACGTTGCAGTGTCCTGAAGTCCAGCGCATCGAGATAGTGAAGCAGCCCTGCCGCCAGCGACGGATCCAGTTCAGCAATCTCTTCGATCAGCGCCTTGCTGCGCTCAATATCCAACTCGAGCACGGCCCGTTGCAACGCCTTGAGCAATGCCGGCTCTAGTGCGCAGAACTGCCCGGGGCTGATTTGGGGGACGGTCTCGGGAAGCTCCCCGGTTGTCGCCTGTTCCGCCCCTTCAGTATAGATGAACTTGACCCCGAGCAGCCGCTGCAGGCAGCCGAAGATCTCCTCAGTCCGAAACGGCTTGCTGATATACTCATCATGCCCGGAGGCCATGATTTCGCTGCGTTGCTCCGTGAAGGCGCTGGCGGTGAGCGCCACGATTCGGGGCTCCTTGCCGTGCGGCAGCGCCCTGATCTGCCTTGTGGCCTCCATCCCGTCCATCACCGGCATGCGCCAGTCCATGAAGATCAGTTGTGGCCGCCACTGCTCGAACAGTTCGACGGCCTGCTGGCCGTTTTCCGCCCCGCGGGTGGTAAGACCCGCATTTTCCAGGAGTGTTTTGAGCAGCAAAAGGTTTTCGGGATGGTCCTCGGCGATGAGGATGCGGTATGCGGGCTGGCCCGGCGCCAATCCCACCACCCGTTCCGAAGCGGGGGAGAGGGCGGCGATATCGCTCTCCAGCGCTTTTTTCACCGGGAGGTTGAAACGGAATAGCGACCCCTTGCCGGGCTCACTCTCTGCGCTGATCACGCCCCCCATCAGTTCCACATATTGCCGGGTAATGGTCAGGCCGAGACCGGTACCCTCCTGGTCGGTCTGCTCGCCGAGCTGTACGAATGGCTTAAAGATCAGCTCCAGCTCTGCTGCGGCAATACCGGGTCCGCTGTCTTCCACCTCGCACAGTAGTTCGATCTGCTCAGCGACCTGGCCCGGTTGCGACGCCAAGCGCAGGGCAACACTGCCCTGTTCGGTAAATTTCACCGCATTGCCCAGCAGGTTGATGATGATTTGGCGCAGCTTGGGGGCATCGCCATCGACAACGCGGGGGAAGCGGGACGACTGGTCCAGCAGCAGTTGCAACCCCTTCTCCTCGGCGCGGACGCGCATCATATCGACCAGGTCCCGCACCAGCTCCCCAAGATCGAAGGGCCGAGTCTCCAGCAGGGTACGGCCCGCCTCGATCTTGGTCATGTCGAGCACGTCATTGATCAGGGTGAGCAGATGTTTGCCGCTGCGGTTGATGATGTCGAGCTTTTCCCGTTGGGAGGAGGTGCTCTGCGGATCATCCTGCATCAGCTGGGAAAAACCCAATACGGCATTGAGCGGGGTGCGCAACTCATGGCTCATGTTGGCCAGGAATATACTCTTGGCGCGGTTGGCGGTCTCGGCGCTATCCTTGGCCACGGCCAGTTCAGAGGTGCGTTCTTTTACCAGCTCTTCCAGGTGATCACGGTATGTCGTGAGCGCAACATTTGCCTTTGCCAACTGCGCCAGGGAGTGTTGCAGGTCGTTTTGCGTTGTGTTCAGGCTGAATTCGACCTTGCCGATCTTGCCGGAGATCCACACGGTAAAGACGATGGTGAGGAGCAGTATGGCCGGGGGCATGGTGACGGCCAGCTTTTTTGTGCCGGAGAGCTTCTCCCTGATTTCAGTCTTATGCAGTCTTCTCAGGTCGCTGAGTTCATCCAGCAGAAAGACTTCATACTGTTTGAGGTACTCGATGGAGTTATTCAGATCGCCGAGGCTGACGTAGTAGTCGCTCTGTTCATTGGTATTGAGCCCCTCTCCCAGGCGGCGCAGAAGCGATTTATCCATGGTGTGTTTGGCCTGAAACAGGGGGTTTTCCAGCTGTTTCAGGATGGACGCTATCTCGTTCTTTACCACCCGCCACAGGGTGTTGATCTGTTGGGGTTGCGTACCTCTGATTTGCTCGACCCGTTTCAGATCTTGTTCAAATACATTGCTTGCCTCTGCCCAGACCTTTTTTTCCCTTCTCAGGTTATGGGTGGTCAGCAACCGCTCCGTGATGTATTTCAGTTCAAACAGGGAATCATAGGCATCTTCCGTTATCTGTTGCTCATTCTTTATGTCGTCCAGACTGAACAACAGATAGACCAAAACCGCGCCGCTTACTAAAGCGCCGGCGGTAAGGGCCAGAAAGCCGATCAGTGAGATTTGTTTGATATTCCATGTCTTCATGGTTTATGTGGTTAGAATACCATAGGTTCAGGGGTGCTATAGGTTCAGGGATGCCCGATAGCTCTTGATCTGTTTCTCCCTACCTAAGACATCGGTGATCCCCTCCCACTTTTTGGCCGCCTTATCCAGGGCCTGTTGCGGGGTCAGCTTGCCCAGCACGGCCATGTGGACATACTCATCCAGCGCCTGATAATACTTGTCCGCCCCCGGGATGGTGATGTCGATCACCACATTTTTGTTGGAGAGGGATTTTGTGATCTCCGCCAAATAACTGGTTGCCGACGCAGTCGAAAAACCACCTTGCTGCCACTCTTCTGGATTCTTAAAGTGGGAATACCTGGAGGGATTGACGGCATTTCCGGCGGTTGCGGTGAGCTTTTTGGTGAGTTCCGGCGAGGTCATATGGGCGGCAAACTCAAATGCCAACCTTTTGTTTTTGGAATCCTTGTTGATAAAGAACGTCCAGTTGCCGCTGATGGATGATACCTGATTATACTGCTTGTCCCACTGCCTGGTATTCGGGTTGTAGACCTCAGCGGCCCCCGGGATCTGCGCATAACCCACCTTGTCTTGGATAACGGATACCGGGGAGTTTACTGCGTAGATACCCAGGTCCGCCCAGTCCATGGCCATCACCACCTCCCCGGCGGCGAAGTTGTTACGCACGTCGTGGCCGGCAAAACTGGCCATGCCGTCCGGTCCATACTGAATCGCCTCGATATATTCGGTCAGCGCACGTACAAAGCCAGGATTGTTGATCCTGGGCTGCATGGTGTCCGGCTCAAAATAGTAAGCCCGGTCATCCGGGTGTTTGGCATAGGCCGCGGCCTGGGCGAAAAACTGCAACAGCGTCACGTCGCCCCGCACCCGGGCTCCGGCGATACCGTGCTCTGTTTTACCGTCGTTATCCCAGTCCCAACCATTAAAGAATTTCGCGATGGCCATATATTGCCGCCAGGTGGCCGGCGGCGCCAGGGGATAACCGTATTTGGCCTGGAATTTCTTCCGGTAGCCGGGATTATCGAAGATATCTTTGCGGTAATAGAGGTTGATGCAATCGCCGTCGTAGGGCAGACCGTAGGCGGTGTTATTCCACGACAGGACATTGTTCCGGTAGATGGGCAAAACATCCTGCCAATCGATCTTCTCCTTGACCCATTGGGGAAGGGGCTCGATATGATCGCCTCCCAACAGGTTTCCGTTCCAGAGGTCGATCACCACGAAAATGTCGTAATTGAGATCCGGATCGGTGAGGGATTGATTGATCTTCTCAATCGTCTCATTCCAGCCGGGGGTGACCACCCGGATCTTCGCACCGCTCTGCTGTTCGAACGGCTTGACCTGATCGAGGATGGGGCCGCGGATCAGTTCGGCATGGAGTTTCGGAACAATCACCATGATGGATTGCCCCTGGAACGGTTTGCTGTCGACCGCTGCCTTTTCAGGCTCTTTTTCGCTGCACGCAACGGATAAGGCCAGAGCGATAGCCAGGATGATCACAAGCTGGATATGCAGAAGCCGGTTTCGGATATTGGGTAGTTTACGGTGCATTGTAGTGGCCCTTTTAGTTGCGAACATGGTTCCAGTGAGAGCCATACAGCGCAAGTGGTCATCACTGAGGGGTACTTATACTACAGCCTGTTCCTCACCTGGGAGCCTGTTGGGTTAAGCATCCTGAGCCACAGGTCACTGATCCGAATCGCCCGTTACGACATCTTCCGTAGCTGAACCACCCTGGTTGGAATCTTCCAGCAGACTTTGCAGGGTCCTGAAGTCCAGCGCCTCGACATAGTGAAGCAGCCCTGCCGCCAGCGACGGATCCACTTCGGCAATCTCATCGATCAGCGCCTTGCTTTGTTCGACATCCAACTCGAGCACGGCCTGTTGCAACGCCCCGAACAATGCCGGCGCCAGGGCCCGGAGCTGCCCGGCGCTGACCTCGGGAGCGACTTCGGGAAGCTCCCCGGTTGTCGCCTGTTCCTCTTCTTCAGTATAGATGAACTCAACCCCGAGCAGGCGTTGCAGGCAGCCGAAGATCTCCTCGGACCGGAACGGCTTGCTGATAAACGCATCATGCCCGGAGGCCATGATTTCGTGGCGCTCATCCTTGAAGGCGCTGGCGGTGAGCGCCACGATACGGGGCTCCTTGCCGTGCGGCAGCACCCTGATCCGTTTTGTGGCCTCCATACCGTCCATCACCGGCATGCGCCAGTCCATGAAGATCAACTGTGGCCACCACTGTTCGAACAGCTCGACGGCCTGCTTGCCGTTTTCCGCCACGCGGGTGGTGAGACCCGCATTTTCAAGCAGTGTCTTGAGCAGCAATAGGTTATCGGGATGGTCCTCGGCGATCAGGATGCGGTATTCGGGCTGGTCCGGCGCCAATCCCGCCACCCGCCCCAGGGCAGGGAAAAGGGTAGCGATATCGCTCTCCTGGGCTGTTTTCACCGGGAGGCTGAAGCGGAATAGAGCCCCTTTGCCGGGCGTGCTCTCTGCGCTGATCTTCCCCCCCATCAGTTCTACATATTGCCGGGTGATGGTCAGGCCGAGACCGGTGCCCTCCTGGTCGGTCTGCTCGCCGAGCTGTACGAAGGGCTTGAAGATCCGCTCCATCTCTTCCGTTGCGATACCGGGTCCGCTGTCTTCCACCTCACAGCGCAGTTCGATGTGCTCGGGCTCCTGGCCCGGTTGCGACGCCAGACGCAGGGCAACACCACCCTGGTCGGTAAACTTGACCGCATTGCTCAGCAGGTTGATGAGGATCTGGCGCAGCTTGGGGGCGTCGGCCTCGACAAAGCGGGGGAATTGGGATGACTGCTCCAGCAGCAGTTGCAACCCCTTCTCCTCGGCGCGGACGCGCATCATGTCGACGACGTCCAGCACCAGCCCCCCCAGGTCGAAGGGCCGAGCATCCAGCAGGGTCCGGCCCGCCTCGATCTTGCTCATGTCGAGCACGTCGTTGATCAGGGTGAGCAGATGGGTGCCACTGCGGTTGATGATGTCGAGTTTTTCCAGTTGGGTGGGTGTGCTCTGCGGATCATCCCGCATCAGTTGGGAAAAACCCAGCACGGCATTCAGCGGGGTGCGCAGTTCATGGCTCATGTTGGCCAGGAAGGCACTCTTGGCGCGGTTGGCGGCTTCCGCCTCCTCTTTAGCCTCCTGGAGTGCGTTTTCTATCAGTTTGCGTTCGGTAATATCGAAAAAACTTTCAAGCAGATAGTGTTTGCCGCCCAGCATAATCGGCGCCACGGTCTTGAGAATCGGTACCTGGCTGCCGTCGGCCGCCAGCAATATGCGTTCCGAATTGTCAATCTTCTGGTCCAGATCCAGGATCGGACATTGCCCTATTCCATCCTGGCAAATGAAGTTATGGCAACCTCTTCCGATAATTTCCCGCCGGGTGGCGCCGATCATCTGCGCCGCCGCCGGATTGACCTCAACGATCACGCGGGTTTCAGGATCGATAACCAGGATACCGGCATTGACCGTGTCGAGCATGGTCCTTATGCGCCTTTCGTTGTCCCTTTGCGCCTCTTCGGTTTCCTGGCGTGCCAGAGCGATGGCAAGATTCTCGCCAAACCGTTCCAGCAGGCGGATCTCTTCGTCGTTCCATATCCTCTCTGTACGAACAGCATCTACCCCAATCGCCCCTCTTGCCACTCCCATGTGGAAAAGAGGCACGACCATAATTGAGCGGATGGCCTGATTCTCCAGAACCGCTTGCCAGGCAGCCGCCTCCGGCGGAAGATCGGATAGGCTCGATACCGACACGGACTGCCCATGCATGGTCTGCTCCATAACCCAGAGAAACTTCTCTGCCGGGACCTTACGGCTTGTTTGCATAATCGGCTCGATATCCGGGCCGCACCACTCATGGGTAATGGTGAATGCGCTCACCCCCTCTTGGTAGCGGCAGATGTAGCTGCGGTCCACATTCAAGAACCGTCCCAATGCTTCGAGAGCGGAGAAGAGAGCCGCATCCACTTCTTCGTCAAGCAGTTTCCTGGCAATCATGCCCATCAATTTATCGGTTTCAGCGCGGTGTTTAATCTCTTTTTCCGCCTTTTTCCGTTCTTCCACCTCCGCTTCCAGATATCGGCGGGATAGGTTTATATTTCTATTCAATCTGGCGATAACCGCTGTAACCCCCGCCGTTCCGAGAAACAGCACCAAAAAGGCCAGGATCCAGTGCCAGTAATGGCGAATGACATCGGCGAGGGATATTTTCCCCAGATCCTCATAGGGTCCGACCTTTAATTCTTTTAAACAGTCATGCACGGTTTGATAATTCAAGGGAATCGTCCATCCGGTGTTTTTCCCCGCTTTGGCGGCAGGGGAGTCCGCCGTCATTTCAAGCAGGGCGATTGCCACCTCTTCCGCCAGGGCATCGGGCGTATGGCGGACTTTCGCCATTGGCCATTCCGGATAGGGGCGGGTCGAATGTAGAAAGGGCAGACCTGCCGTATCTTTGCCATGGTACGGAATTACGTAAAAATCCTTAATATCGATCTTCCCTTCGACCTGCATCCGCTCAAGGGTGTCGGTTCTGACAGTGCCGGCATCGACCGTTCCGTCTTGCACCGCATAGACCACGGCGTCGTGGGTGCCTCCGAAGATAAGTGATTTAAAATCCTGGGCTGGATCAATGCCGGCTTCCTGCAATTCCCGCCAGGCCATCCTCCAGCCGCCAAATGAGGTCTCCTTGACGGCCATGAATGTTTTATCTTGAAGATCCGTCAACTGCCTGAGGTCTGCCCGGTTCGCCTTCCAGAAGATCACCCCCGCAAATTCGGTATACGCGCCCTCCAGGCGCAGGTTTCTCAGTGTCGCGATCCGGTTGGCGCCGTACCAGTGTTCCAACTCCACATAGAACGAGGAATTGGCCAGGATAAAATCCACTTTGCCCTGTTCAACAGAAGAGTAAATATGCTCAAAGTCGATGGGGACGATAACAAATTGCCTGCCCGCTATTCTATCGGTCAGGTATTCCGCGGTAGGCCCCCATTTCTTCATGCAGATTTCGGTGCCCCTTTTAGCCAGCACGCCAATCTTCACCTGGTCACTGTCTGCCCATGAGATCCCGGGAAACCCTAGATGAAGCAGGAGAGCCGAAAACAGTATGATGATGTATTTTTGAACCAAAATTTATACCCTATATGCCTGTGCAATCACCAGTGTCTTCCGGCCTCGTTCGGCATCCTTTATCTTTTTTGTTGACTCATAGCCGTCCATCACCGGCATTCGTATATCTCTACAGGCCAGCAGGTCACTGATCCGAATCGTCCGTTACGGCATCTGCCGTTACTGAACCGGCATGGACGGGATGTTCCAGCAAACGTTGCAGTGTCCTGAAGTCCAGTGCATCGATATAGTGACGCAACCCTGCCGCCAGCGACGGATCCACTTCAGCAATCTCATCGATCAGCGCCTTGCTGCGTTCGACATCCAGCTCGAGCACGGCCTGTTGCAATGCCCCGGACAACGCCGGGGACAGGGCACGGAGCTGCCCGGGGCTGACTTCCGGAAGCCCTCCGGTTGTCGCCTGTTCCGCCTCTTCAGTATAGATGAACTCGACCCCGAGCAGCCGCCGCAGACAGCCGAAGATCTCCTCGGTCCGGAACGGCTTGCTGATATACTCATCATGCCCGGAGGCCATGATTTCGTTGCGTTCGTCCGTGAAGGCACTGGCGGTGAGCGCCACGATACGGGTCTCCTCGCCGTGAGGCAGCGCCCGGATCTGTTTTGTGGCCTCTATACCGTCCAGCACCGGCATACGCCAGTCCATGAAGATCAACTGTGGCCGCCACTGCTCGAACAGTTCGACGGCCTGCTGGCCGTTGAGCGCCCCGCGGGTGGTGAAACCCGCCTTTTCAAGCAGTGTCTCGAGCAGCAGCAGGTTATCAGACTGGTCCTCGGCGATCAGGATGCGGTATTCGGGCTGATCCGGCGTCAATCCCGCCACCCGTCCCGGCACGGTGATTTGGGTGACAATATCGCTCTCCAGTGCTTTTTTCACCGGGAGGCTGAAGCGGAATAGCGACCCTTTACCGGGTTCGCTCTCTGCGCTGATCCCGCCCCCCATCAGTTCTACATATTGCCGGGTAATGGTCAGGCCGAGACCGGTACCCTCCTGGTCGGCCTGTTCGCCGAGCTGGATGAAGGGCTTGAAGATCCGCTCCAACTCTGCTGCGGCGACACCTGGTCCGCTGTCTTCCACCTCACAGAGCAGTTCGATCTGCTCGGCGTCCAGGCCCGGTTGCGACGCCAGACGCAGGGCAACACCACCCTGCTCGGTAAACTTGATCGCATTGCTCAGCAGGTTGATGAGGATTTGGCGCAGCTTGGGGGCGTCACCATCGACAAAGCGGGGGAATCGGGATGACTGTTCCAACAGCAGTTGCAGGCCCTTGACCTCGGCACGGACGCGCATCATGTCGACGACGTCCCGCACCAGTTCCCCCAGGTCGAAGGGGCTGGCCTCCAGCACGGTACGGCCCGCCTCGATCTTGGTCATATCGAGCACGTCATTGATCAGGGTGAGCAGATGGGTGCCGCTGCGGTTGATGATGTAGAGTTTTTCCCGTTGGGATGGCGTGCTCTGCGGATCATCCTGCATCAGTTGGGAAAAACCCAGCACGGCATTCAGCGGGGTGCGCAGTTCATGACTCATGTTGGCCAGGAACACGCTCTTGGCGCGGCTGGCGGATTCGGCGCTTTCCTTGGCCACGGCCAGTTCAGAGGTGCGCTCTTTCACCATTTCCTCAAGGTGGTCCCGGTACTTCCTCAACTCATGCTCCGCCCTCTTGCGCTCTTCTATCTCTTCCTGGAGTTGGTTGTTTGACCGGGCCAGTTCGGCAGTGCGCTCTTCCACCATTTCCTCAAGGTGGTCCTGGTATTTCCGCACCTT
>SWBX01002135.1_pt1 | contig 18812 bp, 13 predicted proteins | sample 4693051 | NCBI WGS metagenome assembly SWBX01 (sample SAMN10267272, study PRJNA491770) | bioreactor metagenome | isolation source: DHS bioreactor inoculated with marine | place: Japan: Omine Ridge, Nankai Trough | reverse complement strand
GGTGTCGGGACTCATACCGGTTTCCGATACACTGTTCTTTTCTGAAATCATCACCGGGACATCACCGGGTTGGCTGAACTGAAATGACCCGATGACAATGCCGATAAACAGAGCTGCCATAGGGGCCATGATCAATCGCCATCGGGATGACCACGTCCGATGGACGGGAGATGCCTGCCGGCGGATTCCTGCATAGACCTTGAATTCAAAATCAGGATCGGCTGTTACCGGAGGCAGTGCTCGAAGAAGCGATCCCATGTTTTCCATGGATTCCCGTTGGGCACGGCATTGGGGACACCGGATAATATGGGCTTTAACCGCCGTGGATTCAGATGCACTGAGTTCGTTATCCAAAAGGGCAGATAACTTGTCTTTTACATTAGTACAATTCATTGTACCTCCATAAATTGGTGATCGGTTTGTTCCGTGACGGCCATCCGCGTGAGTGCGGTTTTCAAAAGTGCTCTGCCACGGTTCAGCCTGGATTTCACTGTGCCCCTTGGTATGTCCAGTATCTGACTGATCTCTTCATAATCATACCCTTCTATTTCCCTAAGAATGAGTGGTGTCCGGTATTTGATCGGTACTTTCTCCAGAGCCGTTTCAACCCGTTCCGCAGCCTCGAGTTTTTCAACATGATCATCCGGACGGATACTTTTCGTATCCTCAAGGTCATTCAACACGTTCCGGTCCTCGTCGGTCGCCCGGTTATCGATGGATAAAAACCGCCACCGCTTTTTTCGCCGAATCTCGTTTATGGACAGATTCGACGCGATACGGTAAAGCCAGGGTGCAAATCGGCTTCCGGGAAGATAACGACCGGCATTCATATACACGCGAATAAATACCTCCTGTGAAAGATCCTGAGCCAGAGCACGATCCCGAACAATCCGGAATGTGAAGTTGACAATCCGGTCCTGATACCGCTCCAGTAACCGCCGGAACGAAGCTTCGTCCCCTTTCTGGAACTTGCACATCAATTGGTCGTCGCTGATCACTGTCGCATCCTGGTTCAATTGCACTCCGTTCTCGTTCGCTTCTTCGACGCTCTTTCCACTCTATTTACCCAACATCCAAGAGAAAAGTTCCCAAAAAATTCATCCCATTGCAAATTTGTGCCTGTACCGATCAAAATCACCTGTTTTAGACAAGGAAAAAGGAATTTCCCAATCTGTGGTTTCCCTGCATCTCTCCCCCCTTCTAGAATCTATAATACTGGATTATTTGTTGGATTGTACCTACAATGCCCCAATGGATTTTCGTTGCCTGCTTCTCAGGATAAAACCTCACACTCCATTAATCGCGGTGGCTTTCAGTAGTGTATTGCTGTGTCTCATTCTGTCACTCATCCGGATATCAACGCCAATCTCACCGGTGACGGGTCCCATGGCAGGTGGACAGTGGCTTGATGCCGATGCGCATGTGAGTATGGGAAGTGATCCACTGCCGGCTGACGCTACGGGAGTTCGTATCTGGGTGGATCAGATCAGGGGTATGCCGGAATTCCTTGAAATCAGGTTCATCCCGGAACCAATTTTCCCTGTTACCGGCATTTCACCCACACTGATTCCATTCAAGCATATTCAGAAGGTGACACGGGAAACCATCAGTCTTTCATATATTGATGTTCCATTGCCCGGTGAATTCACCGGGCATCGCCCCGACCGGTTTTCGGTTCGAATTGTGTTGACCTGTATGGGTGATCAGGGGAGTGCCTTACATTTTCCGGTGATTGAAACACATGGTGGGAATCGGATTAAAACCCGTTTCCTTGCAACTCAGTCAATACTGAAAACAGCGGGACGGTTCATGGATTCTGCTGCCGGGGACGGGACCGGGATGGCATCACCGATTTTCTTACTCTTTTTGATTGCCGGGTGGCTGATCAGCGCTGTCATGGTCATCAAACCCATTTTCACCGGTGAAAGATCCCGGGGATTAATGGTCGCGATTCTGAGTCTGTTACTATTTAAGGGGTTTTTACTGGCAATCATACTCCCGCTGTGGAGTGGTCCTGATGAACCATTTCATTTTGACCGCATCCGGGGTTTACTCCAGGGGAGAGGTTGGGTGGGATACGATACGCTGACCCTGGATGCCGAAGTGGATTACGCATTGATGTGGCAGGGAAAACATGTGGGGGACAGTTTTTATCGGAATCCCGGCAGGCTCCCCTTTGATCAGACCCCGCTGGCACCGCCGTTCCCGCTACGGGGCGGGATCTCGCAGACATTGAATTACCAGGAAAAACATCCATTTCTATATTACGGTTTAATGGCGCCGATTCCGGGCATAATGCACAACCTCGATATTGTCACCCAGGTTCAGGTGATCCGGATACTGAATGTCATTATGGCCGGGTTGATCTGCTGGCTGGGCTGGCGGACCGCCCGATCCGTGTATCCGGACCGTCCGGATCTTGTGGCTGCGGTCCCTGTATTGATAGCGGGATATACAGTGTTCTCTGTGAACACTGCCACGATAAACAATGATAATCTGCTGGTGCTGCTGGCGGCGATTTTTGTGGAGCGTCTCTGTGCCCGGCACCCGGAAAATGGTCTGACCCTGCCCCGAACTGCGGTTCTGGGTGTTATCGCAGGACTGGCTCTTCTGACCAAATCCAGCGGCATCGCTCTTCTCCTGGCAGGCATCCCTGCACTGGTAATTCTTGCTGGAAAGGAGCGGTTTTACCGGATCACGGTATTCCGGCTGGGTCTGTTCAGCGGCACGGCAGTTCTGATATCCGGCGGCTGGTATCTGTTTCAAATGCTGTCCCGGGACGCTTCCCAATTTATTGGTTACCAGTTACAGAGGGACACTCTGTCCGTTCCTGTCCTGAAATTTCTGTTTACCGAACTTCCCGGATCCGATGGCTCATTCCCGGAACTCTTCTTTGTCACCTTCTTCTCATCCCTGTCATGGAACTTCATTCGGTATCATCTGGTAATGTATGTGCCGTATGGGTTATTGACAGTGGGCGCAACTATCGGCCTGATCCGGACCCTCACCACCCGATCTGCTGATGATGAAGCGCACCGCCGGAAAGTGATTCTCCTGACGTTTTTGGTGATGGTGGCGGTCTCATGGTGCCTGATAACGATCTTTGTTTACACCACAACATGCACCACCGGCCGGTTGCGGGCTGTTCATGGCCGGTACTACTATATTTTTCTGACGGCGATAGCGATTATGGCTGTTCGGGGCATTTCAGCCATCCCCGGATTGAACCGGATGCGTGTCCGGTTACTGCCGGCTGTCTGCACGGTCTGGCTGATTCTGGACGGGATCATTATCTGGCGCTACCTGATCCCCTGGTTTCACATTTAACCCGGTTTCTTCAGCGTCTCAACGCGATTATATAAACCATCATGAGCCAACGGACTCACTGGTTGTTTTTCTCCCGCAGAGGCGCAGAGGTTTTGTCTCTGCAAATCTTGGGTCACCGGTAAAAACTGAATGCAAGAAAATGAGCTATTCTTACTCGACTTCGATTTTCAATTTACAGATTGTCGAATTAGCGATCTTCACATAGAGTGCCGGGATCCAGGAGTCTGACAGCGTGGTAAATAGTCAGCACCTCTGCAACTTCGGCGTGCAATCGATACACGATTCGATAATTTCCAAGCAGAATCTCACGAATACACTGATCTTTAACCTCAGGCACTATTCTTCCGGAGCGCGGGAACCTTTCAACAATTTTAAGAGCCTGGAATATATCCATGACGAACAGACGCGCGTAATGCACCGAATCAGTAGAAATGAATTTTGCAATGGCCTCGAGATCGTCTGCCGCTTGCGGCGTCCATCTCACTTCAGCCACATAGACATCCTATTTCGAACCTCTTTGTTGGAAAATGTCTGATCGGCATCGGCCTGGTCCAAACCGCGTTGGATCTTAGCCAGAAATAGCAGTCGCTCCATAGCGTCTTCGATGGATGCGTCGTCTGGCAGGTCTTTTAACACTTTGAGAACTCGTTCCTTAGTTGTCATACTTTCAGTCTACCAGATTTGGATTTGGATGGGCAAATGGCTCGGAAAGGCAATCTAATGCCGCCTATCACCGACAGAAGAAAAAGAAAAACAACGACAGGTTCTAAGGACGGTCAGAACCCGTATCGGAATTTATTCCGGTTACTTACCTTCAGCAGCTTCTTTCCGTCGTTCTTCGATGATCTTTTCCTGGATGGCATCGGGCAGTGGAGCGTATTTCAGAAACTCCATGGAATAGTTTGCCCGACCGCTGGACAGGGTCCTGAGTGTATTGGCGTAACCGAACATTTCCAGAAGCGGCACAGTACCCGCCAGTTTCTGGGAGCCTTTCCGATGCCGTCTCATGTGGTCAATCTTGCCTCGGCGCCGGTTCACATCACCGATGATGCTGCTCATGTAATCGTCCGGTGTATTGATTTCCAGTTTCATTATGGGTTCCAGCAACCGCGGTTTAGTTCGAGCGATCACTTCTTTGAGGGCCTGGCGTGTGCAAATCCGGAATGCCATCTCACTGGAATCAACAGCATGAAAATTGCCGTCGATGAGGACCATCCGGATATTAACCATGGGATATCCGGCCAACAGACCCTCCTCAAGAACTTCCCGGAACGCAAATTCAACAGACGGGATATATTCCCTGGGAATATTACCGCCTTTGACCAGGTCGACAAAATTGATCCCTTCCTCGGGATTCGGTTCAATCTGGAACTCGATTTGAGCGAACTGACCTTTTCCACCGGTCTGTTTTTTATACTTGTATTTGTGCCGGACCGCCCGGGTCATTGTTTCGCGGAAAGCCACAGTGGGTGCGCCCACAACGGCATTGACCTTATGTTCACTTTTCAACCGGTCAGCCACGACTTCCAGATGGAGCTCTCCCATACCTGATATAACGGTTTCCCGGGTTTCATCATCAAATTTAACCTGGAAAGAAGGATCTTCCAGGGACATTTTCTTAAGGGCTATGGACAGTTTATCCCATTCTTTCCGGTCTTCCGGTTCGATTTTCATATCCACCACGGTGTCCGGATAATGGATTTCCTCTAAAAGGATGGGGTGATCCGCATCGCAGAGGGTGTTCCCGGTGGTCGTAAATTTTGTCCCGATGAGCGCGCCGATTTCACCGGCCCGGAGTGACGGAACTTCTTCCCGATTCTTGGCATGAATCCGGAGGATTCGACCCACGCGTTCCCGTTTCTGTTTAGTGGAGTTATAGACGTAACTTCCGCTGTTCAACTCCCCGGAATATACCCGGATAAAGGTCTGTTGTCCCACAAAATTGTCGTTGATAATTTTGAACGCAAGCGCTGAGAATGGCCGGTTCACAGAAGGTTTACGGCTGATGCTGATCTCAGGATTATCCACATCATGACCCAGCACAATACCCCGGTCCAGTGGTGATGGAAGGTAATCGATAATGGCGTCGAGAAGCGGCTGGACACCTTTGTTCTTAAACGCGGATCCCGCAAAAACAGGTGTGATACACAGGCGCAGAACGGCTTCCCGGGCGGCAGGCAGGATATCTTCCGCTGTCACCGGCTTTTCCTCGATATATTTTTCCATGAGATTACTGTCGAAATCCGCCAGTTTCTCAATGAGCAGATCCCGCCAACGCTGTGCCTCTTCTTTGTATTCCTCGGGAATTTCAGCCCGTTTGAGTTCGAGTTTTTCAAAGAGAATGGCTTCCATGGAGACCAGATCCACCAGACCGTGAAAATCCTCTTCCCGACCGATGGGGATCTGGAACGGAACGGCATTAGCACCCAGCATATCGTTCATCTGCGTGACGGTATCCAAAAAATTAGCGCCGACCCTGTCGTTTTTATTGATAAACGCGATCCGGGGAACCTTGTACCGGTCCGCCTGGTGCCAGACGGTCTCACTCTGGGGTTCCACGCCGCCCACGGCACAGAACACCATGACGATACCGTCCAGAATCCGAAGCGACCGTTCCACTTCCAGCGTAAAATCGATATGACCGGGCGTATCAATAATATTAATTTTGTGATCGTTCCACGAGGTGGTGATAGCAGCCGATGTTATGGTGATGCCACGCTCCTGTTCCTGTTTCATAAAATCCATCACGGCCTGACCGTTGTGAACCTCACCCATTTTATGGGTCATACCGGTATAAAAAAGGATTCTTTCCGTGGTGGTGGTTTTTCCGGCATCAATATGCGCAACGATACCGATATTGCGAATTTTTTGGATAGGTGACTGTTGCATTACAATTCTCCTGACTGAACATTCATCGCATCCGGCAGGTGCATTATGGTGGGATTTCCGGACAGAAATCAGGCACGGCCGAACCCGGTGGTAAGCTCTAACGGGTTTTTCCGGAAAAATAAAGTAAATTTATAAACTTTTTTTACCCATCGCGGAAATTGCACGTTCAAAGACCTTATTCAAGATGACAGGAATCGCCTGGCGCGATTTGAGAATTGAGAGCATTTCAAGTAATCTTCTCTCATTATTATCATACTGTGAAAGGAGATTATCCATGGCGGCACGAAAAGAAAAAAAAGAACGGGATATCGAAAAAGGGTATCCGGCAAAACAGATGGTGGAGAAACTCCGGCGACTGGCGGACTGTATTGAGCAGGGCAAACGGTTCCGGATCCAGGTGGCGGGTGAACGGGTGTCCATCCCTCCCGACGCTATCATTAATATTGAACATGAACGGGAAGAAGGCATGGAAGAGATCGAGTTTCAACTCAAGTGGCCGGTGCCATAAGGTTCCGTTCTGCCTGTCCCTTTTTTGTGCACGGATCGGTTAAATCTCAGGGATTGGCATCGTGTAAGCTATTTAAACGGGCGAACAATGAAATTAATCCTTCCCGGGCGAACACGAGGTTCGCCCCCATATTGTCCCTCTAACAATGGACAATCTGCCAATCGTCTACTCACCGGTTTCTGCAATATTCCCGAACACTATAATTTTCTTATTGAAATAGAATTCATCCGTCATGGATCGCCAGTCGGGATCCGTTGTTCCCGCCGGCATGGGATGAACCTGGATGCCGATCACGGCGCGTGCACAGCCTCCGGAATTGTGATCGAGACTTTCATCGAAGGGATGCGGATATTTGGGATCACTGAGTTTCTGGATCTGATCGGGAGGTCCCGGTTCTTTCTGGGGAACAATGAGCCTGTACCCGCCTTCCCCCTGGAGTTTGCCCCGGTCACTGCGCGGCAGCGGGATCATCGGTTTTCCGTCCCGGGTATTGGCCAGCATCATCCGGAACGTCCCGGGAATCGGTTTGCCGTCGGTAACATTTAAAGGCAGCGAAGATGGATATATCACCCACTGTTCACAGCCATTCAGGAATTCCGGATCTGCAAACGATCCGTAAAATTTGGGCGCGGGGAATTTCATGTGAATATCCTGGATCGAAAAATCTTTGCGGAAACTGTCCCATGAAATCATGGTGACACCGGTGACAGTCGTCAGATCGGTGCCGGCGGCTTTGAGAATATCCGTAAGAAGCCAGCCGGAGTAAACACCATATGTGTCATTGTGCTTATGGGTGTTCAACATCAGGAATTGTTCATGCCGGGGGAGCGGTTTAAACTGTTCTGCTGTCAGGGTTGTTACCGGTGCCGTTTTCATGCCGGGCACATGCAAGTTTTCACCGGGAAATGATCCCTTCAGGATTTCCGCACCATTGGAGATGCCATCGCCGTCAGAATCGGCATCAGCAATTTTCGAAAAAGCGCCGGGGTTTCTTCCGGCGTCCCGGTAGGCCAGCCCGAATGTGTTCAGGGTCTGGTGTGGTTCAGGCATGTCAAGGATCCGGTGGCAGGTATCGCAGGCGCCTGAAGGATTTTTTTTCTGGAAAGCGGTGAGATGACACATCCGGCAGTCGTCCAGGGGTTTTCCGGACATGGTGGGATAAACACTCAGGGCGTTGACAAGATCCACGTCACGGCCATGTCCCCGGTACGCCGTGTATGGCAGATCAGACGTATCCGCAACATTCGATTCTGATGCTCCCATCCAGATAAGGGCTGAAACCGCCAACAATGCAATGGTCAAATATTTATACTTCATTAGGTTTCCTTTAGTTTAAAAATAATTCCATGTTGGGTGAACATTAAAATTTGTTCTTTTCCGGGCGAACATTCAAATTTGTTCTTTTCCGGGCGAACATTAAAATTTGTTCTTTTCCGGGCGAACATTAAAATTTGATCTATTCCGGGCGAACACGAGGTTCGCCCCAACGTGGTTGGTTCCATTCATAATTTGTAATAAACGCCCAGTTTAAAGTTCCGTCCCGGCTGGGGGAATCCCAACTCCTGGACATAGTTCTCGTCGGTAAGATTTGTACATTGGAGGGTCAACCGGAACCCTCCATCAAGTTCCTGCTCAAGTACGATGTCCCAGACTGAGTAGGATGGGACTGTAAAAGTGCTGCCGTAATCGTCGTATTCCGCCACATCACTCCGGTACATATAATTCACACGAACTCCTGTTCCAAAGGCAAATGTGTATCCGGCATCCACCTGAAGCAGATGATCCGGGACGTATGGGATATCCCGGGCCGGCATATTCGGGCTTTTATTGGAAGCATCCAGCCCGGTGTATGTGAAACCCGTATTGAATCCCAGGGCATTCCCGTACCGTGCCCATAACTCCGCACCGATAAACTCCGCCTTATCAATGTTCATGTAAAGCGCATCCCGGTTGGGCCGATCAATGAGATCATCCACATCGTAATAAAACACGGAAAGACCACCACCGAAATCCGGGATCTGGTATGACCAGCCAACCGCATATTCCATGGCTTTTTCCGCGTCCAGAGTGGTCATGTCTTCCGGTTCGTATTCTTCTATGTTTGCGAACATCTCATGCATGGTGGGAAACTGGTTTTTCAGGCTTACCGCCGCAGTAAATTCATGGTTATCCGTCACCGCGTATGCGCCCAGAAGACTGAACGTGAACGCTTCAATATCCTTTGTCCGGGCGGTGAGGGATCCGGCGGATCCCTCCACATTTTCTATGGGTTCAAACTCAAAGGTTTCCCAGCCGCAGCCCAACTGAAACGTCAGGGAATCGGTGGCCGTATACGTTGCTTCCGATGCCGCCGAGTAGGTTCCTGTTTCGTATTCCTCCCATGGATCATCGGTATCCCCACGGGCACGATGGTTGTCAATGACGCCGTTAAGGGATGCTTTCAAGGTGAACTCATCTGTGAGGGTCCATCCCAGCCGCCCCTGCAGCCCCGTGGAATAATCATCGTATGTGCTGACCCATTTTATGGAGGAATGATCCCGGTCCCTGTAACTTTCCAGCACATTATCGTACTTGTGATAGAACAGGTTGCCACGGAAATCGATGTCCGGGGTGAGCCTGATACGGCCCGCCACCACGGCGCTTGCTTTTTCCCATTCCGGAAACGACCAGAACCGGGCGTTCGCATCCGGATCCGTGGTCGGTGGAATCCCTTTTTCCGCATCCGCATAGTTCAATGCCAGACTGATCTCGCCCCTTTCCCATTCACCGCCCAGCTTCGCACCACCGCTCCACTGACTGTAATGAGCATTATCCCGGATATCACCGTCCTCAAGAAGGTTGCCGTCCTCATCATAAACCGGATCAAAATCACCACTCATGGGCCAACCGTTTGATTCCCGTATACCGGCGGATACCTGGTAGTAGAATGCACTCAGACGCATCCCGTGTGATCCCCGGCCGGAAAAATTTCCTTCCGGGTCTACGGTGGCAAATAACCGGAAATTAGGCTTTTCACCTGGTTTTGCCGACACAAGTGACAGTACGCCGCCCAGAGCATTGGGACCGTAAAGCACGGACGCGTTACCCCGCACAAGACTCATCTCGGAAAGATTGTCCAGGGACAGTTCCGACGTGTCGAGATCACCGTAATAAGGGGCCGACATCGGTACACCGTCATATAGAATCAGAATTCGCTTCTGATTGATCCCTCTTACCATTAACTGCGGTTCATTCTTGTCACCCGATGAGACCACAACACCCGGCATCTTTTCCACCACATCCACAACACTCTCGTCCAGGCTCCGATCAAACTCCTCGGAAGTGACAATTGTTATTGCTGTCGTTTCCGGCGCCTCAGCTTCACCAACAACTTCGATCTTGCCCAGATCAAATACCTGCAGATCACTCCCGGTGTCCTCAGCAAACCCTTTAAAGGAAAATAATATCAAAAGAAACAGAACCGAATACCAACCCCTCATTAAAAAACTCCTTTCCAATCACGGGAGGCCCGGACGTTTCCATGCGAACCCTCGAACCGGTTTAAACGGTTCTCGCCTTTACCTCCTGGCAAGGTGCTTTAGATGATAAAGGTCGGAGAAAATTCGTTCGTAATATACATTTGGTAATAACGGTTGTCAATGCTAATTAATTGGTTGTGATTCCGGAGGTTTCAATGGGTTTTTTTAATCCCCGAAGCTGAACTCAACCGAATCCAGATCACCTACCAGCGACGTGAGATCATTGGTGACCAGTGCAGACCAGAACCATAGTCCTTCGCCGGAGCCCACCCCGGTTGGCCAGACAAACTCAAGTACAGGGATTTCACGATTTTCGAAAGCGGTGAGTGATACCGGCATGAAGTCCAGGGCATCGGACCAGTCATCCCAGAAGAAGTAGGAGCCGTATACATCCAGGATGACAAAGAGATTGGCTGACAGATCCACGCTTTGGTTATCCACGGTAACAGAGAGAGAAAAGGTATCGCCGCCGCGGAAGTACTGTGAGTTGATATTGAGCATGGTGGATACCCAGGTCAGTTCCGCGATCATGGGTTCGTATCCGCAAAGCACTTTCAGGAACAGACTGGGAGTGGATACAACAACACGTTCCGGTCCCGTCATGGTCATATTGGGGATGATGGAGGAGAGTGTGGCTCTGTCCCGGCCGGTGGGGATTTCGATGTAATAGCCGTTGGGTTGTGGCCGGGTCCATGGGGATTCATCCGGGTAGTAGGCGGGTACACTGCCTTCTTCACTCCACATGACAAAGAGGGGTCCCCGGGGTCGTTCGAAACGATACACACGGGTATAGGGTGATGGATGGACGTCAACTTCAGAGACCGATGTGAAATCTTTGAGATGTTCCGCCAGTAGTTTGAGGGTTCGGTACCCGGGTTTTTCCCTGTAATTTTCCCCGGATGTTCCCAGGAGATTGATCCATCCCCTGTGTGAGAGATCGTTAATGGTGCGGTAAAATGCCGTATCGTTACTGCCTGAAATGCAGACCTGACCCGCGCCTTCCCCCAGAGCGCTGACAATGGATTTTGTCAACCGTCTTGCCTGTTTGCCGTAATACCAGTTGGTAACGTTGGTATCACCGGTTTTGAGCAGATCCCTGAGAGCGTTATAATTTCCGGCCAGTACATTGGGGAAATCCCCTTCAAGAATTGAGGGTTCATCAATGAAATGGGCATACCCTCCCTCCCCGGAAAAAATATTGGTATACATATGATCGATATAGATGGGGTAATCACCGGCATAATTTCGAATCAGGGAGAAAGACTGCTCAATTCCCCGCCATCCCAGGAGAGGGCGCCAGCCGATATAATCACAGAAGGGTCCATTTTCCGTCTGGGACAGACCCTCCAGATAATCTTTTAGAAACTGCCAGCTTTCCAGGTAAGAGACGTTCATGATGTTGTTGTGGCTGAGGCGATTGTAAATATCGCCTTGTTCCGCCGTAAAATCAAATGCTGGATATTCCGGAAAATCGTTATAAAGGTCCCAGAGCACGGCGCCGCTTGCCACCAGCCGGCACTGACCCGTTCCATCGGCATCGGTCATGGCCTGGTATGCCACCCGGTGAATTTCAAGGAGATTGGCCACCGTATCATCCCAACTTCCCTGACCGGCAGCTTCCGCGTCGTCACCACCCAGATGAGACCATACAATTTCACCCTGCATGACAAAAGTTCGCACCGGAATTGTCAGACCGGGCATATCGCCTTCACCATCCAGATTATACCGTTCAACAATGGCATAGACGTAATCATACCAGTCCGTCCAGTGATCGGCGTCCGGGGCGCAGTCGTCGGCATCAGGACCGTTGATACAGTCCGGATTTCCCGCGGAAGCCCAGGGAGCATCGCACCGCAGGTTCCACTGGAGGGCAAACCCGGCAGCCTGAAAACAGGCAACCCATGCATCGGTATCGGAAAAATCAATGGGACCATCTTCCACCGCCTGCATGGTGTACCATCCGCCACCGATAAAATCGAAATTGATCCCCGGTGCCTGATCCTGGGAGAGATATGCGGCCGACAGCGTGTTCATGAGCGGTGCTGAACAGGTTTCCTCAGTGTATTCAATGCCCAGTCGCCATTTGGCTTCGGTCGGGGCAACGCCTGCAATGACGAACCATACTATCAAAATAATCGTCGGATAATGCCATACCGGTTTCATCGTAATCATCCTCCGGGGTTATATGCAGAGATCATTTTACGCTGAAAGGATTCTCCGTGAAAACCTCTCTATTTCAGGATACGGGAATTCACCGGATTTGACAAAATAATGTGGAAGAGTGGAAGGGTGGTAGAGTGGATATCTATTCCATGTTGGGTAGAGCCAGGGAACCGGAAACACCATCGATGTTGAAACCGCGAATAACTCCGGTTCCATCAATATAGAAAGACCGGACGCCTGTGCTCTGGTATACCACAGGCCAGGCCGTGGCTGACCAGGACCAGTAGGAACCCCTCGATGACGGGACGTCACTCACCACCAATCTGATCTGATAACCGGCTTTAAGGCCTGATGAAAGGGCTGGATCGATGAATGGAACGTTTCCGGCGCCATTCCCGCTGCCCAGGTCCATCAGGTTGTCGGCAAACGTGTGTGGCGTCGAATTGGTGTGATAATCCGTCTGAGCCGCAACAAGCGTTTTCATGGAACCGATTGCTGTTACTTCGTTGGCACTCATCCGAGCGCGCAGAAGGTTTGGTATCGCCATGGAAGCTATGATTCCGATAATAGCAACCACGAGCAATAACTCAATCAATGTAAACCCCTTGCAATTACCTTGATTCATATCACAATCCTTGAAAAATGTAATTAAACAACCCACCGACTTAAAACATTGCAAGTTTCATTCCAGAGCTAATTAACATGCGTTTAAGGGGGGTTTTGAACATTTTCCATCAAACAGATGACATAATTTGTCACATTTTAACAATTTTTGTCTTAATGGATGGGGGTTATCTCGAAACCAGGGTTGGCTGATTCATGGATCGTCTCCCGGAGAGATCCGTCGCTTGAGCACCGATCAGCGCCAATCCCGGGGTCAATTTGACATCCTTCAAATTAAATCCGATCCAGTACGTGCCATATTCCTGATCTTTTCCCACCTGAATCAGGTTGAGATTCGTCAGGTGGCCATCAACGGTAATGGCCACTTTTTCGATATCATCGATTCCGTTCCGGTCCCGGACTACAGCCATGAGTTCCACGTATCCGCCGGATTGGGTCAGACGGGTCTTTCCGTACCCAAACAGAATAATTTCGGGGTTGTAATTGATCACGGTTATCTCTGTTACAATCGGGCTGGAGAGATTCAGTGTGGCATCGATCTGGAACAGTACCGCGGAATAGTTTCCCTCTTGGTCGAAAGTGGATTCCTGCACGATAATTTCGAATCCGCCGTCTGGTTTCGGTGTGAAATCCTCGGAACCATACAATGACAGATACCCATCGGGGTGAACCAGAAGGAGAACGGGGTACTGTTCCTGGGCGTTGAGATCAGCTTCGGGATCTTCGCAATGGACCCAGATGGCGATACCGCCCATGGAATCGCCAACCCGTGGTTCCGGTGTTGCCTGGCTTTCCACGGATGGCGGGGTTTTTCCGATCCGGAGGGATCCGGATGCGCCGAGCACAACCGGATCAAAGCGTTCCGGTGAACGGCCGAATCCCAGGTAATAATCGCCCAGCGGTTCCAGTTCCCGTGCCTGGTTCGGGATACAATCGGCGGTGTTGAAATCGGGGTTCAGCCCGGCAATTTCAACCCAGGGAAACGAAAACCGGGCTTTTGCCGGGACATCGGTGAGGAATCCGAACATGTTTCCAATCGCTTCCGCCATGGTTTCTCCCTGGCGGATATGCGTGAAAAAATACCGTGAAAGTGTGAGATATCCTGTTTTGAGGAGTGGTGTGTAACCGGGGCCGGCGAAGGCGATGATATTTCGAAGCCGATCCGATCGGCAGAGACCGCTGTTAATGAAATGACCTCCGAAATTACCGTCCAGATAAAGAAACTGTGGTGTCAGTGGATCCAGAAGGTTGAGAGCCTGATCCATATCGACTGCGGTGAGTCGTTCCCCCTGTGCATTGAGGGTATAGGCGATTTTATCCATGCCCTGGGAGATATCCGTGGGGCCGATGATGTAGACATGAAGCGGTTTTCCCGGTTGAGCACCGGAATTGGCTACGGCATTCCGGAAATTATCCAGGGTTGCCGGACCATCCGCTTCCGGCACAGTGTCCGATGCCGAAAGAAAGGTAATCCAATCCCGCTGAAACCCTCGTTCCAACAGCACCTGGAGCACATAATCCGCCATGGTGAGATGGGCGTCCCAGTTCGCCTGATCCCGGGGATCGCCGGCGGCCACGATGATGGCGCGGTCGAGATCATCAATGAGAAACGGGAAGACAAGGGTCTCACTGTGTGCCCGTTCCAGAATTTCATCACCTTCCCAGTAGGCGCTGATCCGCCAGGTACCCGGCACCGGTGTATAGGGCGGTTGAAACAGATCCATAAAATCAACGGATAACACAAACGCACCGTCGCGTCCCGGGATGGAATCCGTCGTGTAAACCGTCGCCATATGATCGAAACTCTGTAAACCATCGGAAGAATGAAACCGGAACCGGAGCATCACCGGTGTATTTTCCTGGGGAGTGGGATAAATCAGTCCCATAATATCACCGGCGGTCTGCCCCAGATGAAGATTGGATTCGCAGGATATCCGGCTGGGTGCTTTAAACACGGTTATGTTGATGGGATCGGATTCCGCCGGATCGTACTTGTCATCACCGGCCCAGAAAGAGGTGACCCGGTAAATACCGGTCATGGGAGCAACCAGTTCCTGGAAAAAATAACCCTCGTCATTAATGGGGATATTATCAATGATGATTGTGGGAACCGCATCACTGATGGCACGAATGGATACCCGGGTGTCCGGATCCGCCGGCAGGGGAACCAACCGACCGAAAAAATTCACGGGCTGACCTACCCGGGTGAACGTGGTTGGTGATCCCAGAGTAATCCGGCTTTCGGTTCCCTCTGCAGAGAGCACATGAATATCCACGTGCCTGTCCAGGTTGATGGATTCCTCTTCCGCACTGATCCCGAAAAGACGTACGCTCGCCGTGTATATGCCCGGGTCGGTTCCGGGGGGTGCATAGACCGCCAGCATCACCACGGCCTCCGGCGTATCCGGACTCAGATAGACGGTTTTTGTCGGAACAATACTGACGACCAACGGGAAATCCCGAGATCGCCGGGGACCGGCAATCACTGTCAATCCATCCGGGGCATGAAACTCATGCCGTCCCTGAATGAGTACTGCCTGAGCCGTGGTTTCACCTGGCACCAATACCCCTTCCCGGGGCAGAATGGTCATGGTGACCGTGGGACCTGCGTGAACGGTAATCTCGTTGGAGGGTCCGCTGGACGTTCCCCCGTCATCTTTTGCCGTCAGATAATATGTATATTCTCCGGTGACCAGAGCCTGATCAAAATAGATTGTCTGTCCCCGGGGAATCAACTGTTCATTGACCTGAACCGTGACATTTCCCGCTCTTCGAAACAGATCATATCCCTGAGTGTCCGTCTCGCGGTTGGATTGCCACGTGATTTTGACACTGTCCCGGGTGATAGCTGTGACATACTTCAATACCGGCGGTTCCGGTGTCATGATCTGAACGGGGTCAGCTGATTTGACTCCCGTTACTGCCGGGATCAGCACCAGCACCGGAATCAATAACAGGATGGAAATACGTAATTTCAATTCTCAAATCCTCCCGTCAATGGTAACAGCAATAATTGTACCTGAACCCGGATGCCGGAGCAACCTGCCGTGTTTAAAGGGATTGAATAGTGATGACGGTGTGAGCGAGGTGTTTCATTCCGGAAAACGTTTCATCATGAAACTGTCTTATGTTTCATTTTGAAACCATGCAATTGGATTTGAAATAGGTGACAAAATGTATATATTATCGGGAACCAGGGTGATGTCATCTGACATGACGTTGATCCGGAGATCGTTCAACAGGGGGAAAGAAAATGAAGTTGTTCATTAAATTTAAGTTATCATTCAAGCAATTGGTTGTGTTTGGCATCGTATTCCTATTCAGCACTGCAGGGTTTGCAGAACCTGTCAATGCTGCAAAAATCCATAGCGATCTGATGGAGAAGCTCACAAAGGACGGAAAAGCCGAGTTTTTCGTTGTGATGATGGAGCAGGCGGATCTGACTCCTGCCGAAAATCTCATGACAAAAGAAGAAAAGGGTCAGTATGTTTTTGATACTCTCACCAGGACTGCAGATAAGTCACAGGCCGGCGTAAAAAGCTGGTTGAGTGCACGAGGTTGTGGGTTTACCCCGTTCTGGATCTCCAACAAAATCCTTGTGACAGGTGATCTTGCATTGGTGAACGCATTGGCGGAGAGAAAAGATGTCCGGGAGGTGATTCTGAATCATACGTTCCAGGCCATCGATCCAAAGGAAAACAACGATGCGTATGATGCGCCTGCCGGCCGGGCTGTTGAATGGAATGTTCAGCAGATCCGGGCGGATGATGTCTGGAGTACCTGGGGAGTAGATGGTGCCGGAATTGTTGTCATGGGTGCGGATACCGGTGTTGACTGGGATCATCCGGCGTTGATTAATCAATATCGGGGCTGGAGTGGATCAAGCTACGATCACAACTACAACTGGTTTGATGCCACCGGAAGCTATCCGACAGAACCCACTGATGGTCACAGCCATGGAACACATACGGTTGGAACAATGGTTGGGGACGATGGCGGAGCGAACCAGATTGGTGTGGCGCCGGGTGCAGAATGGATTGGATTCAAAAATATGACCGATGGCGGATCAGGTGATGATGCCACATTCACAAAAGGGTTTGAATGGGCAGTTGCCCCTACTGATTTAAATGATCTGAACCCGATGCCTTCCATGGCGCCGCATATCATCAATAACTCCTGGGGATACAGCGGCGGCAGTGCTCCTCAGTTTGAAGATGAAGTGGCCGCGTGCCGGGCAGCCGGTATTTTTGTCGTGGTAGCTTCCGGGAACGAAGGATCCGGTTGTGGAACACTGCGTTCTCCCGGGGATTATCAGAACGTGTTCACCTCAGGCGCGACAGAGTCGGGTGGTCAAATTTGGTCATCTTCCAGCCGGGGTCCTTCGGCACTCTACGACACCATCGCCAAACCTGAAGTTGTCGCCCCCGGGGCAAACATCAGATCATCAACTCCAGGTGGCAATTATACCGGTGGCTGGAGCGGGACCTCCATGGCAGCACCCCACGTTGCGGGGAGTGTTGCCCTGCTTTGGTCGGCAAACCCAGGTCTCATCGGGGATATAGGTTTAACCGAAGATTTAATTGAGGATACCGCCGGCAGCACCGTAAGCGTAAGCTGTCCTCCCATGATAGAAATACCCAACAATGTTTATGGATGGGGTGAGATTGACTGTTACGCAATAGTGGGATCTCAATACGGAACACCGGTTCCCACACGACCGCCCACAGCGACACCCACCGCAACGCCGACACCCACACAGATGCCCACGGTTCCACCGTGTGCAATCCTACTGGTGGATGATGACAATAATGCTCCCGACGTCAGAAGTTATTATACAAACACACTTGATTCACTGGGGTATTATTACAACGTTTTCGATACGGACGCCGGAAGCGATGATGGACCATCATCTCCCTGGATGGCCCTGCACGATGCCGTGATCTGGTTCTCAGGGGATATCTATGGCAGCACTTCCGCCGGACCAAATTCGACGGATGAAGCAGCGCTCGCAGCTTACCTTGACGGTGGTGGCCGTTTGTTCCTGAGCAGTCAGGATTACCTTTACGATATGACTTTAACGAGTTTCGGTACGGCTTATCTTGGAATCAGCAGTTATACGAGTGATTCCGGAAGCGCCACCCAAAAATACGGTGTATCCGGTGATCCCGTTGGAAATGGTCTGGGTCCCTATACCCTCACTTACCCGTCCGGATTCTCTGATTATGGTGATATTGTGAATCCCACCGGATCAGCATCCACAGCCTTTACAGCTGCTTCAGGCGGCAGTGGAAACGCCCTGGATACCGATCTTGACGACGGTACTTTCAAAACCGTCTTTTTTGGTACATCCTTTGTCCCCGTCGCGGAATTCAGTTCAGCAAACGGTGATCAACTGATGCAGGCAATCATCGATTTTCTGGATATCTGCGGGGAACCAACACCCACAGCGGTTCCCACGGTCACACCAACGCCTGGTTGTGTCAATCACGGTGATGTCAATTTTGACGGTTCTCACACCGCTGATGATGCTCAGTTGGCATTCTCAATAGTGATCGGCGTTTACACTCCGACATTTTTGGAAGAGTGTGCAGCCGATTGTAACGGCAATGCGGTGATTACTGCGGAAGATGCACAGATGATTTTTGCCGCTATTTTCGGCGGTTCCTGTGTGGATCCGATTTAAGGTTTAGCTAGACCTTATCCGAAAAGGTATTTTTGGGATTCACCTCCGCTCAAATCGCCGGCAGGGACGCCGGCGCCCAATGGCATTCGTTTAAGGATTG
>SWBX01001607.1_pt1 | contig 18832 bp, 12 predicted proteins | sample 4693051 | NCBI WGS metagenome assembly SWBX01 (sample SAMN10267272, study PRJNA491770) | bioreactor metagenome | isolation source: DHS bioreactor inoculated with marine | place: Japan: Omine Ridge, Nankai Trough | reverse complement strand
CATTGTCCGATGCAGATCTCATGTTAATTCTATCTGAATAAGGATGTAATAGTAGAATCAAAAATACCAGCCACAGAATCAGTGCGTTTGATATTTTCATTGGGTAATTTTTCATTTTGGAACTCCTCAAAGTACCCGTTCTATAGTCTATCTAGATATACACAATTGTAGAGGAATTGTTCCACTATATTGTTGAGTTTATGATCTGAATCTTAGATCCAGTGAGCACCTGATGGAAACGGCATGTCATGTCCGGTGTCAGCGGTGGCGGGTGGAAGGAGTTTGGAATCGATGAGAATGTACTGGAAATGACGTTACGAGGTCGTCCCCGTCAACCGTTTTACTTGGTGGGCCGGATGGGTGATCAGTCAGCGGTTATCCGAGGAGAAAAGGGGGAAGGTGAAAATACTGGTGGATGAATCCGAGTCGGATTTCTGCCAGGAAATGGTGCTGAATGATGCTGGGTAAATGATTCGAAACGTGTGGATTGAATTACCAATCCATTACGATCACGTATGTTTGGATAAAATGGTGATTATGCCAAATCATATCTGCGCATTCCGGAGGAATTGGCATTCTTCCATGGTATCATCGTTTTGACCAACGGCAACCTGCAAACCAATTCAAACGTAAAAATCAATACAGGGGTAAGCTCCCGTGCCTGCCCTCCATGTAATCACAACCCCAAAAGGGCACTGCCCCTGCAGGAATATCATTACCCGATGTCGTTCACCGTTTTAAATCATTAACAACGGCACAATATCGCCATGGTGTAAAATCTAACGATTGGTTTCCATTTGATCGATGTTTATGGCAACGAAATTATCATGATCACATCTGCAGCAATATAACCGGTGGGCTGAGCCTTGCCGGTTTTGTATCCACAGCTCGTGTTCTCCGTCATCCACCCAAGCGTGTCCTCTACCAGATCAGCGCTGTGTTGTTGCCCAAAAAAATCAGCCAAAATTGCTTATCGATTCCTGATTATGTATCTTATTTCTGTAACTTCAGCAGATTAATATTTCAGGGGGAGAATCCGATGGTTAAAAGTATAGGACTCATTATGGTTCTGGTGATGGTGTTTTGTGTTAACCCGACTATGGCGGATGTACTGAAAGAGATCAATTATCAGGGACAGTTGATTGATAATGTGTCGGGATCTCCTGTTTCAGGGTCAGTATCAATGATTGTACGCATCTATGATGTGGAGACAGATGGTACAGCGCTCTGGGAAGAGACACATGATACGGTTGCCGTCGCTGGCGGATTGTATAATGTCATTCTCGGCAGTGTTGAGAGTCTTGCGACAGTGGATTTCAATCAGGTTCTATGGTTTGGCGTTGAGGTTGATGGCAATGGTGAAATGACCCCACGACAATTACTGACCAGTGTGTCAAGCGCCATTCATTCCGGAACAGCCGGGAGTGCTTTTGCCCTGGACGCCCCTGATGGGAATCCGGAAAATGCCGTGTACGTGGCTGACAATGGAAATGTCGGAATCGGCACATCCGCACCATCATCAAAATTTGTCATTGATGGAGAAGTTGAAGCCGTCTATGACCAAGCCAACGAGGAGGAGCAGTTCATTTCATTAGACGGTGACCTATGGCAATCATTCACGGCTGGAATTTCCGGGGATTTCACTTCTCTTGAAGTACGAATCAGCAGTTCCAATGGTAACATTTACGATTTAGGTATCTATTCCGGTGAGGGAACGGGTGGTTCGTTATTACTTTCAGACAGCATTACCCTTGGTGTCGATGATTGGAATCATCATGAATTAAGTCATTCTGTCCCCATTGAAGCAGGGATGATTTACACGATTTCTCTGGATTTATCATCTGGTCCCGAATGGGAATATACCTGGGGCGAAGAATATCCCGGTGGCAGAGCAAGTCATGATGCAGATTCGGATTTTTGTTTTATAACCTATGTTTCGAATCCGAAGACAGTCATGACTGTTACTGATGCAGGCAGTGTTGGTATCGGACAGAGAAATCCTGCACACCCACTGGATGTAACAGGTGACATAAATGTTACGGGGAAATATTATGAGAATGGATCACCCCTCCATTCTCTGGATGCGTCCGATGGTTCACCCTCAGATGCGCTTTTCGTTGATGCGGATGGCAAGGTGGGTATCGGGACAACAAATCCGTTAAGATCGTTGGATGTCGTTGGTGCTGCACGCTTCTCCATGGATAGTGCTGGACTCGTGATTTTTCCAACAGATGCTGCTGCGTATCTGGATTATTCTTTACCCGGTGCCAGCGGTACAATTGTGAAGTATTCTTTTGCTGGATACAATGTAAAATATTATTGGAATGTGGGCATAAATACCAGTTTTGATCCGGGATATCAACTTGAAGTCAACGGTACAGCAGGGAAGCCGGGCGGCGGGTCCTGGAGTGATTCCTCCGATCAACGGCTGAAGACCAATATCAAAACGCTGGATCAGGAAGACGCCTTGGAGAAATTGCTTAAATTACAGGGCATCACCTATGACTGGATCAATCCGGAGGAGCATGATTCGGACAGCCATGCAGGGATTACTGCCCAGAACCTCGAATCCGTATTCCCGGACTGGGTCGACGAAACCGAACCGCGTGGGTGCGACACGGACCTGATCCCTGATGGTGATAAAAGTAAAACCATCACGTACCCCCATGATTTTAATGCGTATCTGATTGAATCAATCAGAGCCTTGAATGATCAGATCCAACATTTACAAAAACAGAATGAAATTCTAACCCAGCAGAATGAAGATCTAAATATTCGGATGGAGCAATTGGAGCGCGAACAAAGGTGAGGTCCAGTCGATACGGAAAATTTGCTTGAACGCTTCACATGTGTCGATTACTGCTGACATTTTCCAGTATTAGTCATCAATCCGGTGAAATCATGGAAGCATCCCGGATCATGTCCGGCGTGTGAGAGGGAGGAAAAGAGGTGCATCGGCTGTCTGACTTTCATTCATACACCCGGACGGTGGAAGGAGTCAGCACCGTGATCAGGCAGACAAAAAAGAATCCGGTAATCCACAGTGGACATGATGAGCAAAAGACATAAGTCACGCTGCCAGCAATCCCCGAATCTCCCGCACCAGCATATCCGGAAAAGTTCTAAAATCGTCAGTCCCGGGGAGCTGAATGAGACGAAAGGTAGAACTTCTTCATTGAGGGGTTCTGTCATTTTCTTCTCGAATTAATCCTTGATCTGCCAACGGGCTCCGCGACCTTTGCCTGTCAGGATGAGGAACCCCTGAGCTTTCAGTTCAGCCAGAACTTTTTTTATCAACTGCCTGCTTACTGATGGAATCTGAGCGGCGAGATCTGAAAGGGTGAATTGCTCAACCTGATTCAGGATGATCTGCCGAACTATATCACTTTTCGCATTTCGAGATTCGATGGATGAGACTTTATCCTCAAATTCACGATATGCATGACGGATGATACTCAAGAAGTAGTTCAGCCAGGGCAGTATATCGTTTTCACCATTATGCCAATTCTGTGAGCATGTTTTCAGAACATCATAGTATTCTTCTTTGCGTTCTTCGATAATTCGCTCCAGACTGACATATCGGGATACTTCAAAACCGTGCATTTGCAGGAGCAGCGTGGTGACAAGTCGGGATACCCGGCCGTTTCCATCCCGAAAGGGGTGGATACACAATAAATCAAACACAAAATCGGAGATGAGAACTAATGGGGGTAACCACTCAATTTCTGATAATTCACGATAGTTCTGACATAGTCGATTAATAAACTGGGGTGTATCTTCTGCCGATGCAGGAACGAACCGGACAGTTCTTTCACCAGTCGGCAGGATTTCGATAATCTCGTTGTTCTTTGATTTCCATTCTCCCGCATCACCTGAGAACCCACCCTGGGACATGGCATGAAGCTTTTGAATGAGATTCGGTCGGATCGTCACCTTACGTTTACGCGAAAATATCCAGTTCAAGGCTTTCCGATATCCTGCCAGTTCTTCTTCAGAACGGTCCCGGGGTCGGGAATTCCCCAGTACGATGGGACGAAGCCGACTTGCCGGAATCGTCACACCCTCAATCCGGTTGGACGATTCAACGCTCTGGATGATCGCCTGTTCCTTCAGCAATCGGATAACTTCAGGTTTCTGTTTGAGCCAGAGTTCCTGTTTTCCTCTGGCTTCCATACACGAACCGATCAGCCAGCCGGTACTGATTGGTATTTCCAGTTCCCTTAATTTTCCAGGTTTATGTAAAAGCATAACCGTACTCCTCCAGATGACAGTAGCCTAATAATAGCCAATTGAGCGGGAAATAGCCAATTAATTCTAATATCTCAACCGTTATCAATGCACAGGCAAAACCTGAACAAGGTGTACATCAGTCCAAAAAAAACAAAAGTGACCAACCTGTGACGATCAGTCTCTGGAAATCAGATAATGGTAAACATTTTATCGAGTTAGACAACAGAAAAGGGATCAGATACGAACCGACTCCCGAAGAAATCTATAATGAGAGACGCCGCCAGTTAAACTGTCTGAGGTAGAATTCAAGACCAACTTTGTTCCTGAATTTAAAACAATCTGCCGGCGTTTTTTCCATACAGTAAATACGGATACCGATTCAGTCCATTTGATGGTTTACAATTCCTTCCGAATATACACGGGTATTGGGTTTAAAATAAACCCCTTTATTTATGGGACATCCGGCGTTGGTTTGAAACTTGATCTGTCACTCCACCCGAAAGAAAACTGGCCCAACTCACCGACGATCTGTGTCATCTGTATATTGACAATTGCACCATACCATATAATTCCGGATGCGGAACCAACTCCTGATGGCCAAATGAATGAAGCTGTCCAAAACCCTGTATAGGTAGTCGCAGTTGTTTGAAGGCTGGAATATCAGGTTCAATGGTGTGCCAGAATCACAGGGTTGCGGTACAGCTTCTTGGGCTTGTCAGATGGTGCAGGTTTCCGGGTCACTTCCGGCATGATGTAAACCGCCTGAAAAGTTCTACCTATTGAACAGTTCGGGGAGCTCATAGAGACAAAAGGCAGAACTTCTGATCCGAAATATTTTTTTAGGGTATGCACGAAAATGAATCCAGAACGACTCCTTGTCAAGTAAGGAGTTGTTTGGTTAAACTCAAATTTAGAGGATTATGCTATGAAATTATTATATCTTGCATTAGTTTTATCAATGCTGATCACAACAGTGTATGGTCAGATTTATATGGAACCAGAGATCACTGGCAATGTGTGGAAACATTATTGGTTTTCCTCAGGGTACTATGCCCGTTATGATATTAGAATCCCAGAAATGGATGTGTATTGCTATGGTACAGGATTCCACCATGATCTTTACAGCGCACATGCGGTCATGGAGTTTCCTGCAGATGAAACTGTTTATGGTGGGATTTTCCCCACGACTCAAATGACTGTCAGCAACTGGATGGCAGCAATCGAAGTCATCGATTTCGAATTCGTAAATGGTCCCTTTCCAAATCTGTACCAGATGAATGATGAATATGAAGATGGTGTGCTTGAAATTAACGATTTCTACTCTTCGACCTCGGAAGATCTTATTACCGCTCTTCATCCTGACGAACCTGGTGGAACTACCGTAAGCAGCATCGATATTACGGACGCACTCCGAAACGATATTTTTGGTGCGGGTGCTGGTGATCTCACTTCTGGTTACATCTTGATAGCACCAGCCTGCGATTATGAAAATAACTGCAGAGTGGACCATGAAAACCTTAGAATTACTGTGAATGTTTCAACACCCACACCCACACCCACACAGACGCCCACGATAACGCCAACGCCAACTCAGTCCCCAACTTCAACCCCTCCTGAATGGCGCGGCGTTAAATTGATTTTACCGGGTTCACCCTTCACTGCTGGAGATCAGTTTAAATTACGTGCTCAGTGCATGGGTGACCCGGACGATTCAGATGTAAACCTATACGTTATCCTTGATGTCTACGGTGAATATTGGTTTCACCCGGGATGGACGGAGATTCCACAGTATGAGACGGTAACCCTGAATCCCTCCAAACCGGTGGTCAGCTTCATTCTGGACTTCATCTGGCCGGACAATACCCAGGGTTCAGTTGATGGGCTTTATTTCTGGGGAGCGATACTGGATCAAGAAACTTCCGATCTGATCGGGGATTTTGATCGGATTGAGTTTGGATACTACAACACATCAGGGAGGAAGTGAGATGAGAATCGGGATCATTTTTGCAGGATTGGGAGTAATCCTTATTACTCAATCAATCGGTGCACAGATCGTTCTGGAACCGGTTGTCACAGGGACTGTGATGAAAGAAACCTATACCTATTTCGGTACTTACCGCACATTCTATCGGGTAGCAGGACCGTGGATTGACCTGTTCGACTTTGGTTCCGGCTCTATGTATGAACATCATTTTGTAGGGCATGGTGTGATGGAGTTCCCGGTAGATGAAACTGTCGACGGTGGAGACTTTCCCACCTTTCAGATGACAGCCAGCAACTGGACAGCAAGAATAGAAGCCATCGAATTTAATCATGAGCTGTCATTCGCCCCTGGTTTGTACCAGATGAATGATGGATACGAAGATGGTGAATTGAACGAAGATGATTTCAATGCTTCAACCTTGGAAGATCTCATCGCCATTCTTCATCCTGGCAGTCCGGGGGAAATGACTGTGAGCAATATTGATGTCACAGACTCTCTTCGAAACGATATTTTTGGTGCAGGTATGGGTGATCCCTGTTCAGGATACGTATTGAAAGTCCCGTGGGGTTCCCATTATATGGCTACTAACCATGATAGTTTAAGAATCTCGGTCACCTTGAATGAGACTCCAACGCCATTGACTACAGCAACACCGACCCAAACACCTACAATTACACCCACTCTGCTACCACCGGAATGGCGAGGTGTTCAATTGATCCTCCCCGGTTCACCGTTCACCGGCGGGGATCTGTTCCGGCTGCGTGCACAGTGCATGGGCGATCCCAAGGATACGGCAGCGAATCTGCACGTCATTCTGGATGTTTACGGTGAATATTGGTTCCACCCGGGATGGACGGAGATTCCACAGTATGAGACGGTAACCCTGAATCCCTCCAAACCGGTGGTCAGCTTCATTCTGGACTTCATCTGGCCGGACAATATCCAGGGTTCAGTTGATGGACTCTGTTTCTGGGGTGCGATACTGGATCAAGAAACTTCCGATCTGATCGGTGATTTTGATCGGATTGAATTCGGGTATCAATAGTGAAATTCGATACCCATGAAGGAAATCTTGTTCACGTCATGAAAGCGTCCAGCACCGTGCCGGGGATTTCTTTCCGTGGAGGGCCGGTCCATGGCCGATGGGGGTGCGGAATGTGAGTTATAACGTGGATATTGGATTCAAATTTGGAGGTACACCCCGGCCTTATCATCTTCGCATCTGTTTCAAACCTGATACAGGTGAATGGGATGGTTACTGCCTGGCGGATTAGGTGTTAGTATATCCGTCGGGTCACCCGGTCGAAGCAGTGCCCTGTGAGTGAGCTTGCTGACCATTGAAAGAGATTCACCACGCTTGATGAGAAGAGACGCGAATGACTCAGGTCAGGGAATCTGAGTTCCGGGAAAGGGAACGCAGCATTCATGCCTGCCACATTTATTCCAAACATCATAAGGCGTCTGCCCCTTATGATCTCTAATCGTGTGGTCAGCACCATGTGATAATAGAATTCCGCATGCTACATGATTGCAAACCGCCGCCAAATGCAGAGGTGTAGTGCCTTCATTATCCTGAATATTAACTTCAGCACCATAATCGATCAGTTTGCTTATCACGGGTTCAGAGTGCAAACCTAAAGCAGTGAATAGAACCGTCCTGCCCTCCAGGTCTTTATGATTCACATCACTTCCCAGAGCAATCAGGAAGTCAAAAGTCTCAATTAACGATGGTATATCGGCAAACAGGCATGGGAAGATCACTGAGTCCATCGCGTTTCTGCCAAGGTCATCCTCAATATCAGGATCAATTCCCAGCTTGATCAAATATTCAGCAATGTGATAATGCCTGCCACATAATGCTCGGTGAAATGGTGTACCAGCATTCGGAGTAACGATTTCAGAATCAGATCCGTTATCCAGAAGCAGCTTCAAGATACTCATATTCCCAGCCCCTGCTGCACAGTGTAACGGTGTTCCTGAGGCGTCCGAAACAATCTTGAAATCAGCATCGGATTCAAGTAGAAGTTTCACAATAGTCAGATGCCCGTTCGCAGAAGCCAAGTGTAAAGGGGTCCGGCCTTTGTTATCTCTGATATTCGGGTCAGCGCCATAAGTTATAAGATCAGAAGCTATTTCTTCATAGCCGTGTGTAGCACAGACATGGAGCAGGCGTCTCCCATCTTTGTCCTTTGATGATACAGCGATTTTCCAGTCATACAGAAGATCGGTAATCTTTCTGAATCCAGCCTCCATTGCATAATACAGAGGAGTGCGGCCGTAGCGATCCTCAACGGACGGATCTGCTCCATTCTCAACTAAAATCCTGGTAATCTTCTGTCTGTTCTTGTCTGTGATTCGTGGACTCCTGTAGAAATTGTAATTGAGATGAAGCGGTGTGCAGCCATCTTCTATTTTCAGCTTGCTGTTCACATCAGCGTCGTTTCTGATTAGGATCTTCAACATCTCCTGATTGCCAAGAATAGTGGCGATGTGAATCGGGTACCATCCAGTTCCAACACAGCCCGCACATTCATGTTTAAATGGGATATTTACGCTTGCACCTTTGTTTATCAATTCGATAACACGTTGTGTTTTGCCTTCTGAAACAGCACATGTGAGACGGTGACCCAGCTTGTATTTCCTAAGTATCATCAATCCCAGGCAAGTAATTAGCATTAGGCTGATTAATGTGACAACGGGTATTTTCCATCGAGTCATAACAGGTTATACTCCAGAGAATACGAGTGAGACCTTGCCATTGAATGACAACATAAACTGAAGTCAATTAATATTAGCATGGACCGACTGGGGAGTGCTAGTTCAGGTGTACCGTTTGTCAAACATTCCGGAAGAATTTCTGGTCGAATCATGATTCTCGATCAGGACAATTTAATAATACTAATCCTGATGGATATAAGTGTGTGGGGAAAGGAATTTGAAATGTACTTTGAATGCGAATCTGAGCCGGACATTCCACCGAGCGATCCTGAGATCGATGATCAAAAAATAGCCAGTGCTTCCAGCTGATGCAGCTCGTCATCCGCTTCCTTGCATGTAAGAAGTTTACCATTTGATTACCACGACTGACCCAAGGAAGAACTGGATTGCGCGCTCTTCATGTACCCATCAGATCCTTGATTCGCCTATTCCTGCACCGATCGTTGATAAAATAACGGGATTACCTTGTGGGAATATTCCCATTTAATTAGGAATCTGATAACTAATTACCTACATCAAAAGGATGTCAAGGACATGGGAGGTTTCATATGGAGAACATTGATTTCGGGAATAAGGCAAATGGGGCATATGGTAGAATTATATCGCTATTTTAAGCTATTAAAAGCTCTCCGGAATGGGATCAATGCATGGATCGTAACCGAGCACTGCTCCAAAAATCGATTGGGCATCGGCTGCTGTGATCGTGCCGTCACCGTTACAGTCTGCCGCGCACTCCTCCTGGAGTGTGGGGGTAATCGCCCCCAACACAATAGCGAATGCGGTCTGGGCGTCTCCGGCGGTGAGTTCTCCACTAAAATCCACATCCCCATGCCGAATACATAAGGTGCTTTCAAAATGCATGCCCAAATCCACCTGACCGGTGTCGACCATTATATCCGATCGGGTGGTCAGTTCATCCATGCACCGTAAACCCTCGGCAATGGAATAACATACATCTGATGCCTGTATGCTGCCTGTATCGATACACGGGCTGTCGGAAGCTTCCCCGGCAGCGGTATGGCTGAGATAATAATTACCGAAAGGTCCGGGACAGAACAGGGGATCGGTGTCGATATTTCCCGTTCCCGGCCAGGATCCCTGGACATCACTATATGACACTGTGGGCGCAATGTTGGTATAAACGATCTGCGCCGGCGTATTATTCCAAAATATGCTGTCCTTGATCTGCAGATCCAGGACATCCGCCATATCGATGACGGCACCGTTTGAATAGACAAGAGAGTTATCGGCAAAGGTGCAGTTCCGGATGATCATTTCGGTGAAGGGTTCCCAGTCATACAAATCGATGGCACTGCCACCGGTCTTTACCATGTTATTGATGAATAAACAGTTGGTGATGGTGAAATTTTTCAGATGACCTCCTGATAGTGCCCCACCGTATGCCGCCTGGTTCCCGTCAAACAGGCAGTTGGAAATGGTCAGTGCCACTGCATTGGATCCGATCCTGATGGCTCCGCCTTTGCTGTTTAAACCGGTCCCGATATTGTTCGAGAAAACACAACCGGAGATCATCACGTTCGAATTGGAGCCAAGAATCAGAGCGATGCCGGAACCGTTGTAATTATCTGTATGGTTACCGGTGAAGGTGCAGTTTTTCAGTGTGAGCACGGCATTGTTCTCAACTGACATCCCGCAACCCAGCGCGGAATCTCCGGTCACGGTGTTGTCTTGAAACATACAATCCACAACTGTCGTTTCGACACCGTACCCGATTTCCATGCCTCCGCCCTTTATTTCAGGTGCTCCGTTTTTTATGGTGAAGCCCCGGATCATACTGCCGGAATCGCCTGATGAGTACAGGCGGAATCCCCTTCCCAGGCTCTCACAATCGATAACCGTTGCCTGGGATCCGTTCACTGAAAGTACGTGAATGGATCGACCGCCCAAAACCAGGTCTCTGTTGCCTTCACCTGTATATGTCCCATCAGCGACAATTACCGTGTCCCCATCATCCGAGGCAAATATGCCGGCCTGGATTGTGGCATAATCTCCCGGTACGTTGAACACTGCAGAATGACCTGCGGATCCCGTCATGCAGGACATTAAAATAACACCGAATAACAAATTCAGTTCTTTCATCTCGACATCCCTCTCAAAAATTTCACATTTACTGTTCAGCCACTCTCATAATCACACAGTTGTGAGAGAAGATGCAAAAAAACAGCATGTCAAGCAGGGTGGTGATTGTCGATATCGGTTATTCTATGTTGCTGGTGGAACATGAAGCAATCGATCCGGGGCCATTAGGCATCGGATTCAGGTCAGCATAACTCATGATGATACATCACTTATTTAAAGACCGTATTTACCGACATAATTGGTTTGCGGTTCAGTGGATCTTAAAGTGTATTTATCCCAGCACAATTCTGCAACATGTGCCAAGCACATGCTTTAAACCCCACGGATTCGGCAGCAGACTGTCAACAGGCGCTTTAAAAATCCTGTTCAGGCGTCCACACAGGAATCTTCCCCCATGACCGTAGCGAATATTTTTTGTGCATCTCCTGCCGTTACTTCCCCGTTGCCATCGCAGTCCGCTGCACATTCTTCTTCAAAAGTCGGGATGATCACACCGAGAGTGATGCCGAATGCCATCTGTGCGTCCCCGGCGGTTATCTGACCATTGAAGTCCACATCCCCGTCATTTATGCAAGGGACCGGTGTATCGGTGGGGATTGGTGTGAGAGTAGGCGTCGGCGTGGGAACCCAGGGTGTACAAGAAATATCCAGATAATATTCTCCGGCGAATCCCGCTTTGCCGTCTACAACAATATAATAGGTTTTATGTTCTATTGGAAAATCAACAAGAGCCGTTCCGGTATCACCATACACCAGGCAATCGTTTTCATCGCAGGACCCCAGGATAAACACATCCACATCTCCATAAGGTGCAGCAACTTCTGCAACAATTACCGAATAATCCTCTGTCACGGTAATGGAATGGACAACTTCGTGCCCGGATTCATCCCAATCAATACAGCCGTATTGATCGACGTCCGCATTAAACATTGAGGTATCATAATGAATCTGGGCCGTACAATCTATAGGGAAAGGTATGGAACAATCCAGAACCGGAACAGGGGTATTTGTGGGGGGGGCAGGGGTCGGCGTCATAGTGGGCGGAGCAGGGGTTGGTGTCTGAGTGGGTGTAGATGTAAACACCGGAGGACAGGCAATGAAATCCACAAGAGACATGGGATTGCTGGTGGATTCATCCCCCAACACGACATAGTACGTATGCCCGAGATAATACGTGGTACATCCGGTCTGAAAATCCTCACCGGCACAACTGTCACATGAATCGTCGTCTGCCACATATGGCACACCGGAACATACCCCATCATAGACCATGACGCTCCAATGGCTGTTATAATCACAGTTCTGGATATCGAAAACCCAGTCCTCACCCACCGGTGAGAATTTGAATACAACATCGGGGCCGACACCCGGATCCCCGCACGGAAACCAGCCTGAATCCCGATTGTAGTCCTGAACCATACCTGTGGAGTAAACTACCTTCCAAATCAAGGTTTGGAATGTCCATGCATCGTGAAGCTGGGAAGAAATATCCACCGCATCGGAACAGGACTCACCGTACTCAGGGGTCGAGGTCGGTGCCGGGGTATAGGTCGGCGCTGGAGTATAGGTTGGAGGCGGAATTGGTGTCGGAGTAAATGTGGGAACCGGCGTATAGGTCGGCGCCGTAAAATAAGCGGTCAGGGTGACACCTCCCGAGTAGGGACCGGTGATGATATCATGAGATTGAGCTCCCCCGTCACTCCAGTGATCAAAATCATACTGACCCTGGGGACTGGGAGCATTGATCAGGTGCGTATCGCCCTGGAGCCAGGTGCTGAACGTCGTACCACCCGGATAATCCATGCCATCCACCTGAACCGTGAGAGATGCCGGGTTGGCGACAATATGGTATGGGGCAGTCATTTTCGTCGTGTATGATACGTGACTGCCGTTGGTGAATGCGATTCCGGGATACCAGTTGCCGTCATCTCCCTGCATCGTTGTGGTGCCGACACACCGGCCAGTCGAAGGATCCGTGGTGCCATCGAGAATATCTCTCTGATCCCACGAGTTCCATGCCCCGGGAGATGCATACAATGCGCGCCGGAACTGAATCTTGCTTCCTGTCGAATAGTAGTATGCACAATGGAAATATCCATTTATCGATGTGCTGTCAGAACCTATCCCGTCCACGGTAAGTGACGGGTAATGGACGTCTGTGTTGGTTTCCACCAGGGCTGCAGTCCAGTTTGCACCTCCATCCGCTGTTGAAAATGATTCGATATACGAGTTGTTGTTGTATGTCCTGAGATTCTCGAACACCACGATGATCTGATTCGAGTTGCCATGCGAACATGCAATATCCGGCCATTTGACCGAACCCTGATTGTCTGAGGCATCGTATATTTTGATCTGACTCTCGAACGTGCTGTTGGAGGAGGCTCGAGGGCCGTATTCCACAAAAAGATCCTTATCGTCAGCCGCAGAGGGCGCCCGGGCGTATGTGACATAGACATTGCTTCCATTGGACGCTGTGATTGAACACTGAGTGTGCACCTGGGTATCGGAATATCCCCGATTGTGCCAGGGAACCCATGTGGCTCCACTATCAATGGATCGTGCACAATGCATCTCAGTATTATCTTCATTCGTGACATGCTCATACACCACATACAACAGGTTATTCACTGAATAATGGTAATCCGCCGTGATACGGGGGGCACCGTCATCACCCTCATCGGCATCGACAATGAATGCCGAGACAGATTCTGAACTGTACCGGAAACCGACCACATCAAGTGATGAAGAATTTTTCTGATAGACGACAACCACATCATCGTTGGAAATATCAACAGCAACAGATGGATAGAAGCAGTGCGCTGTTTCAGTCCGTGTGACGATATGACTCCATGTCTGCCCTCGATCCATGGAACGATACAGGGAAATATTGTAAAACGGCGTGACCATATCCATGATAGCGCAATAGAGGTATCCATTACTATCGGTCGTGATACTCGGCATTATGCCGGCAACACCGGAATCACCCGTGTTTATCGGCGGAAGCCAACCGGAGGAACGACTCTCCTTGTCGTTCAACCCGGCAAAATCCGATTCCGGAAACATATCCGATAAAATGACCGGCAAATTACTCACACAACCTTCCAGTTCAGAAGAGATGATGAAAGATCCGTCACCCACGGGTTTATGCCCCCATCCTTCCCTCTCTTTGCACGTAATCTCCCCTCCCAGTTCACTCAGAATGTAAAAAGTCCGACAGGCAACTGAGATAGTCTCCGGATCCTTTTTTAAAATCGCGATACCCTTATCTACCTCACGTGACCGGTTGTAGAGCAGTGGGTATTCATAAACATCAGCATCCGGAAGACGATCGATACAATCCTCCAGATCCATTTCCATCCGGGTTAACAGTTCCTGCCTGGTCAATGGGTCTGCATGCTCCCACTGTGAAGCGAATTCAACGGTATCCGGACTGATTTCCGGATCCACGAAGGTTCCACACAAATCAGATCCGGAGACCTGGATCACCGGTCCCAAGAAATACACAAAGGCAACGCAAATGATTAAAAAGCTTAATCTTTTCACTGTTTAGACCTCCCAATCATATTAGATGAGTCCTAACCTGAACGATAATATACAAATACACATTAACTACGCCAATAAGTCTATATTCAAATTCCATATGAGTCAAATTTCAATGAATCATGGTGGCTTTGCTATCACCGGTATGTTGCGATTGATGCTGTGGCCAATCACCCATCATCTGGTTACACTCCTTTCGCAGCTTCCGCTCCGTAACGCGTCGCCTTTCCATCGGATCCCCATGGTCCCTGACCTTCGCCGGCATATCCTCAGGCAACTTCAGAATGTTCAGCATTGTTATGATGACCTATACACCAACCTACATTGAAACGTGTGCCGCTGATCGTAATGGTGACGGCAGTGTTACTGCTGGTGACGCTCAGGGGTTCTGCCTTTTTCAATTGATTAATTTTCAAAGGGTGATTGGCTGTGAGAAATGCGTCACATTGGTATGTAGCCAGGGATGAACACCTGCAAAGAACTGTCAAGTTTCGTCGCTAAAAGGCATCTGCCGGGACAAGCATGCCCATTCATCAGGCAATGAAAGATCCCGGGTTGCACTATAAACCACTGGGGTCTACAGCTCAGTTCCTTCGCGGAGGAGGTCCAGATATTCCCTGAATACGACAGTACGGTTTTTCTTGCGTGTATCCAGCGCATGCAGGATCTCCGTGGCCTCGAGCACACGCAGGGCTTTGGCGGCGGCCGGTCGTGAGCAATCGAGAATGTCGACGACCCGATTGACCGTCAAGATGGGATGCTCGGGGAGAAGCTCGAAGAGCCGGATGCTAATCACCGTGGCGTCATCGCGGGTCAAGAGCCTGGCACGACTCTGAGCAACGATGGCGTGCAATCGCCGTGCGGTTGTGACACCCTCCTTGGCCACGACCGCGACGCCTTCGAGAAAGTAAGATAGCCAACCTTCCCAGTCGCCGTCTGTTCGTACCGCGCCCAAGCGCCGGTAATATTCTTGCCGGTGGGTCTTGAGGAAGAGGCTCAAGTAGAGAAGTGGTCTTGACAATAACTTCCAGTGATGCAGGAGCAGGGTGATCAGTAGGCGTCCCAGTCGACCATTGCCGTCGAGGAAGGGGTGCAGTATCTCGAACTGAACGTGGAGCAGCCCGATGCGCACCAGTGGGGGAAGGTCGCTTTCATCGTGGATGGCATGCTCGAATTCACTGAGTAACTCACCGAGTCGATGCGGCGGCGGGACGAAACTCGCGTTGCCCGGCCTGGTTCCACCGATCCAATTCTGGGAGCGACGTATCTCGCCTGGTTGCTTCTGAGATCCTCGTGTACCGCTCAGCAGCCTGCGGTGGGTCTCAGATAGTAACCGCATGGAGATGGGGAGACCGGTCTCGCTTACAAGTTCCGACCAGGCATGGTTCAATGCAGAAATGTAACCACAGACCTCCTCCACGTCGGCGTCAACAGGCTCTTCGCCAGATGCCTCAACTTTGAGCAGGTCCATCAGCGTTGCCTGGGTACCTTCGATTTGGGCCGAGAGGACAGCTTCTTTGCGGACGAAGGCGTAGACGAACCATCCGATTGAGGGAACCAGATCACCCGCAAGGTCAAGAAGACGTACCTGCTCCTCAGCACGCGCGAGCAACGTCGCCAGTTCATCATCGAGATCCAATGGCGGGTCCCTTGGGGGTAGAGGATACGGAATGAAAGCGCTAACTTTCTCCCCTGCCACGGTACTCCTTTCGTACTCGCCCGTCTTCCTTTCCATCGTTCACCTTCCTCGAAGCAATCACTTCACATCACTAACCCATAATAAACGATCGCTTCATTGAGCTTCTGAATCGGCAGGTATTATGTGATCACATTGTTGTTTTCGGGAATGCCGGTCGAGCTACGAAGTTGTCCGAAAAAGCTCTAAAATCGCCTGTCCTGAGCCCTTCGACTACGCTCAGGATAAACTCCGTCGAAGGGTCCGGGCCGGGGAGCAAACGATCAAACGGGCAGAACTCGGGTTTCCCCGGTTCTGCCTGTTTCTATTGTCAACCCCACAGATTCATGGTATTGTGAAAAAGATCGCCCAAGTGATAGAGTAACAGGTCGATATCCGGCGTATAACCTGGTCGAATGGGCAGGGAGATTATATGAACTTTAAATCAAACAGAAAAAGTCAGACACTGCTTGATTTCATTAATTTGCTGCAATCATTCGGCCGGTATACTTTTTCATTCAGAGACGCCTCGAAAGCACTCGCTAAATCTGAAGAAGCAACCCGGTCCGCAATCCGGAGATTGAAAGATAAGGGCATCATCGTCAGTCCTCGACGTTGTTTTTATATCATCGTTCCTCCGGAATATCGTTCCACAGGGGCGCCACCGGCATCCTGGTTCATTGATGACTTGATGAAAGATCTGAATCAGAATTACTACGTCGGATTACTCAGTGCCGCAGCAATTCATGGCGCTTCTCATCAGTTTCCACAGGTTTTTCAGGTAATAACAAGTAAATCGGTTGCACAGCTCAGAGTTGGTCGGATCCGTCTTGAATTTTTTATCAAGAGAAAAATAAATGGCGTGAAAACAGTGAAAGTAAAAACAGAGACCGGCTACATGAGAGTATCATCGCCGGAATCCACTATTTTCGATCTGATCAGGCACTTTAAATCGGTGGGGTATCTGAACAACATCGCCACAATTTTGACTGAACTTGGGGAGATTATTGTTTCTGAGCGGCTCAAGACCGCTGCGCGGATGGCCAGTATTGCAGAAGTGCAACGTGCTGGATATCTGTTTGAGTTAATCGGGTTTCAGACATTAGCCGACACCTTGGAAGACACTCTCAGAACCAGACGTAAACGTCCCAAAGCGTTGAATCCTGAGATGCCCATAGATGGTTTCCAAATCAATACAAGGTGGCGTCTGTATCTCAACCAGGAAGTTGAGCCGGATCTTTGATTCCCAGGGCATATATCACGGAATGGCGTTACACGGCGCCCTGGCCGGATGATTCATTGGTTGAACTTGATCTGCTTTTATCCCGGGTTCTGATCGAAATGTTCTCAGATGATCTCCTCGCAAACCAATTAGTGTTTCGGGGAGGGACGGCGTTGCACAAACTATTTGTGAATCCACCGGGCCGGTTTTCGGAGGATATCGATCTTGTTCAGATTGAAGCGGGTCCCATCGGAAGGATCATGACTGCGATTAGAAACCAACTTGATGGGTGGCTGGGAACTCCTCGCACGAAGCAGGGACATGGCCGTGTTACGCTGCTGTATCGATTCTATTCGGAATTTGAACCGGCAGGTCTGAGACGGCTCAAGTTGGAAATTAATACAAGGGAACATTTTTCAGTTTTTGGAATCCAACAGAAGCCATATGGTATCCGCAGTCGTTGGTTTACCGGGAATGCACCCGTAACGGTGTATCACCTGGACGAACTCCTTGGAACGAAACTTCGCGCACTCTACCAGCGGAAGAAAGGACGGGATCTTTTCGATCTGTCTTTAGCCTTAAACCGAGCAGATGCCGACCCGGATCGCATCGTCAGTTGTTTTTTGGAATACATGAAGCATGGGGGTACATCGGTAAGCCGGGCGGAATTTGAGGCAAATCTTCATTTAAAACTGAAGGACCGGGCATTCATCTGTGACATCGAACCTCTACTTGCACATGGAATTGATTGGAATCAGGAATCCGCAGTCCAGTATGTTTTTGATTCGCTTTTGACCCGGCTTCCCGGGGATCCCTGGAAAGGCCGATTAAGCCGCTGACAACATCTTGATTGCCCGAAATAATGCTTCCGAAAAAGTTCGGAAATCGCCTGTCCTGAGCCCTTCGACTACGCTCAGGATAAACTCCGTCGAAGGGTCCGTCCCGGGGAGCTTGATAGGTAATGTACTCGTACACTCTCACATGGAAATGCGTGCCATCATTGATCCCAGCTGAAGCTCCAGGAATCATAAGAGCCGAACAGTTCAGTGATCCCGGGATCCGTCATGCCTGCAATCCAGGTCACTCCGGGATGGGACCCGCTTTCCGGCGGCCAGGAGAAGGTGTCGATAACAGGCACAGTACTTTCACCGGGAGGGACGTCGATCAGGCTTCCTGATCATGCAGGGAAATCCGGTAAACTGTGTTTTTCCCGGTGCCGTAATAATTATGCCTTACCATACATGATTATACAGACATGTTTAACCGCACGCACGGGTGTGAACCAAGATTACTTCACCGAAATAAATAATAATCGGCGGTATGCACGAAAATGAATCCAGAACGACTCCTTGTCAAGTAGGGA
>SWBX01000036.1_pt1 | contig 18895 bp, 18 predicted proteins | sample 4693051 | NCBI WGS metagenome assembly SWBX01 (sample SAMN10267272, study PRJNA491770) | bioreactor metagenome | isolation source: DHS bioreactor inoculated with marine | place: Japan: Omine Ridge, Nankai Trough | reverse complement strand
ATATACACTGTTTTTTATTCTGATTGTAATTTTTGTTGTTACTGCGGGTACGGTTGTTATGCAACAGGCCCAGAGACGGATTCCCGTACAATATGCCAAGCGTGTTGTCGGGCGACGGATGATGGGCGGTTCCAGTACTCATATCCCTTTACGGATCAATACGGCAGGTGTTATGCCGGTTATTTTCGCATCCTCCATCATCATGTTCCCGATGACAATTCTAAAATTTGCGGCCAATGCTGACAGACCGATGATTCAATGGATGTTCGATAATATGCAGCCGGGAAGTCTAATGTACATCGTGATGTATGTTGCATTTACGGTATTCTTTACATTCTTCTACACAGCGATTATTTTTAATCCCGTGGATCTTGCGGATAATATGAAAAAATACGGAGGATTTATCCCCGGTATTCGACCCGGAAGAAATACTGCGGAATTTATTGATAGAACCTTGACACGTGTTACTGTCGTAGGGGCGGTTTTCCTGTCGGCAATCGCCATCTTACCACAGTTACTTTATTCATGGTTTAACGTACAGTTTTACTTTGGAGGCACCGCACTCCTGATTGTTGTCGGTGTTGGACTGGATACAATTCAGCAAATTGAATCTCACCTGCTCATGAGACATTATGACGGTTTCATGAGAAAAGGAAGAATTAAGGGCAGCCGGCGGTAAGCGGATTTAACTATGAATTTCACATCACTCAGACTGGTTTTGTTAGGACCACCCGGGGCCGGAAAAGGTACCCAGGCACAGATGATGTGTGATAAATTTCATATCCCTCAGATTTCCACCGGTGATATTCTTCGGTCTGAAGTGAAGGCCGGATCCGAAATTGGCTTAGAAGCAAAGGGATTCATGGATCAAGGACTACTTGTTCCGGATTCTGTTGTCATAAGAATCGTTCAAAAACGGTTATCAGAGGACGATTCGAAATCCGGATATATCCTGGATGGATTTCCCCGAACAGTGAATCAGGCTGAGGCAATGATCGAGAATGAAATTGGTCTGGATCATGTTATTTTCTTTGATGTGGACGATGAAATTCTTGTTCAGCGTCTGTCAGGGAGACGGGTTTGCCCCTCTTGTAAGAAAATGTATCACATTATGTTTAAACCGCCTCAAAAAGATGAACTGTGTGATATCTGCTCGATTCCCCTTGTGACGCGTGAAGACGATACCGAAGATACAATTGTCAATAGGATTAAAGTCTATCGGAAACAGACTGAACCTCTTATCGTATTTTATAATGATTCAGACAGCGTTCACTTTTACCGGATTGATAATGGTCCGGATGGGAAAGATACTCCTGAAGACATTATGAATCGCGTTGTTTCGATTTTAACAGACCGGATTAGCAAATGATTTATTTGAAATCTGATGCTGAGTTGAAATTGATCCGAGCTGCCAATCAGATCGTGGCTGATGCACTTGCTTTACTGGAGGAAGAAATCAAGCCGGGAGTGACTACCGCTTATCTGGACGCTCGTGTTGAAGAATATATTCTGAAGAATAATGGATTGCCTGCATTTAAGGGGTATCGGGGATTTCCCAATGCGCTCTGCATTTCTATTGATAATGAGATTGTTCATGGCATTCCCGGATCCAGGGAATTGAAGAAGGGTGAAATTGTCAGTTGTGATGTGGGTGTGATCTATAAGGATTATTATGGAGATGCCGCTGTTACAATAGCTGTTCATCCGATTTCAGATGAAGCGGCAAAGTTGCTGAAAGTAACAGAAGAATCGCTGTATCTGGGTATCGAACAGGCGATTCCTGGTAACCGTCTTTTTTCGATAGGGCATGCTGTCCAGACCCATGTCGAAGCGAATGGGTTTTCAGTCGTTAAAATGTTCGTCGGTCACGGTGTTGGCAGACATCTTCACGAAGACCCGCAGATTCCCAATTATGGCCAGGCGAATCGTGGAATGAAACTTCGAGAAGGAATGGTCCTTGCGTTGGAGCCTATGGTTAATGTGGGGCATCACGGGGTCAATATTTTAAAAGATGGATGGACAGCCGTAACAGAAGATGGTAGCCTTTCTGCTCATTTTGAGCATTCCATTGCCATTCGGCAGGGAAAGCCGGAAATATTGAGTAACAGAAAAAAATACGCAAATGCGTGATGCAGTTTAGATGTATCAAACGGAGAGATAACATGAAGGTTAAGGCATCAGTTAAGAAAATTTGTGATAAATGCAAAATTATTAAGAGACATGGTGTTGTTCGAGTAATTTGTGATAACCCGAGACACAAACAGAGACAGGGTTGATCACTCAGTGGTTTCACTGAGAGAACAATTACCTTAGGAGGAAATAATGGCACGTATTGCTGGGATTGATTTAAAAAATAACAAACGGATTGATGTTGCAATTACTCAGATATTTGGAATCGGAGATACCAGTGCAAAAAAGATTTTGCAGAAAACCGGTATCAAAGCGGAAACCCGTGTGAAGGATCTGACCGAAGGAGAAGTTCGGCAGCTCAGACAGGCTATTGAAACTGATTATAAGGTTGAAGGTGCTTTGAGACAAGAAGTGGCCGTCAACATTAAGCGTTTGATGGATCTAGGACTTTATCGCGGACTTCGACACCGCCGCGGACTTCCTGTGAGGGGTCAGAGAACTCATACCAATGCGAGAACCCGGAAGGGCCGGAAACATCGTATCGGATCCGGAAAAAAAGTAAAAAAATAGTATTGATTTAATTCGGGAGATAATTTCATGGCTAAACAAAGAAGAAAACGAACAGGTAAAAAAGTCCAAAGGCGTGATGTTAAGCAGGGGATTGCTCATATTCAATCCACGTTTAATAACACCATTGTGACAATTACCGATTTACAGGGTAATACTTTAGCATGGTCTTCTTCGGGATCCATCGGACAGAAAGGGTCAAGAAAAAGCACACCGTTTGCTGCGCAAATCGTTGCTAAAGAGGCTGCTGTAAAAGCGATGGAATTTGGAGTGAAGTATGTCGAAGTGCATGTGAAAGGACCGGGTGCTGGTCGAGAGTCAGCTATTCGATCATTGCAGGCCAGCGGTCTTGAAGTTAAAGCCATCAGGGATGTGACCCCTATACCCCACAACGGTTGCCGGCCTCCCAAAAGACGTCGCGTATAATTACGGGAATTCCCAGAAGTTAGAAGGAGATAAACCTTGGCGAGATATACGAAGTCAGTTTGCAGATTATGCCGAAGAGAAGGTGAGAAACTGTTTTTAAAGGGAAACCGATGTTTCGGTGAAAAATGCGCATTTGAACGGCGTAGTTATGCACCGGGACAGCATGGTCAGAGACGACCAAGACCCTCAAACTATGCTATTCAGCTTAGAGAAAAACAGAAAGTTAAGAGATCGTACGGGCTGCTGGAAAAACAGTTTAAAAATTTGTTTAAGGCAGCAGAGCGGATGAAAGGTGTTACCGGACATAATTTCCTTATTTTACTTGAGAAGAGACTGGATAACGTGATTTACAGAGCCGGTTTTGCAATGTCCAGAAAACAAGCACGACAACTGGTCGCTCACGGCCATTTCAATCTGAATAATCATCATGTAGATATTCCGTCTCTGATTGTTAAGCCAGGTGATACCATTGTTGTTAAAGAAAAAAGTAAAGCAATGTTGCCGATAAAGGAAGCCATTGATTCTGCAAAAGAGATTCCGGAATGGTTGACCGTGAATAGTGAGAATGTGTCTGTTGAAATTACTGCGACACCCACACGGGAAGCGATTCAGCAGACAATTCAGGAACAGCTCATCGTTGAGTTCTTCTCACGGTAGTAGGCAACAATTTAATTAAAGGAGGTCCCGAACCTATGCAATGGAAAGGGCTACCAAAACCGAAAAAACTGAATGTTGATTTTGAAACCCTGACAACGGAATATGGAAAATTCTGGGCGGAACCATTTGAACGGGGGTACGGGGTGACTCTTGGGAATTCTCTCCGTCGGGTCATGTTGTCATCCATCCCGGGTGCTGCGGTGACGTCCGTTCGAATTGAAGGTGTTTTGCACGAGTTTTCAACGATCACCGATGTTGTTGAAGATGTGACTAATATTATCCTGAATATCAAAGAACTTCTTGTGAAACTCCATGTAGAGCATCCGAAAACTATATATCTGGACAAAAAAGGTCCAGGTTCCGTTACAGCGGCTGATATTAAAACCGATGCCGATGTTGAAATCCTGAATAGAGATCTTCACATTGCAACACTCGATAGAAATGGTCGATTGAATGTTGAAATGACGGTGAAAAAGGGACGGGGATATCATCCTGCTGAGAAGAATTACGATGAAGATCAACCTATTGGCGTAATTCCTGTTGATGCTGTTTTCTCACCTGTTAAAAAAGTCAACTTCAAAGTAGAGGCCGCTCGACTCGGACGGGAAACCGACTACGATAAGTTATTTCTGGAAGTTTTCACCGATGGAACGATTACACCGGATGAAACCGTCTCTCATGCCGCTCAAATCTTGAGAGAACATTTTGATCTGTTCATTAATTTCGAAGATGTTCAGAGTGAAGAAGAAGAGCAGGTTGATGCGGAGTTTGAGGAAACATATAAAAATCTTACCCGTAGCGTGGACGAGTTGGAACTGTCCGTGCGATCTCAGAACTGTCTGAACCGGGCTAATATTCGCTATATTTCCGATCTAGTTCAGAAAACAGAAGGCGAAATGTTGAAAACGCGTAATTTCGGCCGGAAATCACTGAATGAGATCAAAGATGTGCTGATTTCCATGGGGCTGTCCTTCGGGATGGATGTGGAGCAGTTTGGAATTTCTCCGAATGCTGATGATGAAACAGATGTTGAAGATACAGATTCGGAAGAATATTTAGAAGAGTAACGATTACTGTTTGTCGAAGGTGATATAGATGAGACATCGAAATTTAAAAGGTAAATTGGGGAGATCCCCAAGTCATCGAAAAGCCATGTTGAGAAACATGACAGCGTCTTTATTGACACATGAGCGTATCAGAACCACTATCGCTAAGGCCAAAGAAGTTCGGAAAATGACGGACAAAGTGATTACACTTGGCAAGAAGGAAAGCCTGCATGCTCGTCGTCAGGTTCTGGAATTGATTCCCGATAAAAAGGTTGTCAGCAAGATCTTTGATATTCTTGCATCCCGATATTCCGAGCGTCCTGGTGGATATACCCGGATTTACAAACTTGGCCACAGACGGGGTGATGCTGCTGAAATGGCTGTTATCGAGTTGGTGGACGCCGAATTCGCTGAAGTGGAAGCTTCAAAGTAGTTTTCTTTTCACGGATTGATATTTTAGCCGGGAACCGAAACTGCAATTGGTTTACCCGGCTATTATTATTGGTTATTGTTCCCTCAATTATCGAAATGATCTCGTATTAGTTTAGCGGTTGCTGGTCCGATTCCCTGTACAGATGCGAGTTGGGATAACGATGCTTTTCGAATACGTTCAATCGATCCAAATGATTTTTTAAGAAGTTTCTGTCGTTTTTTCCCTATACCCGGAATATCAGCAATTGGACTTCGCATGCTTGTTCTATGTCTTAGGGAACGATGATAAGTAATGGCGAATCGATGGGCTTCATCGCGGATTCTGTCCAGTATCCTTTTGGCTCCGGAATCCGATGACAGAGGTATCTCGCGACCAGTTCTCAAAAATATTGCCTCATGCTGTCGCCGGTTTCGATCTTTCACCAGTGATATTATCCTGACATCGACCTTTGGATGGGTTCTCAGAATGGAAAGTGCCGCATTTAGCTGAAGCAGTCCTCCATCGATGATAATAAGATCAGGTAATTCCCAACCGGGCTCTTGTGCTCGACTCAAACGACGGTCAACAACTTCCGCAATACGTTCCATATCACTGGTGCATTCTTTTTTTATTCTGAAGCGCCGGTACTTTTTCTTATCCGGGGTGCCCTTTACGAAGGTTACAACGGAACCTACGGCAAGTTTGCCCTGAGTTTCTGAAATATCGATAGCTTCAATTGTTTCCAAAGGAGAATCAGATTCAAGCAGGGACCTCAGTTCCTTCAAGTCCGCTTGTCCCAAATTCGTTTTAACGGTTATTCTCAGTCGATTATTGAGATTCCTAGCTGCAATTTTCAATAATTTTGCTTTGATTCCCCTAAGTGGCACTATTAATTTTACTGATTTCCCTCTGGATTTACATAGAAGGCGGTATAACGGTTCAGAATTATCCGGCTGTTTGGACAATACAAGTTCAAAGGGAATAGGGAGGCCTCGGCTGCAATAATGAACCAGGAACTTTTCAGCAATTTGTCCCTCGGTGATTTCACTATGAATTTCCATTGTCATATGGGTGCTTCCGGAAATGATACCGGCCCGGACGAATAACAACTCACAAAATGCGAGATTATCAATACGCTTGAAAGCAAAAAAATCGATATCTGTAGGTTTAGGCATCAATAAACGACGCCCGCCGGATATTTTCCGGACCGCTTTGAGCTGTTCCCGAATTTGAGCTGCAGCTTCAAATCGGAGAGCATCCGAATGATCCATCATTTCGCGATTCAACCGATGAATCAAAACATCATTTTTCCCTTCCAGAAGTACTTTGACCTGTCTGACAACTTTTTGATAGTCATCCCGGGTCATTTTACTCAAACAAATACCGGCACATCGATGCATCTGATAATGAAGGCACCCTCGTCCCCGGTTAAATGTCATATTATCGGTACATCGCCGAAGTGGGAAATAGCGATTAATCACTCGTAGAATTGCACGCATGGTGCGGGAAGACGTATATGGACCGTAATACAACGCACCATCTGAATCTGAGCGGCGAACAACTGAAAGTGAGGGAAATGTTTCAGTAACATCCAGACGGATAAGAGGGTATCGTTTGTCGTCCCGAAATCGAACATTGAAGTCCGGTCGGTGTTTTTTTATCAGCACATCCTCAAGAATTAGAGCTTCAGTTTCATTCTGTACAAGAATCCAATCGATAAATGCTGTTCGCTGAATGATCAGATCATGGCGGGGCGAGGATTGATGGCTTGAATAATGACTGCGGAGGCGATTCCGGATATTAATGGCTTTCCCGACATAAAGAACATGGTAATCCTTATCCCAGAATCGATATGCACCGGATTCAATGGGTGCGCGTTTCAGCGCTTCAGGCGGGTTTAACTTTTCCGTGTCCCGGTCTCTAATAATTGTCTCAGCTCTTTGATTTTGTCCCGAAACCGGGCGGCTTCCTCGAACTTCAATTCTCGCGCACACTGGCGCATCTCCTTTTCCAAATCAGTGATTTTTTCATCAATTTCATCCAAAGTCCAGCTCGCGGGATCACCCATATCCCCGATAGGTACGGTGATATAATCTGCAGCAGAAATTGCAAATGCCCCGTCACTTATCTCTGTTTTGATGCTTGAGGGTGTGATCCCGTATTTGGCATTGAACTGCATCTGTTGCTCCCGCCGGCGCTGGGTTTCGTTCATGGCGGCTTTCATGGATCGGGTGATCTTGTCAGCGTACAGAATAACTGTGCCGGATACGTGTCGGGCACAGCGTCCGATTGTTTGTATCAAGGATGTTGTGGACCGTAGAAAACCTTCCTGATCCGCATCCATGATCGCTACCAATGATACTTCAGGGATATCAAGACCCTCCCGAAGAAGGTTGATACCAATCAAACAATCATACTTACCCAGCCGCAAATCACGAATGATTTTCACCCGGTCAATTGTCTTAATATCCGAATGAAGGTAGCTGACCTTTAACCCGGTTTCAATGTAATACTCGGTCAGTGATTCCGCCATTTTTTTTGTCAACGTTGTTACCAGAATTTTTTCACCGCGCTGGACACGCGCGTGGATCTCATCATAGAGGTTGTCAACCTGACCGGTCGCTGGATGTACTTGAATCACCGGATCAAGCAGTCCGGTGGGCCGGATGAGTTGTTCAACCACACGGTCACCGCTGATATTGATCTCGTAATCAGCCGGTGTAGCGGAAACGTAAATCAGTTGATGGACCCGTTGAGAAAATTCCTGAAATGTCAGTGGCCTGTTATCGAGAGCTGATTTCAAGCGAAAACCGTGTTGTACAAGGTTAGTTTTCCGGGAACGGTCTCCGCGGTACATGCCATGAATCTGTGGAACAGTCACATGACTTTCATCGATAAATACGATGGCATCTTCCGGAAGATAATCCAGCAGAGTGGGTGGAGGTTCCCCGGGATTGCGTCCGGTAAGATGACGGGAATAGTTTTCAATACCATTGCAGTATCCGGTCAATTCCAGCATTTCCAGATCAAATTCCGTCCGTTGCACAAGCCGCTGTTCTTCAAGAAGTTTGTTTCCGGCATGAAGTTCCTCGCGATATCCCTTCAATTCCTCTCGAACGGCTTGAAGAATGGAAGGCCAGCGATTGGCATAGGTGACGTAGTGCGAGGCCGGGAAAACACAAACCTGGTCAAGTTTTGTCAGGATAGTATTACGAAGCGGATCGATTCGCATCACATCATCGATTTCATCCCCAAAAAAACAGATCCTGATGGCTTCATCATCACCGACACCCCAGATATCCACGGAATCTCCGCGTACACGAAATTTGCCACGAGACAGTACCTGGTCGTTTCGCGAGTATTGCCGTTCCACCAATTTTTCCAGGAGTTTTCGTCGTGTAATGATCTGACCTTTTTCAATCTTAACCATGAGCCCCAGATAATCAGCCGGAGCACCGAGACCATAGATACAGGAGACGGAGGAGACGATAATCACATCTCTACGTTCGAACAAAGCACGGGTAGCAGCATGACGCATACGATCCAGTTCCTCGTTGATGCTGGCGTCCTTCTCAATGTAGGTGTCTGAGCTGTAGATATATGCTTCCGGCTGGTAGTAATCGTAATAACTCACAAAGTAATGCACTGAATTATCAGGAAAAAAACTTTTAAACTCACGGTAAAGTTGCGCAGCCAGAGTTTTATTATGGGCAATAATGAGTCCTGGCCGATCAGACCGGGCGATTATTTGTGCCATTGTGTAGGTTTTACCTGAACCGGTGATGCCGAGAAGAGTCTGGTGCGGGTAGGATTGCTCAAGTCCTTCACAAAGATATTGTATCGCTTTGGGCTGATCCCCCATGGGTTTATAGGGTGATTTCAATTGAAACGATTTACGCATTTTGACCTCGAATTTTTGCAGCGCCAAAACCGGCTGCCGGGGTGGCACTCTGTTACGTAATATCGTATTCTTTATGTCATGAAAAGAGGAGAAAAAAAGATAGTTCTTTATCTGATTCTTGGAGCGGGTCTTTTTGTCGGTATTGTGGGAGGGATTGTTCTTGGATTATGGCTGAAAGAGTTACCTCGGGTAGAGTCACTGGCAAATTACAAACCCGATGTAGTTACCCGGATCTATGCGGAAGATAATCAGATAATCGGTGAGTTTTATACCGAGCGACGGATTCCGCTGAAACGCCAGGAAATTCCCGAGGCTGCGATTATGGCAATCCTGGCAGCGGAGGATGCTGAGTTCTATTCTCATTCCGGTTTTGATCTTCCCGGTATCATGCGGGCAGCGATCAAAAATCTGAAGAATCTGCGAAATTCTCAGGGTGCAAGTACTATAACCCAGCAACTCGCACGTATGCTCTTTCTTACCAATAAAAAATCCTACGTACGAAAAATCAAAGAAGCAATTCTGACAATAAAGATCGAACGATATTACTCCAAAGATGAGATTATTACGCTCTATCTGAACCTCAGTTATTTCGGTCACGGTGCCTATGGAATCCAATCGGCATCTCTGTTATTTTTCAATCGTCCGATTTCGGAGCTGAGTCTGGATCAATGCACCATGCTTATGGGGTTGCTTAAGAACCCCGCATCCTTCAGTCCGTTGAATCATCCGGATCGTGCATTAAAAAGCCGGGATCGTATTCTGGAGCGTATGCTCTATAAAAAAATGATCGATGTGGATCAACTGACTTTACTAAAGGCACGGGACCTGGGACTGGAGAGTCAAACTGAGCATGGTAATCTTGCACCATATTTTGTGGAAGAGGTCCGGAAAAACCTCACGGCCAGCCTGGGTAATGAACGGGTGCTTACCGGTGGACTGAAAGTCAATACTACTCTGAACCCACTCCACCAGCAGGCTGCCAATAATGCGGTGGAATCGGGTCTAAACGCATTTCGGGAACGGCATGGTGATGATGTTGAAATTCAGGTTGCGCTCATTGCGATCCGACCGAAGACCGGTGAAATAACGGCCATGATCGGTGGGGCGGATTTTAAGGTCACTCAATTTAATCGTGCGGTTCAGGCCGAGCGCCAATCCGGATCCGCTATAAAACCATTCGTTTATCTCACAGCGTTTATTAATGGCATAAAACCGTCTGACATCGTGATCGATGAAAAAATCGAGTATGTGGATCCTGCCAGTAAAGTCATTTGGAAACCCCGGAATTATGACCGGAAATTTCATGGTCCTGTCACTTTGCGGTATGCATTGGAACATTCCCTCAATGCTGCAACCGTGAAAGTGCTGCAGAAAGTTGGTATAGATGCGCTTCTGGATACTATCCGGCGTGCGGGTGTTGAAAGTGAATTGCCACCATATCTGTCGGTGGGGCTGGGTTCCGGAGAAGTTACCTTGATGGAGCTAACCAATGCCTATGCAACCATTGCGGCAGAAGGAATCCGTGTGAAACCAAGATTAATCCGGGACATAGAATCTATTGACGGGGTTCTGATCGAATCATTTCCTGTTGATGTGGAAGAGGTATTTTCTGCGGAGCATTGTTATCAACTTACCCGGGTCATGCAGGGTGTAGTTCAATCAGGTACATGCTGGCGTGCCAGGCGTCTCAATCGACCCATTGCTGCCAAGACCGGAACGACTAATGACTCAACAGATGCCTGGTTTGTCGGATACACACCTTCCCTGGCCGTTGGCGTGTGGGTGGGTTATGATCTCAAGCGGACCATGGGATCCGGTGAAACAGGTTCTCGGGCTGCCGGTCCCATATTCGTCGATTTTTTTGAACAGATCCTGAATGGTACTGCTACGGAGAATTTTATAAAACCGGTTGATATCGAAAATATTATGATCTGTGCCGAGACGGGTTTTCTAGTGACGGATCAATGTCCGGAACGTACTCTGGAAGCATTTATTAAGGGATCTGCACCCCGGGAGCCATGTCCGATTCACAGGTAACCTGTATTCTCTACTCCATCAGAGCGATCAGGTCCGTCCGCAGTGCTTCTCCCGCTTCAAAGTCAGCCGTCCAGACGGCAAAAGACCGTTGCCCTCGACTCAGAGGCCGACTGGATTTTACACGAATGAAGAGAATATTGTTAGAACGTACCCGTTGGCTGCTTTCCACATCCAGAATATTGGTCAACGGAATGAGATGAGTTCCGAATCCCCAGTAATTCATAATGACTATCTGATCTTGTTGAAAAATTATCCGGGGTCGATCCCAGGTGATGAAACGGGAAATTTCCAGAAAGGTGCCCAGGAAAAATACCAGAAAAAGAAATGTTATCCAGAGCGAAAAACCCCGATTCACGAGAACAGAAAAGGTTATTGCACTCAAGAATACAAACAATGTACCGCGAAGCAGGCAGCGCCAGCGATCTACAGATCTGAGAGAGTATGAACGACCGCTCATAACAATTTGTGGGTGGACCGATAGAGAAACCACAAGCTGCCAAAAAAGAAAACCAGATTACAAATCCAGGCGCTCAGGAACGGTGCCATCTTTCCGGCATGTCCAAGTTCCAGACCGGTTCTGAACAGGAGGAAATAAATTGCACCCAGGAAAATTGAAGCCCCGATGCCCACTAGTCCGCCGGAGGACCGGGGACTCTGGGAAGCGAATGATATACCAATGAGGGTCATAATCAGGGAGAGAAAGGGAATTGAGAATTTTGCATGCCAGTCCACTTCATATTCTGTTGTGTCAAATCCGATACTTTTTAAAACACCGATGTATTCCCGGAGTTCACGCAAATTCATCTCCTCGGAATCCTTGTATTCCTTGGCAAAATCCTCTGGTGATTCGGGAATTAGATTTGCCACTTTTTTGAATGCAGAATCCTGAAGGATTGCACCCCGATTGTCTATCTGAATTTTTCGACCGTCCAGACAGACCCATTTTGCATTTTCCCATCGCATCTCTTTAGCTTCAAGACGTTCCGTGATTTGCATATCATCAGAGATACTAAACTGTGAAAACCCGGTGATTGTCTTGGTTTTTGTATCAAAATGCTGGAAATAGTAAATATCACCCTGCTGACCCCTGTACCATCTGTGAAACCGAACAAACCGCGTGCGTTCGCGACTCTTTATGCGATCCCAGGCGCGCTCCACTTGCTGATTGAAATGGGGGACAATGGATTCATTTAAGAAAAAGGCTCCAATGGAAATTACAACCCCCAGGGCAATAATGGGAAGGGAAATTCTCAAATAACTGATTCCGCTGGCTTTCATGGCGATGAGTTCCGATGTTCGGTTAAGTGCTCCGATGGCCAGGATTGTGGTGACAAGAGTGGCAAAGGGAATTGACAGGAAACCGAAAAAAGGCAATTTAAAAAATAAAGCGATGAAGGCATCTGTCAGAGTAGCGCTATGCTCAACAAGATTATCAATTTTTTCAAAGATATGGACAATGAGACTGATAGCAAGAAGGCACAGGAGAATGTACGAAAAGATTTTCAAAAATACGGTAGCTGTATAACGATCCAGAATCCTGCCCAGCGAGACAGGACGCAGTGATTTCCTTAACCTGCGATGCTGCAGAGCATGGCGTGATTTAACATTGATTTTTCCTATGATTTGCTCCGTGCTTAAAGCAACTTTGTCCATGAGTTTTGTGAAAATTCGGAAGGATGCATCTTTGGCCAAACGAAGATACAAAAAAATGGCAAGACTTCCCAGAAAAATATTAGGGGACCATGTCGCTAAAAATGGTGGCAGTTTCCCTTCTTCCGCCAGACCGGTTCCGGCGGTAAGAAAGATATAATAGACAAGTATTAATCCAATCGATGAGACAAACGCTGCTGATTTACCGCCTCGACGGGTTGTTACGCCCAGAGGAATTCCCAGTATTGCAAATACGATACAAGCAAATGGCATGGAGGTCTTTTTCCAGATCTCCACCCATTGACGATTTGAACTGCGCCCTTTACTTTCATTAAATTTCGCTTTTGTATACAACTCGCCTATCGTCATTTCCCTATCGGATTTAGTAACGGAATTTTTCTTGAAAAGATCCATATCCAGGTTTAAATCCATGGTTTCAAATGGGGTTAGAGAATAGCGGGTTTGATCCCCTTTAAAAATCTCATGAGTGCAGCCTTCTGACAAACGGAGAGTAATGGCATTATTGTCCGGGTCAAGGCGTTCCTGAGCTGTTCGAGAGACGATTACGATGGGTTGATCAGGATCTCGATTGTCAGCGATAAAGATCCCGTTCATTTCGTTTGTATCGTGAGAAACATCCTTGACATAGACCACCAGGTTCATGAAATCGGTATTGAATACGTGCGGTTTTATCCCGATATTAGCTTTGGTTCGAACAATATCATACCGCAGTTGCTTCACCATGAGATTAGTTTTCGGAAGAACATTGATATAGATCGTGGAAGAGAGGAAATAGGCGAAAATAGCAAAGGTCAGAACAGAAGGGAGCATCATGTGAAGACTGATACCACTAGCCCTCATGGCTATTATTTCACTGTCTGATGAGAACCTGCTGAAAGCAATCAGGACCGCTAGCAGAACGCTCATGGGAATGGTCATCACCAGGAGATACGGCAAGCTCAACGCCAGCATGGTCAAGATGGATTTGATGCCGACTCCCTTTGATATCAGTAGATCCATCAACCGAATTATGACATTGATCTGCATGACGAACGTAAAAACAAACAGTCCCAAAAAAAATGGGCCGATCAGTTCTTTTAAAATGTAACGACCAAGAATTTTCACATGCGATTACAAAATTAATTCGATCAGGGAAAAGGGAGATTCGATCAGGTGATTGAATCCGAAGATACCGGTAGACTCGACATGGATTCCATCCCGGAGGAATCTGAATCAGAAACCGGTAGGTTTCGCAGACTTTCCAATTCCTTTGATTGTTTATTTGTCTCCTTGGTCAAAAGTTTAACTTTTTTCTTGTGACCCTTATTCATTCCGATACTCAAGAACCAGGATATAATGAATCCACCGGCAAATGAGCCATATACAAGGAGAAATACGGGAATCTGACGTGGTATTTTAATGGGTTCCGTCTGATTCGTTTCCAGACCGGGCTCCTTCTCCACCGTCTGATATCCAATCAGGGATTTACTCATAAAATTCAGATGAATCCGTTGCATATTTGATGTCGCAAATACCGTGAAAATGCAAATAATGATAAATCCCAGAAAAAATTTAAAAAACTTCATTATCAATCCTCCAACTGATTTGCCAGCCGGTTTCGAATACCTTTTTTAAATGCACCCGATTCCTGACTCCGCCGGTAGTCCGGACCGGTTAAAGTTAATGTATGGCACATCTCGTACAGACGGGATCGTAACCGGACACCGATACGATCCTCCAGGGTTTCACCCCGTGCATATTTATGATCTTTGTAGGAATGTCCTGCGCCGGTTTCCGATTGATCTTCCCTGGTGCCGTTTTCATCATTGCTGTCCGGATAATTGGTGGTGATAATGGTCGGTTTCACATGATTGTACCGGTGATTCAGGATAAACATCAGAATATCACGCACCCAATCAGTAGTTTTTTCAGCGCCAAGCTCATCCAAGACAAGTAATTCGGCATCCAGGAGTGGTTTAATCACAGCGCGTTCCGTCAATTGCGAGTTGGGATTATAGGTTGAGCGGATCTCATTGAGTAACTCGCGGAAATCATAAAAAATGCAGGATAGATTTTTATCTTCGATCAGATAATGAATAATTCCCACCGCCAGATGGGTTTTCCCGACACCCGGCGGACCAATCAGGAGTAGTCCTTTCTGATCGTTACCGGGAAAGAAAGAGATAAACTCACGAATTTGATCAGTGATATTGATGAGGTCTTTTCGGCCTTGAGTTCTGAAGTTACCAATAGAACAATGCTGATACCGTCGTGGTAAACGTGCAAATGAAAGAAGTCGGGTTTTTTCGGAGTTCAGATAGCAGGTACATCGATGCCCTTTTCTGACACCCTCAACCGTTACTGTTACCCAGCCGGTACCTTTGCACTTGGAGCATTCCATATTCAAATGACATTCCACATTATTCTAAACGTCAAGATCCGATCTCTTCAATCCTAACAACCATGGTGGAAAATTGTCAATGATTCCCTCGTATCCGACAGCAGATTATTGGGATGGCCAGATCACAGAATCAAGGGATGGATCCCGGTTGATAGTGAACAGTTGATATATACCTTCCAGGGTCAGATTGGGAGATACACAATCCACGTGCTCAATTTCACGGGACGCTGTTTCACACAATCCCCCGGTGGCGACAACGGTCAGTACCCCTCCGGTGTATTCACGAATATGCTTCAGAATGCCTTCAATACCGAAGCGAATCAGATGGTACACACCTGATTGAATATTCCCGACCGTAGAGTTTCCGATCAGTGAATTTGGCTGGCAAAACGGTACTTCCATCAATTGTGCGGTATTTGCCCCCAAAACATTTCGCAGAAGGTTAATCCCGGGAAGTATGAGACCGCCGGCAATGGATCCATCTGAATTGACCAGGGTCATTGTTGTTGCAGTGCCAAAATCCATAATCAGAACCGGAACACCAAATTTTTGTTTTGCTGCAACCGCATTGGCAATTCGATCGGACCCGATGTCTTCCGGAGAATCATAATGCAGGATCATGCCGATATTGATACCCGGCTGAACCAAAAATGGTTCCTGATCAGTCAGACTTCTGAGGGCTTTTAACATCCGGATAGTTGCAATCGGCACTACACTGGAAATTGCCACACCGGTCAGCGTGTCTGTGATTAAATCTCTCTTTAAAAAATACTGTTGCAATCTGTCAGAAACAGCACCGAAATCTTCTGTAAACCAGTCCATGCGGTATTGTATAGTGCCGTCCTGGTAGATAGCTGCAGCTGTTCTGGAATTACCAATATCAATCAGAAGAACCATGAATGATTTCTCCGATTTCAATAATATCACCGGTGCAGATGGCTTTATTCCCCTGGGAAGTTTCAATCAAGAGGAATCCATCTTTTCGAATACCCCGGCAGATACCCTGGAGAACACCCTCGGATTGTTTAATAGTAATCAGGCGGTCGGTAATCACGGAACGCGACTCCCAGTCATCCAGAAAATAGTCCGGAGAGTTCTCCCAATAGATATAATGATTGAACAGGTGGTTTCTTAATTTACGTGCCAGTGATTCGACTGCGGGTGTTTTTGGTGTGAACGCTCCCAGCGAGGTGGCAGGGAAGAGCATGCGAGGAGGGAACTTATCCGACGGGCAATCGATGTTAATTCCTACACCACACACCAGGTAAGGTGCAGCGCCCATGGCACTCTGAATAAGAATCCCACCGGTTTTTTTCATATCCAGTAAAAGATCGTTGGGCCATTTCAGGGAGATCGTCAGATCGGGTGCCGCCATTTCAATGGCTTCGGCGGCTGCCAGTGCTGCGATAAAAGGAAAGAGGCTCCAATACTGGGTACTGGTTGTCGGTTTCAGAAGAATACTCAGATACAAACCGCCCTGAGGTGAGTGCCAAATGCGATCCTGGCGACCCTGACCGTGTGTCTGCGTTTGTGCGGAGCAGGTAAAGCCTTCCGGCAGATCCCGGCAATTTTGTCGGAGAATATACGCATTGGTGGAATCGATGGAAACCATATGTTTCCAAGGCGCCCGGTGCAGATTCTCCAGTTTTGTACTCATTCCAGATTAAGGGAGAGATCCACTGCAGGTGACGAATGCGTGAGGGATCCCATGGAAATCAGGTGAACGCCGGCTTCAGCGTATGCAACGATATTGTCCAGAGTGATATTTCCGGATGCTTCCAGAGTAATGCGTGTGCGGTATTTTGCTGCGATCACGTGTATCTGTTTCGGGCTCATGTTATCCAGCAGAAGCGCATCGGCCCCGGCTTCCACTGCCTCGTCAACTTCTGCGAAATTTTTTACTTCTATCTCCACCAGGAGCGGATGCCGTCTTTTCTGCCGGGCTAGTTTCACGGCATCGGAGACACTGCCCACTGCCTGAATATGATTATCTTTGATAAGAATTCCGTCACCCAGACTAAACCGATGATTGCGTCCTCCACCGGCGGTCACTGCTGATTTTTCAAGAATACGCCAGCCCGGGGTTGTTTTCCGGGTATCCACAACCGCACAATCCGTATGAGCGATAAGGGACATGGCAGTGTGTGATGCTGTGGCGATTCCCGATAATCTTTGAAGAAAGTTGAGAGCCAGTCGTTCGGCAGCAAGAATGGATCGCGTATTGCCGTGAATCCGGGCAATGTGTTCACCGGGAATGAGAGATGAACCGTCCTCGATGAGTATCTCGTATTTTACTGTCGAATCGATTGTCCGGAAAACTGCCGCCGCAATTTCCTGGCCGGCCAGGACACAGGCTTGTTTGGCGGAAATGTATCCACAATTTTCCTGGGTCGAGGGAATTGTAATTTCTGAAGTTACATCTCCGAATGCAAGATCTTCTGTAACCGCCAGATCAATCAGCATACGTACACCGGGAGTTTGCGCCAGTTTCATACGGTGTCCCCGGTGGAGAAAAGCTGGAGAGCATCCTGGAGTTTATCCTTCTTGCCGGTTAACTCCTTGTGAATCCGACGGTTTTTTTCCACAACATCTTCCGGTGCTTTCGCCAGGAAACTCTTGTTCTCAAGTTTTCTGGTCACTTTATTTATTTCATCATCTATTTTTTTCAGTTCTTTCTGAAGCCGTGCAATTTCTGCGGGGACATCAACGATACCCTCCAGATTAAGAAAAACATCGATCCCATCATCAGTAACGGCTGTGGCACGGACATTCGGAGGATTGGGTTGATTCTGAATTTCCAGTGATGAGAGTCTTGCTAAATCCATGATTAACGGCCGACTTTCTTCCAGGAGTGTGTGGACGGCATCACCTGGTGAAACGAGACAGGCCTCCACTTTGGTGGATGGTGTGATTCGGGTTTCAGCTCGAATGGTCCGGAGTGCTACAACAACCCGGTGAACCTTATCCATATCCGCTGCAGCAGATTCACTTGCAAGATATTCAGAGAGATCAGGCCATGAACTGATCATGATACTGGATGGCTGGTCAAACAGCTGCTGCCACAACTCTTCGGTAATGAATGGTGCGAACGGATGGAGGAGTTGCAGGGAGCAACTGAGGATTTTGACCAGGAGTATCTGCACCTGAATTTTGTGATCTGGTGTGGTCCGGCCGTACAGGGCGGCTTTTGTGATTTCCAGGTACCAATCACAGAACTCATGCCAGATAAACCGGTGAATGGCAATGATAGCCTCATTAAATCGAAATGCTTCCAGATGCGTGTTTACCTCCCCGCTGACAACCGCCAGTTTATACATGATCCAGCGATCTGAAAGCGTCAGGGATTCAACAGGCGGGAATGGGTTTTCCTGATAGCGATCAGGACAATTGGAGATAATCAGGTTGGTAGCATTAGAGACCTTGTTTAGAAAGTTTCGTCCGATATTTAAATTGTCCTCTGAGAAGAAAATATCCGAACCTCGTGGTGAGATCATCACAATTCCGATTCTCAGAGCGTCAGCGCCGAATTTATCCATAATATCCAGGGGATCCGGTGAGTTTCCCAGGGATTTCGACATTTTACGACCAAGATTATCTCGAACCGTGCCATGAAGATATACTTTTGAAAAGGGAATTTCGTCCATAAATTCCAATCCGGCCATAATCAT
>SWBX01001788.1_pt1 | contig 18979 bp, 12 predicted proteins | sample 4693051 | NCBI WGS metagenome assembly SWBX01 (sample SAMN10267272, study PRJNA491770) | bioreactor metagenome | isolation source: DHS bioreactor inoculated with marine | place: Japan: Omine Ridge, Nankai Trough | reverse complement strand
GGAACATCTTTTGTAGATTTTCAATCAATCGCAACAAGCGGTGCATCGGGTTGGAAGCATTTCACAATAGGTGTAGATGATTATCTGGTAGTCGCAAATTATTCCAATGGCTCAACAAATATAAACTCAAAAATCTACAAATGGAATGGAACATCTTTTGTGGAGTTTCAGTCTATTGCGACAAATGGTGCATCAGACTGGGAATACTTTACAATAGACACAGAACATTATTTAGTTGTTGCAAATAATTATAATGGTTCAACATATAATATAAACTCAAAAATCTACAAATGGAACGGTTCAACTTTTGTAGAATTTCAATCAATCGCAACAAGTGGTGCAACAAGTTGGGAATACTTTATGATAGGAATGGAAAATTATCTAGTTGTTACAAATTTTTATAACGATGCAACAAAGAATATAAATTCAAATATATACAAATCATTACAAGAACAATTCGAAAAACAAATAATAATATCAGTAGATGATGTAGTAGAAGAAGTGATAATCACAGACCCAAATAATTCAGAAATGCAACAATCAGTAGATAATGGATATATAACAGTAGACAACGGAACAATAGATAACACAACCCAAACAACAACCCAAGTACAAGTAACATTCCAATCAAATACAACAAATGCAATATTTCCAAATAATACAGTAATAACCGAAAGTTTAAATGGAAACTTTAACTTTGAAAACTTCATAACAGAAAATACATTAACAAGTGAACAAGTAAATCTACCAAATGCAGTAGGAGCAGTAAGAATAGGTGTACCAGGAATATCATTAGACTTTACTAATGATATAACAATGGAAATAACTGTAAGCGAAGCTTACAATGGAATGATATTGGATGTACTTTCGAGAGAGGAAGGAGCAGCACAAGGAACTGAAGTCCTACATACAACATGTACAGTAACAAACGGAATATGTACATTCACAACAAACCATGCAACAACTTATATTGTAAACGGAGATGGAACAATATCAGGAATAGATGACCTAAACCTAAATGTAGAAGTAAATGCAACCCTATCAATGGATTGTTACGATAAAGATGGTGTAACAGGAGATTACGATGTAATACTAGGAACAATAGCAAATCCAGGAATAGTAATAGCAGGAACTCCAGCAGTAGGACAATCAACTTGTATAGTAACAACAAATGATACCCAAGGTTACTACCTGTCAATGATAAATGATAATGGAGCTTCAAATACAACTCTAGTACATTCAAATAATACAGATGAAATACCAGACCTAACACAATTCAATGAAACAACAAAAGTAACAGAATCATGGAACGCTCCAACAACAAAAGGTCTAGGATTCAGTGTAATACAATTTCCACAAGCAGATACAACAAATAATACGTTTAATAACGTATGGACAACCTCAGGAAACCTATGCGAAGAAGGAACAACATCAGATGATGCCCAATACGCAGGTGTACCACAAACAGCTCAAGCAGTAGCAGCACACACAGCATATAATTCAACTTCATCAACAACTGATGTATGTTACAAAGTTGATGTATCACCATCACAACCTTCAGGAATATATACTGGTTCTGTTACTTATACTGCTACCTCTGATGCTAGTGGGTTTTATCAGTAGACAACAAACTTGAAACAATAAATAATTAATTACCTATTTAAATTTGGATTTAATGCGGTCATTTTTATTGTTTTTGTTCTTATGACAGAATTAATGCTATAATGACAATGTAATTTGTTATTATCATATTATGATAAAATATATAATCAAACTTTTGGTTGTAGCGGGATCATTATTGCTTGCACAACACTTTGTGGATGGGATCACTGTAGATAGTTTTTGGCCGACAGCAATATTGGCTGCATTTATATTTGGAGTTTTGAGTGTTACAGTTAGACCTCTTTTGAAATTATTTGCACTGCCTATTACTTTTTTGACATTAGGTCTTTTTGGGCTTTTGATAAATATTTTAGTTTTTTGGTTGATAACTTTTGTGCCAGGTATGACAATAGATGGATTTATGCCAGCAGTATGGGGACTTATAATTGTTACAGTTGTTGGTTGGATTGCTGACGCAATACTTAAATAATGAAGATAGCTTTAGTACATGATTATCTAGTGCAGCATGGTGGTGCTGAAAAAGTTTTGGAGTGTTTTTGTGAATTGTTTCCTGATGCACCTATTTATACTCTCATTTATGACAAAGATGTTATGGGAGATACTTTTTCTGATTGCAATATACATACGTCATCTCTACAAAAAATGCCTTTTTCAAAAAAGAGACATAGAATATTTCCACTTCTTATGCCTATGGCAATAGAAGAGTTTGATTTTTCTAAATTTGATATTGTTTTGTCAGATTCTTCTAGTTTTGCAAAGGGTATAATAACTAGACCGGAAACACTTCATATTTCTTATGTACATACACCTATGAGATATGCTTGGGATGATTGTCAAAAGTACACAAGAGATTTCGGATTGCCAAAGATTGTGGAAAAGGCTGTGCCATTTATGATGAATGGAGTCAGAATTTGGGATAGAGTTAGTAGTGATAGAGTTGATAAATATATAGCAAATTCAGAATTTGTATCACGAAGAATCAAGAAATATTATGATAAGGATTCTTTTGTAATTAATCCTCCTGTTAATGTTAATAACTTTCATGTAAATAAAAATGCATCTGAAGATTATTTTTTGATGGTTGGTAGACTTATTGCATATAAAAAACATGATATAGCAATAGATGCTTTTAATAAGAATGGTTTGCCACTTAAAATAATAGGAAGAGGACCAGAATTGAAGGCGCTCAAAAAGAGAGCAAATGATAATATAGAATTTTTAGAGAGAGTTGAAGATGATGATTTGGCTAATTATTATGAAAATGCAAAAGCATTTATATTTCCACAAGAAGAAGACTTTGGAATTGTTGCCATAGAAGCAATGTCTGCAGGAAGGCCAATTATTGCGTATAAGGGTGGTGATATTGTAGAGCATGTAGAGGATGAAAAAACAGGATTATTTTTTGATACACAATCGGTAAGTTCCTTGAATACGGTAATGAAGGAGTTTGATGAGTATGATTTTGATGCAAATTATATTAGAAATAAAGCTAAAAAATTTGACAGAGAAATTTTCAAGGGTAAAATAAAGGACTACGTTGAAAAAGCGTTTAATGAGCATATGATAAATAAATAGATTTATGGAGTTAAAAGAATTTTTTAAAATGTTTCAAATACATAAGAAGTTATTTTTTGGTATAATAGCTATTTTCTTAATTATTGGAAGTATTTTTTATTTTACTCAAACACAAACTTATAAAACTATATTGACATTGAACATAACTAGAGATGTGTCAGTAAAAGTAAAAGAATATTCTTATGATGATTTTTATAGATTGCAAGCGGATGAGCGATTTGCGGATACTGTAGTTAGATGGATTCAAGCTCCGCACATTATTGTAAATGTATTTGATGAAATTGATACAAATAGCATGCTTTTTAATAAAAAGAAGTTTGATGCTAAAAGACTTTCATCACAGGTTGTGAATGTGGAATTTGTAACTTTTTCCAAAAAAGATGCAAAAAACGTTTCCAAAAAATTAGTAATTTTATTAAACGAGGAATCCCAAAAATTAAATCAAAAACAGGATCAAGAAAATTGGTTTGTGATTTTGGGTAGTGAGCCAATAACTGAGAATGCTAATAAGTCATTAATATTTATTTTTGGAGTTAGTTTATTTTTGGGATTTTTTGTGGCATTTTGGGCTGTTATGATAAGGCATTATATGATAGATGATAAATAAATTATGCGCATAGGCATAGATGTTAGGTGTTTTGCTAGAGGGAAAAACACAGGAATTGAAGAGTACTCAAAAAAAGCATTAACTGCTATTTTTGAACTTGATAGGAATAATGAATATATTCTTTTTTTTAATGCGTGGAAAAATGTTGATATTGATTTTTCTTGGGCAACAAAATATGAGAATGTAACTGTAAAAAAATATGCAATTCCAAATAAGTTATTAAATTTAAGTATGTGGTTTCTGAATTATCCTAGGTTGGATAAGCTATGCGGTGGTGTTGATAGATTTTTTATGCCAAATAGCAATTTTTATGCTGTGTCATGTAGCGTTCCCTTATTTCTTACAATTCATGATTTGTCATTTGAACATTTTGAAACTACATTTTCGTGGAAACGTAGTTTTTGGCATTTTTTTGTAAATTCCAGATTAATAGCTAGTTGTGCTGAGCATATTTTTGTAGTGTCAGAAGCTACTAAAGTTGATGTGTGTCAGACATATGGCATTGATAAAAAAAAGGTCAGTGTAACACTAAATGGACAATCACTTATAAGTGGAAAAATCGATAGAAATGCCTTAGAAATGATAGATGTAAAAGAAAAATATAATCTTCCGTATAAATTTATTTTATATTTTGGAACAATAGAGCCTCGAAAGAATATAGCAAATATCATAAGAGCGTATGATAAATTGAGATTTGAGAATAAACAAATTACTCATAAATTGGTGATAGCTGGAGCAAATGGTTGGAAGAGTGAAAATATATATGATACAGCAAATAAATCAAAATATGTTAATGATATTATTTTTATAACAGATGTGCCAGAAGAAGAAAAAGAATCACTGTATGTTCTGGCTTCATTGTTCATATATCCTTCATTTTTTGAAGGCTTTGGATTTCCGCCATTAGAATCATTGGCGTGTGGAACACCCGTAATAGCTTCAAATACAACGTCTTTACCAGAAGTCATTGGTAAAAACGCAATAATGATAAACCCAATGCGTCCAGATGAGCTAAAAGATGCTATGAAATTTTCAATCATAGATAAAAAAATAAGTGAAGTCTTAAATGTTGGAGAAAAGCAAATAGGAGAAACCCAATGGAAAGATTCTTCATTTATATTTATGAAATGTATGGAAATGTAATCATAATTTTGGTATAATTTAATTATATGAAAATTGGAATAGATGCACGTTTCTTTGGTCCTGACAGTAAGGGACTTGGTAGGTATACTCAAAAATTAATAGAACACTTAGAGGACGTTGATTGTGAAAATGAATATGTTATTTTTTTACGTGAAAATAATTTTGATGAATATGTTCCTAAAAATAAAAAATTCACAAAAGTAAAAGCAGATTATCGGTGGTATTCTTTTGCTGAACAAATATTTTTCCCATTTGTACTGTATAAACAAAAATGTGATTTTGTACATTTTCCGCATTTTAATGTACCGGTTTTGTATTTTGGTAAATTTATGGTTACCATACATGATCTTATATTGTTGTATCATCATACAAAAAAAGCATCAACTCGTAATGCATTTGTATATTGGATTAAATACATTATGTATAGGTTTGTAATATTTAGTGCAATTACTAGAGCTAGCAGAATTATTGCTGTATCAGAATTTACAAAGTCAGATATTTGCAATAAATATGAATTTGCTTGCGACAAGATTGACGTAGTGAAGGAATCTGCTGAAATTGTGGATACTGATATAAAAGATAGTGAGAGTATTATAAAAAAGTATGGTATAATGAATAAGTACATGCTTTATGTTGGTAATGCGTATCCTCATAAAAATCTGTACAAATTAGTAGATGCATTTGATAAATATGTTAAATCTGGTGGTACAGTTAAAGAATTGATTTTAGTGGGTAAGAATGATTATTTTTACAATGAATTAAAATTATATATTAACAAATATGATGTGAAAGGCGTTAATATATTGAGTACAGTTACTGACAAAATGCTATTTGCTTTATACAAAGAATCTGAATTTTTTGTATTTCCTTCGTTGTATGAAGGATTTGGACTTCCTCCATTAGAAGCGCAGTTGCTGAGTGTTCCAGTTCTTTCATCAGAACATGCATGTATGAGAGAAATATTATCTGATAATGGTGCATTATATTGTGATGTGGAGAATGTAGAAGAATTTGCAGATGCGATGAAAACTATTTCTAATGATAATGAGTTAAGAAAAAGACTAGTGCAAGATGGTTATAAGAATGCAAAAAAATATTCTTGGCAAAAAATGGCACAAGAAATACATGATATATATACAAACAAAATTTAAAATATGGATGGTGTAGTATCAAAACAAAATAAAGTTGAAAATAATTTTAATAAAGATGTTCAGTCATCTGATTTTGGCACACAAGAAAATAAAGATAATGAGTATCATGTGTATGAATTAGGGATGCGTTATGATGTTGAACATTTAAATGATTTTGAAGATAGTGCAATAGGGGCAACGCAATACGATGTTGCAATGGGAGCAAATTCAGAAATGGATTCTGAAGAAAATTATGCGAATGAAAGCATAAAGATTGATAACAAAGAAGATGACCAAATTAAATTTGAGTCAGATAATCAAGAAACTGAAGAAAAATACGCAACATTTACTTTGTCAGATTTGCCAATTTTTTCACAAAATAGTGTGATAATGTCAAAATATATATCATCTCGATTTGCTATTGTTGCAGTAGCATTCGTTTTTATTATGAGTAGTTTTTTATTCATTGGAACAGCATGGGCTGTAAAAAATCGTATAGATGGAGCTGGTAAGAGGGCTATAGATTCGATTAAGGTAGCAGCAGCTGGGTTAAGTGTTAGTGATTTTGATAGTTCTGGAGAAGAATTGAAAAATGCTCATGATGAATTTCTATTTGCATCCGAAGAAATGAATAAAATAAATAGATTTGCGACATTTATATCACAGTTTATACCAGGAGCCTCAAAATTATCAAGTGGAAATCATATAATAGAGGCTGGAAAATATTTGACACATACTGCAACAGCCTTTCATTCTGTAATTCCAGAGGTTATAGGCTCAGATAATCCAATTGTATCTGTTGATGGTGCACATATTTCTTTTTTGAAATTATATAGCATGCTGGCTGATAGGATGGAAATTGCTAATGATGATATTACAAAAGCAAATGAACATATAGCTCAAGTTCATTTAGATGATGTTCCAAGTGAGTATAGAGAGACATTTGTGCAAATGAAAGAAACATTACCGATTGTTGCAAAATCATTGAATGAAGCTGTTGAATCTAGAGGTGCAATAGAGACATTATTGGGAGCAAATGGACAAAAAACATATTTATTTTTATTCCAAAATAACCATGAGATGAGAGCCACGGGAGGTTTTATAGGTAGTTATGGCATTTTGAAAATGAAGAATGGTCATATAGAGAAGATTATAGTTGATGATATATACAATCCAGATGGTCAATTGATGGATAGAATTGTACCCCCGTTGCCAATACAAAAAATATCAGCCAATTGGAGCATGCATGATAGTAACTGGTTTGTTGATTTTCCGTTGTCAGCAAAAAAAGCAATGGATTTTTATGAAAGAACAGGTGGTCCAACAGTTGATGGTGTTATAACTATCACACCTGTTATGATGGAAAAATTTTTAGAAATCACAGGACCAATAGCGTTACCACAGTATGAAATGATTTTGACGAGTAATAATTTTATGGAGGTAATGCAAGATGAGGTAGAGGATGAAGAAAACTATAAATCAAAAAGTGATAATAATAAAGAAGTAAATGTTGATAGTGTAGATGATATTGAAAATGAGAGTTTAAAGATTTCAGTCAATGAATTAAATGAAGATGAGGAAGCACAAAAGCAGCCAAAGAAAGTATTATCAGATTTAATGCCAATATTAATAGAAAAATTATCAAATAGAGAAAATCCAAAAAATTTATCAAAATTAATCGAAGCCGTGTCTAGTGGATTAAAGGAGCGACATATTATGATTTATATGTCTGATGAGGAGGTGCAAAATATTATTGAAGATAAGGGTTGGAGTGGATCTATTTTACAAACAGATAAAGATTATTTGAGTGTGATAAATACAAATATAAATGGGTTTAAAACTGATGGGGTTATAGATGAAACAATTAAACATACAGCTGAGATAGATGGTTATGGTTATATTATAAATACTGTACAAGTGCGTAGAGTACATGAAGGTGGTAAAACAGGATTTCCTTGGTGGGACGCTGTTAATTCCAATTATATGAGAATTTATGTTCCAAAAGGTTCTGAATTTATATCAGTGGAAGGTCACACTAGGGAGATTAATGAGGAGCGATTAAATTATGATGAATTGGGTTATGAAAGAGATCCTGATGTAGAAAGAGAAGAAAATGGTATCTATATAGATAAAGAAACTGGTACTAGAATTTATGATGAACATGGAAAAACAGTGTTTGCTAATTGGGTGTATGTATCTCCACAGGAAAGTGTGACAGTAACATATAAATATAGATTGCCATTTCGTGTTGATTTTGAGTCGGATGAATTTGGAAAATTTGGGTCATATGCAGTACTATTTCAGAAACAGTCTGGTAGTGAGAGATCTATAATTGAGAGTAATGTAAAATTACATGATAGTTTTGCAGAGGTGTGGAATTCAAGTGATGATGATATTATGAAAAATGATTTGAAAATAGATAGATATCACGGAGTAGTATTTAGAGAGGGTTAATAATGGTTGATTTAGTGGGTAAAACGCTATATAGTTATACAGTATTATAGAATTATCAAAGATGATAGCTAATGTAAAACAATTTGTTACAAAGTCAACAAGACAATCAATTGCTGCAGGAGCATTGGTTGTTGCGTTTTTTGGTATTATTAGTAGAATTTTGGGTCTTGTGAGGGATAGAATATTAGCATCTCATTATGGTGCTGGTGATGATTTGGATATTTATTACGCTGCATTTAGGCTTCCTGATCTAACATTTGAGCTATTAGTTATGGGTGCATTGGGTGCTGCTTTTATACCAGTATTTAGCAAGCTTATAACGGAAGATAATAAAGATAGAGCGTGGAAAGCTGTTAGTGATGTGTTTGCTGTAGTTGTTTCTGCTATGGTGGTAATGTCAATTATTGGGATAATATTTGCACCAACGCTTATGCATGTAATTGTTCCTGGATTTCCTGCTGAAAAAATGGCAGAGACAGTAGATCTTGCAAGAATTATGTTTTTAAGTCCAATCTTTCTAGCAGCAAGTGCAGTTTTAGGTGGAGTGCTAGTATCTTTTAGAAGATTTGTATTATATTCAACAGCTCCTATATTTTATAATATTGGAATAATAATTGGAGCAACTATAATAGCACCAAAGATGGGGTTGATAGGATTGGCATATGGTGTTGTTTTAGGAGCGTTATTACATTTTATGATACACATAATAGCTGTGAGATTTACTGATGTAAAAATTACGTTATTAAAGCAAAATCCATACAAAAATAAAGATGTTATTAAAATATTAAGGTTAATGTTGCCGAGGATGTTTTCCAGTGCTTCAAGTCAAATATCATTATTATTAATAACTTTCTTCGCATCATTATTAGCTGCAGGAAGCCTTACAGTATTTACTTTTGCAATAAATATCCAGAGTGTAGTACTAGGATTAGTAGGAGTTCCATTTGCAATTGCAGCATTTCCAGTGTTATCAAATAAATTTGCCATAAAGGACTTTAAAGCATTTGCAGGAATATTATCACAAACATTGCGTAGGATATTATATTATGCAGTGCCACTCAGTATTATATTTTTTGTACTTAGAGAGCAAATTGTAAGGGTTGTATATGGAGCTGGACATTTTGATGCAGATGATACAACGTTAACTTATCAAGTCCTTGGAATACTTTGTGTGAGTTTATTTGCTCAGAGTGTAATCCCTCTTTTAGCAAGAGGTTTTTATGCTATGCAAAACACAAAGACACCGTTATATATAGCAATAGGGGCTCAAATTTTTAATGTAATTGTAATAACAGTGTTAATACGACAAATTGGCATTTATGCTATAGCGGTTGCGTTTTCAGCAACTGCCATTTTGAATGCAACTTTATTGTTTGTAATATTACATAGACATGTAGAAGATTGTGAATATAGAAATACACTTAGAACAGCTATGCAGATAGCTATTTCTACTTTTGTTGTATTTATAGTTACATATTTTACTAGAAATATTTTGGGAGATTTGTTGCCTTTAAAATTTGTGTGGGCTGTAATAGTTCAATTAGTGATAGCAGGAGGTTTTGGAATAATTACATACTTGGTAGTAACGTCAGTATTTGGAATGAAAGAATTTGAAACTATAAAGAAAAAAATAATAATAAGCATATTTGGTAGACCACAAGTAGCAAACGAAGAGCAGAGTAGTGCACGATAAGGGCATATATTAAAAATTATTTGTAAAATATAGATTCAGACTGTATCATTGATTAATACAAAATAATAAACATTTTTTGAAGCGATATGAAAATTCAAGTAAAAGAAAAAAAATCAATTATTGCAGTTGTTATCTTATTAATAATCACAGTAGTAATCTTTTATAGTAGAGAGGTGCTACCAAAAAAAGAGTCTGATATCATGGACGTTGTGAGAGAGTCATGTGAAGATTGCAATGTAATTTTAGTTACAATGGATACAACTAGAGCAGATCATTTTTCTTCGTATGGTTATGATAGGGACACGACAACTTTAATTGATAAATTAGCAAAAAAGGGCATTCTATTTAAAAATAATTTTGTACAGATGCCATACACACCAACATCGCATTGGTCTATCATGAGTGGTACATATCCTCATACACATAAACATTACTCTCCAGGAATACCTATAGAAGATGGTGGGCCGGATGATACAGATTTGCCTTTTATTGCAAAAATCTTAAAAGAAAATCATTATGCAACAATTGCATTTATGGGGAGTAAAATGGTACACAGTTTGGTGCCTGGGTTCGATATGATTGACTTAACACCTGCAGCGAGAAAGGATAATACAGCACAAGAAGTAACTGATAAGGCGATTACATGGATACAAGATAATAGTGAGCGTAAATTTTTTACATGGATTCATTATTGGGATCCTCATGATCCATACAAGCCACCTGCAGAATATGTTTATCCAGATAGTCCTGAAGAAGAATTTGATAAGTTTTTGTATATGCAAAGACGTTATGATGGTGAAATTAAACATGTGGACTATCAATTTAACCGTATAATTGAGCTATTGCGAGAGTTGAAAATTGATGATAAAACTATCATAGTTATAACTTCAGATCACGGGGAAGCTTTTGGAGAACATGAAAAAGGTTTATTTGCACCTAATACACCAAATCAATTAACTAGAGGGCATTATCAGACAGTTTATGATGAAGAAATACATGTTCCATTAGTAATATATAATCCAGCAAATAAATATATTGGAGAAGAGGTTGAGGAGTTAACTCAATCAATAGATATCTTACCTACAATTTTGGATATGTTAAGTATAGATGTACCAAAAGAGGTTGAGGGAAGTAGTTTAGTGCCACTTATAAATGGAGAAGTTGCAAAAATAAATGATTTTACATTTAGTATATTAAAATATGTAGAAAATGAATTGGTAGAGGCAAAAGCTGGTAAAAAACAGAAAATTAATAATGGCAAAAAGAAGTTTGGTAAGGGATTGCGAGCTACACTACGAACGGATGAATGGAAGTTGATTCGATTTGTGAATTCTGTGAATGATGTAGAAGAAATAGAGTATGTATTATATGATATGAATAATGGTGAAGATGAGAATGTTTTAGAAGGAAATCCAGAAATAGCAACTGCAATGATTGATCAGTTAGAGTTGATGCTTAAGGCTGGAAATATAACAAATGAAGAGATAAAATTAACAGAAGAGGAAATCCAGATATTAAAGTCATTAGGGTATCTTAAATAAAATAAAAAGTGAATATGAAGTATATAAGTCTGTGTTTATCGTTGGTAATAGTAACTGCTGTGCAAGTACAAAGTGTGTATGCCTACATTGACCCTGGAACAGCTGGGAGTGTTGTTGGAGGACTTGGTGCTGGAATTGGATTGGTATTTGCATTTTTTGGGAGCCTTGCTGTTGCAACATTGATGAAAATTAAAAAACTTTGGAACTGGAATGTATTTGGAAAATTAATAATTATATTAGCAGTATTAGTTTTAATTGGTATTGTATGGATTTGTATTTCATTTTTTATATAGGTGTGAATTATGTTTCATGGAATGAGTAAAATAAAAAAACCACATATAATAAGTTTTCTTATGGGATTTATTATTATGATTGGTATAGTATTTATATGTTTAAATTTTTGTAACAAAAAACAAATGGTAAAAAATACTGAATATAATAAAGTTTTACTAATTGGTATTGATGGAATGGATCCAAAAATAGTTAATTCTCTTATGGAGGATGACAAAATGCCAAACTTTAAAAAATTGGCAGATAGTGGATTGGGTACAGAATTGCAAACAGTTTTTCCACCACAGAGTCCAGTTGCTTGGACTACAATTGCCACTGGAGTAAATGCAGGAAAACATAATATATTTGACTTCATCAGACGTAATCCCGATACATACATGCCGGTTCTTGGATTATTTGAGTCTGAAAACACTTTTAATGGAACAAGATACTCTTCTTTTATAAAAAAAGAGCCTTTTTGGAAAAAAATTGGAGAAAAAGGTATTTCTTCAACCGTTGTTAAGTGGCCAATGACATTTCCATCTGAAAATTTTAATGGCAAATCATTAGCAGGATTAGGAGTACCAGATGTAAAAGGATTTTTGAGTGGGTATTCTTTATACACCGAGAATGAGTTTGAATCAGAAAAGGAGTCTAATAAAATCATAAGAGTAAACTTGTCAGAAGGTACTGTTGATACTATTGTGTATGGTCCGAGAAGCATGCAGGGTGGGGAAGTAAAAGATATAACAGCTCCAATAACGTTAGAAAAAGTAAATGATAAAACAGTTAAAATTATAAATGGAAAGATAGAAAAAGAAATTTCAATTGGTGAATGGACGGATTGGATGAAATCTTCATTTGATATTAATTTTTTTAGTAAAAAAAGTGGTATTTGGAGAGCTTATTTGCAAAGTATGGAACCATTTCAGATGTATGTAACAACTATGCAAATTGATCCAGAAGATCCAATTACTGAAATATCTTATCCGCATAATTATTCAACTGATATAGCAAAAGACATTGGACTTTATTATACCTTGGGCATGCCAGAGGAAACTGATGGACTTATGGATGGAGCATTATCTGAAGATGGATTTTTGAAGCATATTGCACAAATTGAGGAAGAGCGTGATAAAATGTTTTGGAGAGAATTCGATGAATTTCAAAAAAAAGATACTGGAGTATTAGCTTTTGTATATGATTCTTCAGATAGGTTGCAACATACGCATTGGTCCGATACTATTTTGGCAGAAAATTCTACAGATAAAGTTGAGTATGATGATGTTATAGAACAATATTATGTAAATAAAGATAAATTTATTGGAGAAGTGATGAATAATATTGATGAGGATACTGCAATGATGGTTCTATCAGATCATGGCTTTACATCATTTGAAAGAGGGTTAAATGTAAACACTTGGTTAAAAAATAATGATTTGATGACATTAGATAAAGATATTACAGAAAAAGATGATGGGTCTTTATTTGAATACGTTGATTGGAGTAAAACAAAGGCGTATTCTATTGGCTTTAATGCAATATATATAAATCAAGTTGGGAGAGAAAGTAATGGAATTGTTGATGACAAAGAAGAATTAATTGAAGAAATTATTTCAGAATTGGAGCAAATTACTGATGAAAAAACAGGAAAAAAAGTTATTCATAAAGCATATAAAGCATCTGAAATATGGCATGGAGATGCATTAGATAATGCTCCAGATATTGTTTTGGGTTATTATCCGGGATATAGAACTGATTGGAAAACAGCTATAGGTGGATTTACAGTTGATGAAATAACTGATAATGAAAAGCAGTGGACAGGTGATCATATGGTAGATAAGAAATTTGTACCCGGTATATTTTTTACAAATTTAAAAATTAATCGGACAAATATTGAGCAGGTTGATATTGTACCAACAATTTATAATATTTTAAATATAGAACCATCAGATGACTTTGATGGAGAAAGTTTATTATGAGTATTTTGAAAGAGCGTGAGGATGAAAGTATTTATATCATCCGTGAAATGTATGCACAACAAAAAAATCTAGCATTACTTTGGAGTATGGGGAAAGATTCCACTGTATTACTTTGGCTTTGTAAAAAAGCATTTTTTGGTAATATTCCATTTCCAGTCATTCATATAGATACAACATTTAAATTTCCAGAAATGTATGAATTTCGTGATTATTATGCTAATGAATTAGAATTAGATTTAATTATAAAAACGAATGAAAGAGCTATAAAAGAAGGGATGTCATATGAATCACATGATGCTGTGACAGTATGTCATAATTTAAAAACAGTACCATTACAAGATATAGTTAAAGAAAAAGAAATTAAAGGATTATTTGTAGGTATTAGAGCTGATGAACACGGAATTCGTGCAAAAGAACAAGTAGTTTCTCCTAGAAAATCAGATTTTTCTTGGGATTATATGAATCATGATACACAAGTAGGTGATGTTTATACTCAAAATATAGAAGATGGAGGACATGTTCGTATACATCCAATATTGAACTGGACTGAAGTTGAAATTTGGGAATATATCAAACAAGAAAATATGCCAGTAAATGAGTTATATTTTGCAAAAAATGGTAAAAGATATCGTAGTTTGGGATGTCAACAAATAACAAATCCAATAAATAGTAGTGCGATAACAATTGATGAGATCATAGAGGAATTAAAAAATGAAAATACAGATGAAAGGGATGGTAGGGCACAGGATAAGGAAAAAGAATTTGCAATGCAAAAATTACGATCATTAGGTTATATGTAAATGAGTGAATTAAACATAGCGATTGTTGGACATATTGATCATGGCAAGTCGACGTTACTTGGCAGGTTGTTATTTGATACAGATAATATTTCAAAAAGTAAAAAAGAAGGATTAAATATTGATGTTGTGGATAATATAAATTTTGCATATCTCCTTGATTCATTTGAACAAGAACAAAAACAGGGGAAAACAATTAATTCTATGCGGGTTGCTGTTGATATTAACAATAGAAGTTGTATTTTTTTTGATGTTCCAGGACATGCTGAATATATAGATAGAATGATAACTAGTATATCAAAAGTTGATTATGCGCTTATAGTCATTGATGTATTACAGGGGATACAAGAACAAACGATACATCATTTGAATATATTATCTTTGTTTGAAGTGAGGAATATTACAGTTGTCATAAATAAAATGGACAGGATTAATTGTAGTAAAGAGCAATTTTCTGAAATTGAAAAACAAATCAATAAAATTTGTAAAGAATTAAGGATTAATATTGATAATATTATTCCGATTTCAGCACAAAAAGGTATCAATGTTGTAAAAAATCAAAACTTGTGTAAGTGGTATACTGGTTTGTCAGTCATTGAGTCATTGATAAGTATGAAAATAGAGAAAGAGACTTCTAGAAGTGATTTTGTGTTTTCTGTACAAGATATATATGAAATAAGTGGGGTGAAATATATTGCAGGGAAGGTTCTGTCGGGTAGTATGGATAAAGGTTCAGATGAAGTTCTAAATATAATTAATAAAGAAAAGTATAAGATTATAAATATAAAAAATAATTCGGGAGATTGTATTAATGAGATCAATAGGGGCGATTTAGCATTGGTACAGTTAAATGACGAGGCAAATGTAAAAAGAGGTGATATTCTCATGGATGGGAGTGATATTGTATATTCTACGAAGAAAATTTCTTTGGATATTGTATGGACAGGTGATGAAAAATATGATGAATCAAAGCAATATTATGTAAATGTTGCCACACAAGCAGCATCTTGTCAGATAGTTTTACAAAAAGAGCTATATATAAATAAAAATAGAAAAAATAAAGACAAGGGTAATCTTTTTAAAGGTATCGTAGCACTTGATAATAAAATTGCAGTAAGTAAATATGATGAGTTAGATGAATTAGGCACCGTTACAATTTTAAATAAGGGAACTATTGTTGCAATAGGGATTGTATCTAAATAATTTGAAAAAGTATGATTTATTTGGGTCGAATTGTAGTTGTATGTTATAATATTAATAATATAAATTTAATCAAAAAAAAATGTATAAAATTAAAATAAGTAGTTTAATTTTTCTTTTTAGCGTGTCTTTGGCGGTGACTCATACTGCAAGTGCAGCATGGCAAACTCCCGTTTCTGTATACGATGTTGATGGTAGTTGGGGATCAGCTGATTTGACAATCGATCAGAATACATCAACTGGGAATGAATATTTACATGAGGTTCCCAATGCTAGTGCAATATATGACCTTGGCATATCAAAATCTATTACTCAAGCTCGTTTATATATTAATGATTCAGGAGGACTTTCAACTGTTGAAATTTTTGTTTCTGAGGATCCCGATAATTTTCCTATATTTCCAGTTATTAGTAATTGGGAGCCGAATCCATTAGCCTCGTGGCAAGAATCACCCATTTTTGATGCAACTGGTAGGTATATCAAGTTTGAATTTCATGATGGAGGAAGTAGTTTTCAAAACCCACATCAAAATCCACATCAAAATCAAAATCAATCTATAACTACAACTACATATACAGGTTTTATGTGCACGTCAATGTCAGGGACATATACGTGTTATACTAACTATTATACAAATCAAAATTTTCACTATTATACAACTACAACCACAACTACTACAACTACCACAAGTACAGTTGACCCTCAAATCAATGAGCTAGAGGTTCTTGCTGAAGATATTGTGCCACAATGTGGAATAGCAGCACGTACATATACAGCAAATGAAACAGCTTTTGATGGAACTTTTTGTAACGTTGGAGTGGTTGATGTTGCTCCTGCTTTTCCAGACTATGAACAAATAGTGCATTGGAATTGTCTATCTAACGGTGAAACTCAAAGTTGTAATGCAGATAGAGCTGCGGCACCAGGGGATACGACAATAATAAAAACAGTTTCAGAATGTGAGTGTTATGAAATAGGTTCTGAAGAAAGTACACACCCAGACACAACTTCATTTTTATATTCAAATAATAATAGAGTTTCTTGGGATTATGCGCCAGTCCCTGATAGTGAAGGAAAGGATTGTAATGTTACTGAATTGAAAATGATTTCACAAGAAAAAGTTACAAAAAAAGAAGATATTGAGAGTGAGTTCATAGGAGATTTAACAAATACGCAGGTTGTAAGTGATGGAAATGGTATGGTAGCTTTGGATTATGTACCGGGAACTATGAGAGCTAGTACTTTTGGTAGTGTTGGTTGGGATTCTGGGAGTTTTATGGCTATGGATAGTAATGATAATACTTTTTTGACAGGTTCTTTTTCAAATGATGTTGACTTTGATGCTACTGATGGAGTTGATATTCACACGTCTAATGGTGGATTTGCAGACGCATATTTAACAAAATATAATGCAGATGGTTCATACGGATGGACACGTACATTTGGTGGAAGTGGTTTTGATCACCCTGATTCAATTGTTGTTAATGCATCGGGAGATATATTCATGACTGGATCATTTGAGAACTCTGTTGATTTTGATGCAGGTATTGGAACAGATATTCGGCATGATCATAACGAAGGTGCAGATGGATTTTTAACAAAATATAATGCAGATGGAACATATGGATGGACACGCGTAATCGGTCTAGGTAGTGCAGATTGTATGATGACGCACTGTGGACCTGATGAAGCAGGGCATATTGGCATTGATGCTAGCGGAAATGTTTTTATAGTAGGTGTGTTCCATGCTACTGTAAATTTTGATGATACTGGTGGAGCAGATATGCATACGGTAAGTAGTGGAACAAGTGACATGTTTTTAACAAGATATAATGCAGATGGAACATATGGATGGACACGTACATTTGGAGGCGTGCAAGATGGAAGTGCCAATTCTCTAGCAGTTGATTCTTTTGGTGGTGTATTTTCAACGGGTTCCTTTACAGGTGTATTTGATTTTGATGCTAGTGGTAGCGTAGATAATCATACATCTAATGGAAGTAATGATGTATTTTTAACAAGATATAATGCAGATGGAACATATGGATGGACACGTACATTTGGAGCTACCAATCAAGATAGGGGATTTGGTAATGTAATAGATATAAATGGAGATATACTTATTGTGGGAACTTTTTCTGATTCTGTGAATTTTGATACGGGTGGTGGTAGTGATGTGCATGTAGCAGACGGAACTAGTGATGTATTTTTAACAAAATATGCTACAAATGGAACATATGAATGGACACGCACATTTGGGGCTGGTACTGGAAATGGTGTTGCAGTTGATGGTGCTAATAATATTTATGTATCTGGATATTTTTGGGAGGATGGTAATTTTGATGGAACCGGTGGAACAGATGAACATGCTTCAAACGGAATGGAAGATGCATTTTTGACTAGATATAATGCAGATGGAACATATGGATGGACACGTACGTTTGGTGGAGTTGGTGGCGATTATGCTATAAAACCATGGGTACATGGTGAAGATGTTAGAATTATTGGAATGTTTTCAGAAATGGTAAATTTTGATGGAACGGGTGGGTCAGATGAACATATCTCTAATGGAGATAAAGATGTATTTTTTACAGCATATAACACAGATGGAACCTATGATCCATTGGCTTATAGTGCAACTGGAGAATATAAGACAATTGTTAGTACAGTTGGATTTGTAAAAGAGTGGAATAATTTAAATATAACAGTTGATTCTGTTGCCAATACCATATTAGAAACAGAAATACTAGATAAAAATTGTATAACAACATTAATTCCAAGTACAGTAGATAGGAACATTGATTTAAGTGGAATTAGTACGAGTAATATTGAAATTTGTCTAAAATTCACATTTGAAACAACAGACAACCAAATAACTCCAAAACTAGATAAATGGGAGATAGCATATACAACACAACCTGACAACACAGGATCAGACTTCACATACAAAACAAAACCAGACCC
>SWBX01003584.1_pt1 | contig 19023 bp, 18 predicted proteins | sample 4693051 | NCBI WGS metagenome assembly SWBX01 (sample SAMN10267272, study PRJNA491770) | bioreactor metagenome | isolation source: DHS bioreactor inoculated with marine | place: Japan: Omine Ridge, Nankai Trough | reverse complement strand
AAGAAGGCTGTAGCAAAGAAAAAGGTTGCTAAGAAAAAAGCCCCAGCTAAAAAGAAGGCTGTAGCTAAGAAAAAGGTTACCAAGAAAAAAGCCCCAGCCAGAAAGAAGGCTGTAGCTAAGAAGAAGGTTGCCAAGAAAAAAGCCCCAGCTAGAAAGAAGGCTGTAGCTAAGAAAAAGGTAGCCAAGAAGAAGGCTACACTGAGACCACGCAAGGTCACCCCGCGCAAGAAACGCTAGATCGGGGTGTAAAATCAGAGAAAAAGGCCCGCAGTCTGCGGGCCTTTTTCTTTTTATACTACAGAGAACCTCAGATAACCCCTTGAAACTCCTCTATATAACCCCCCAATAAAATCACTCTGATACGCGACCTGAACTGGCAAATAGCTGGTATGCTGGATTGTCGGTTTCTTCACTGCAAAAAAGCCCAATCTGTTTAAGCACAGCCTTAAGATTATTCCCTTGGTCCTTTTGCACATGCACGCCCATCAATACTCTTCCATAGGCCGCCCCATGGTTTCTGTAATGAAACAGACTGATATTCCAGCGCCGCCCCATATGTAACAGAAAATTCAGTAGAGCACCGGGGCGCTCTGGAAATTCTATTCGATACAGACTCTCATCAACTATGGTCGGCGCATGCCCACCGACCATATAGCGGATATGCAATTTAGCCAGTTCATTTTCAGTCATATCAATAACCAAGTAGCCTCTGTTTTGCAGCTGCTCGATCACCTCATGTCGCTCCCGATCACCATGGGTCAGTTCGATACCAACAAAGATATGGGCCTGACCAGCATCACGGTATCGGTAGTTAAACTCGGTCACACTACGTTTTCCCAAAGCACGGCAAAATGCCAAGAAACTGCCAGGACGCTCCGGTATCCTGACTGCAAGCAAGGCCTCTCGACTCTCCCCCAACTCAGCCCGCTCCGCTACATGACGCAATCGATCAAAATTTATATTAGCTCCACTGGCAATCGCCAGCAGCTGTTCGCCCAAGATCCCGCGCTCCTTAACATACCTCTTTAATCCTGCAACAGCCAAGGCACCCGCTGGTTCAGCGACTGCTCTGGTGTCATCAAACTGGTCTTTGATGGCGGCACATATCTCATCAGTGCTCACTAGCACCACCTCATCGACAACCTTTTTCGCTACACGAAAATTCTCTTTCCCAACCTGTCGCACCGCAACCCCGTCGGCGAATATACCTACCTGTTTCAACCGCACGCGTCGATTTGCCTTCAGTGCCTGCTGCATGCTCGGAGCATCCTCCGGTTCCACCCCAATGATCTTCACCTCTGGATAGACATACTTTACATATGCACCCACACCCGCAATTAGGCCACCACCGCCCACCGGGACAAAGATTGCGTGGGGCGGACCTGCATGCTGGCGCAACATCTCCATACCTATGGTGCCCTGCCCAGCTATGACTTCGGAGTCATCAAACGGATGCACAAATACCATCCTTTTTTGCTGTGCGAGATTGACGGCATACTCATAGGCATCATCGTAGGAATCTCCATGCAACACAGCCTTACCCCCAAGATCCTGAACTGATCGCACCTTGATACTTGGCGTAGTTTTAGGCATGACGATCAGCGACTTTATCCCAAGCTTGCTGGCCGCAAGAGCCACACCCTGAGCGTGATTACCAGCTGACGCCGTAACAACACCCCTGCCTCTCTCATCAGAATTTAGGCCGCTAATCTTGTTATAGGCACCACGCAACTTAAAGGAGAATACAGACTGCAGATCCTCACGCTTGAGATGGACCTGGTTGTTCAAGCGCCCAGAAAGCATCGGCATATAATCCAGCGGCGTTTCCTGCGCCACCTCATATACCCTGGCCCTTAATATCTTTTCAATATATCGCTCAGACATATATTTTATTTCCTAGATTCAAAACCATCATGACTTAACCTGCTTGCAAGGCTATCATAACCAGACATAGCAACCATACCGGAGTATCTCCATGACCGCCGACGAACAAAAAAGGGTAGCCGCCGAAGCAGCACTGGAATATTTTGATGAAGGTATCATCGGCGTGGGCACGGGTTCTACCGTAAACCACTTTATCGATCTGCTTGCAGGCATAAAGCAGCGAGTGGAGGCTGCGGTCTCCAGCTCTGACGCCTCCACCCAGAGACTCAAGGGAATCGGCATCCCGGTCATAGACCTGAATGCGGCCGGTGAGTTGGAGTTGTATGTGGATGGTGCAGACGAATCAAATCATCATCTACAACTAATAAAAGGTGGTGGTGGCGCTCTCACCAGAGAGAAGATTATTGCCCAGGTCAGCAAGAAATTTATCTGTATTGCGGATGAAGGCAAGCTGGTAAAGATGCTGGGGCAGTTCCCACTGCCGATTGAAGTCATCCCCATGGCGCGCAGCCTGGTGGCACGCGAACTGGTAAAACTAGGCGGGACACCGGTGTGGCGCGAAGGGTTTATTAGCGACAACGGCAATCAGATCCTGGATATACACAATCTGGAGATCATGGAACCGCTAAAACTGGAACAGCAGATCAACAATATTACCGGCGTAGTCACCGTTGGCCTGTTTGCCCAACGCCCAGCCGATCTGCTAATCCTGGGTACAGAACAAGGCGCAAAGATTGTAGAGATATAAAGGTAGCATCAGCATAATTGGCTGGCTTCACCAGCAGTTCCATAATCTTACTTCAATCTGCTGCTTGATAATTCCACCCAACAAAAAACGGGGCCCGAAGGCCCCGTTTAACGACTCAGGTTCTAATTATAAAACTTAGAACTTGTGTACGATACCAACTGAGAGTGCATCCCAATCGGCGTTGGTAGCGTTGGTATTGTAATCAGAGTACACAGCATAGACCTTGGTGCGGGTGCTCAGCTTGTGATCCAGACCGATGCTCCACTGATCTACATCATCAACCTGAAATCCAGCGGCTACGCTATTACGGACCATATCGTCTGCCTCGCCATATGCAGCCTTGAGGGTGTTGTTGCCCATGGTGTAGCTAGCGGACAACTGCCAGGAATCTCCACTATCCTTCGAAGCTGGGATTAAGACAGAAAGGTCATTAAGATCACGGTCTTCATAGATGAAACCCACATGCAAGCCATTGGCGGTGTAGCCCAGGCCTAGACGCCATTTGTCATAATCCGCGACGTTTGTGCCAAGACCGTAAATGTCATCTACATATTCACCGCTGAGATCCTCGTAGGCCAAGGTGGCGAAGAAAGGACCGTTGCTGTAGGTACCGGAGATAGAGGTAGCCTCGATGCCGTCGGCATCAGTGCTGCTCGAAGGCAGAACAACAGCAGCCACGAAGGAGAAGCCGTTCCAGTTAGGGCTCATATAGAAGACAGCGTCTGTCGCACGGATGTCATCAAAACCGAGTTGGTTAGCATCACCAACGTTATCACCGAACAGTTCCAGGCTGGAGGTAGAGCTCTTGTATGGGGTATCTACCTGACCGATACCTGCTACACCCCAGTTACCTGCCAGGGCAACGTAGGTGTTACGGGTGTTGCCAACATTGCCTTGGGAGTCACCGCTGATGTCGAACTCCATCTGGAACACGGCGCTCAGACCGTTACCCAGATCCTCGGAACCCTTGATACCGAATCTCGAGCTGTGGCTGTTAACGGCTGTGCCGTCATAGCCGGCTGCGAGGACGTCATTGCCGGTGCCAGGGATTGAGCCGGCCATGTTGGAATCATAGTCGATGCTATCGATGCTGTAGTGCAGCTGACCGTAGACGGTTACGTCGGCGGCGGCTGTCATTGGAACTGCAATTGCGGCGGCAACTGCGGCTGCTAGAAGCTGTTTTTTCATTTGTGAAACTCCCGTTTTATTGTGTTTAAAAGTGAACTTAATAAAATTCTGTGTTCAGCAAGGATGACTATAGACCCGAATTGGCAGTATTGCAACATTATTTTTGAAAAAAACCACATACCCCACACTTGTGGCATATTTACCACAACGATAGATTTAGACCGCCTTCTTTCTACAATCCATAAACAGTTAAATAAACGACATAACATACTGTATTCTCGATCATTATAGCCTCTATCAGGGCGGGGCTATTGCCTATGACGGATTATTGTACACGGCGAACAACAGAGGTGTTTTTTCTTAACTATCTGATCCATCCAATATACAAATATGCAAAATCCAACTGAGGATGATGTCTTTTGTTGCAAAAATGGTATGGCTGTAGGATTGTTTAGATCCAGGGGGATAGAGTCAAAGTTTCATGGCTTTTTGTCTGTTACCTCGATCCTGGTCAACCGTATACCCACAAAAAAGACCCGCTTGCGCGGGTCTTTTATTTGGCTGGGGACCGAGGATTTGAACCTCGACATGCGGAGTCAGAGTCCGGTGTCCTACCGTTAGACGAGTCCCCAATTTAGCTCCGTGGGAACGGGACCGAGGCCCCAAGCCCAGGCAACCAGGTGAAACGCGTTAGCGCTTCGAGAACTGCGGACGCTTACGGGCCTTGTGCAGACCAACCTTCTTACGCTCAACAGCACGTGCGTCACGGGTGAGAAAGCCGGCCTTGCGCAGCGGACTGCGAAGCTCTTCATCGTAACCGGTGAGTGCGCGAGCGATGCCGTGCCGGATTGCGCCGGCCTGCCCGGTAGTACCGCCACCGCTGACAGTAATCTTCAGGTCGACCTTGTCCAGCATACCGACAACCTCCAGCGGCTGACGCACCACCATACGGGCGGTCTCGCGGCCAAAGAAGTTATCCAGAGTACGATTGTTAACAGTGATATTGCCACTGCCAGGAGCCATAAAGACTCGTGCGGCTGAACTCTTGCGGCGTCCTGTTGCGTAGGTTTGTGTCTGTGCCATCTTTATCTATATCCAGATCTAAATGTTAGTTATGCAGCCGTTGGCTGCCTAGATATCCAGGGGCTTGGGTTGCTGAGCCTCATGCCCGTGCTCAGTACCTGCGTAAACCCGCAGCTTCTTGAACATGGCGCGTCCCAGAGTATTTTTTGGCAGCATACCCTTCACCGCCTTCTGAATTACCTGCTCCGGGGCCTTAACCAGCAGCTTGCCGAGACTGATCGATTTCAGGTTGCCGATATAGCCGGTATGGTGATAATACATCTTATCAGCCAGCTTATTTCCGGTTACGCGAATCTTCTCCGCATTAACCACAACTATATAGTCGCCGGTATCCACATGCGGGGTGTACTCAGGCTTATGCTTACCACGCAATCTATGCGCTATCTCACTAGCCAAACGGCCCAGGGTCTTGTTTGTGGCATCTACCAGATACCATTCGCGGCGCACCTCGGCCGGCTTTGTGCTTACGGTCGTCATCAGACTCGCTCCGAAAGAGAACTTACACTAAATATAGCTATTTGATACAAGTACAACCCGCTTTAGGTTGGACATCAAATCACTCGAAAAAAGAGCGCGAATGTTACAGGAGCCCCTAAAAATATACAAGAGGGGCATGAAAATAATCGGGCAACATGGCGTCTGATTGATTCAGACTGTCAATTCTAGATGAAACGGGGATAATTCGCCATCATAATGTAATCTAACTCCTTGAAGCGAAAACCCAAAAGATAAAAGACCTATGCACAATCGTCGTAACCAGCCTCTGGCGCAAGGTTGATCCGGTGGGTCCAGAACAGATACTCGCAGAGACAGATCGCTGTGTTAAATGCGGCTATTGCCTTCCTCATTGCCCCACCTACGGGCTGAGCGCGGATGAGGGTGAGTCTCCACGCGGCCGCATAGCCCTGATCCAGGCTCTGATTCAAGATACGGTAGACAGCCAACGCCTGCATGACCATCTGGATTCTTGTCTGGCCTGCCGCGCCTGCGAGGCCGCATGCCCCTCGCAAGTGCACTATGGAGAGCTGATCACCGCCGTCAGAGCGATACAGGCCACCAGTAGCAAGACATCGGGGCAGCTCCAGCGGCCAGGCCTGTATCTACTCTCCCGCGCACCCTACATCCAGCCCCTGACCGATCTGGTGCGGATCTACCAAAAGCTCGGCGTCTCCAAGGTTACAAGTCGACTGGGGGGCAAGACACTTCGGCGCCTGAATAGATTACTGCCAGCCCAGATGGATACAACCCCCTGGAAAGAACTCTACCCCCCCATCGGGAAGGTAGAGGGACGCGTAGGACTGTTCACCGGCTGTATTGGCCGCATAACAGATCGACCGGCTCTTGATGCCAGCATTCGTGTACTGAACAGACTGGGGTTTGAGGTTGTAGTCCCTCCAGATCAGCGTTGCTGTGGCGCCATGCATCTACATAGTGGAGATAGTGTTCAGGCTGGCACTCTGGCAAGGCAGAACTGCGATGCGTTCTCCAGGTATGAGCTGGACGCTATCGTTGGGGTCGCCAGCGGTTGCAGTTCACACCTAGTGGAATATGAGAAAGAGGGTTTTCCCCTGTCGGCACCGGTTCTGGATATCAGCAGCTTCCTGTGTAATCAAGCCAGCATCCGCGACCTGAAGCTGCGCCCCTTACAGAAAAGGGTCGCTGTTCACACCCCGTGCTCCATGAAGAATATCCTTAAGACTGGGTCAGACCCGCATCTGCTGCTGGAATATATTCCAGACATCGACCTGTTCCCATTACCGGAAAACAACCTTTGCTGTGGCGCTGCCGGTCACTATATTATTACCCACCCAGCCAACGCGGACGCCCTGCGTGAAGACAAGATCATCGGCTTGAAGAGTAGTCAGGCCGATATACTGGTCACCTCAAATACCGGATGTTCCCTGCATATAGCCGCAGGCATACGCGAGGCGGGCATGGAGGTAGAGGTGTTGCATCCGGTGGAGTTGCTGGGCAGACAGATGGCGGATTAGCGATCAGATCACTCATCCATCAGCTCAAAGCCGTGGGTTATGTCTACGCTGGCCCCCAACATTATTGAGGCTGAACAGAATTTCTCGGCGCTGAGTTCAACCGCCCTCCCCACCGCCTTTTCTTTCAACCCAGGACCTGCCACCTTGAAATGAACATGGATACGAGTAAATACCTTTGGATCGACCTCTGCCCGCTCAGCCTCAAGCTCAACCTCGCAGAAACTCACCTGGTGCCTGCCCTTGCGCAGGATGTGCACCAGATCAAACTGAGTACAACCACCCAACCCCAACAGGATCATCTCCATGGGTCTGGTTCCCAGATTTCGCCCCCCAAACTCCTCTGGACCATCCATCACCACCCCATGCCCACTGCCTGCTTCTCCCACCATCAGGCTGTTTTCAACCCATTTTACCCGCGCTTTCATTCACACCTCTCTGGATTTTATTCTCTACTACTAATATATTGGCGGATGAGCCGGAGATCGACAACAGGAATCATCGGTTAAACAAGATCTTCCGGCCAACGGAATAAACAGAGCCCACTAAAATTATGACCATAATTCAACCACCACAACCGGATCCAGAATACCTGCAGCCATTTCTCTCCTTCTGTCACCGCAGGAGATATCCGACCAAGACCGAGATCATCCGTCCGGGCGATCCCGCTGATGTTCTGTACTACATAATTGAGGGCTCGGTAACCATCATAATGGAAGACGAAGATGGGCGGGAGATTATCCTTACCTATCTGAACAAAGGGGAGTTCATTGGCGAGATGGGGCTGTTTGCACCCCAGGCAACACGTAGCGTGTTGGTACGCACCCGTTCAGAATGCATCTTGGCGGAGATCAGTTACAACCGCCTGGAGCAACTATTCGATACCGACCTCAAGCAACATGCCAGAAAGATACTCTATGCCTTTGGTGCTCAGATGACGGAGCGCCTGCTGCACACCAGTCATAAGGTGGGGCATTTAGCATTTCTTGATGTCACCGGACGTATTGCGGGCACCTTGCTGGAGTTGTGTAAACAGCCTGATGCCATGACCCATCCAGATGGCATGCAGATCCGGATTACCCGCCAGGAGATAGGCCGCATCGTCGGCTGCTCGCGCGAGATGGCTGGGCGTGTTCTAAAGGCTCTGGAAGAGCAGGGATTGATAGATGTAAAGGGAAAGACCATCGTGGTCTTTGGAACCAGATAACCAGCTAGAGGCCACCCTCACTCTCAACAGAACCTACCTCCTTGGCTGGAGAGAGGGTAAGTATCTTAGGATCCAGACTTGAGGAGTATCGGTCTGGATACAGGTAGAGATAACCCCAGGCCAGTACTGCAACTATACTCCCTGCGAATAACACCCTGGAGACAACTCTCCGGCCCTTCCTCTTCCCGGAACCACCTCCGCTATTACACGCGGATGCCGTGGTAGCAGTTCTCCTTTTTACCGGGGGAGATGAATCCACTGTCAGCTGCACGAATTGGGTGCTGTCCATATTGAGATCAGGCTCCAGAATACCGGTTTTGTCGATACTGTATCCACGATCCTCATGCTCTTCACGCATGATCAGCTTGAGATTACATACCGCCCCTCTCTGCTCAATCTTGTTACGTAAGCGCCCCGCCTTTTCCAGGCTAAGATCCCGGCGAATGATCGAGGGCTCACCATCCAACAACGGCCCAACCTGGTCTTCGGGAATCTTGAACAGGCGACTCAACTCAGCGACAACATCCCGCTTCTGTTGGCCGCTCACCAGCCAACCGGTGAGGATGATGCGGTATCTCTCTACCTGCATTGTATCTGACCTTGCATTGACCTATTTTTATACGTACGCCTTTGTTGCCAAGCGAACCCGGCCCATGTCGGCGACTCTTTACAACGGGCTATCAACCACCAGATTCTACCTTAAGCACCACCCCATCAACACCGATCACCCGTACCTGAGTTCCAACAGGACAGTCGTTACCCGCTACCTTCCAGGTACTATCATCCACCCGGATCTTGCCATAGCCATTAACGACAGGTTCGTCCAGGGTAAAGGTCCGCCCAACATATTGCTCACCGCGACGATTCAGACTTGGCTGATCGGACTCGGTCGGATGTGACTTCAAGTAGTAACGCCAAAGCGCAATACTGGAAACACTGAAGGCGGCAAACAAAACCAGCTGCAGCTCCCAACCCAGAGATGGAAACAGCAGCAACAACAACCCTACTAACCCGGCAGAGATACCCATCCAGAGAAAGAATACTGCAGGGGAAAATATCTCCAAAATAACCAGAAACAGGCCTAAAATCCACCAGTGCCAATAGCCGGCATCCTGCAACAAATCCATCAGCTTTTCCCCTCAGCCCGTTTGTCCAGAGCACCTTTGGCAATCTCGGCGATACCGCTGATGGAACCGATCAGACTGGATGCCTCTAACGGCATCAACACTACCTTCTGGTTATCAGCAGAGGCAATGCTCTGTAGCGCCTCGATGTACTTTTGTGCCACAAAATAGTTGATGGCATTTATGTCACCCTTGGCGATGGCCTGGGACACCATCAGGGTAGCCTTGGCCTCGGCCTCGGCCAGACGCTCCCGCGCTTCGGCCTCACGGAAGGCAGCCTCCCGATCTCCCTCTGCTTCTAAGATAGTGGACTGTTTCTCGCCCTCCGCCTTCAGAATCGCCGCCTGGCGAAAGCCCTCGGCATCCAGGATGTTGGCCCGCTTCTCCCGCTCTGCCTTCATCTGTCGTGCCATGGCGGACACCAGATCGCGCGGTGGAGTAATATCCTTGATCTCGATACGGGTTACCTTGATACCCCACGGCGTAGTGGCATCATCCACCACACCCAACAACCGGGCATTGATCTGGTCCCGTTCCGACAGCACCTCGTCCAGATCCATGGAGCCCATCACGGTACGGATATTGGTCATCACCAGGTTGAGAATAGCGAGCGTACGGTTATTCACCTCATAGGCCGCCTTGGCCGCATCCAGTATCTGGTAAAACACCACGCCATCCACCTGGACCATGGCGTTGTCCTTGGTGATCACCTCCTGAGAGGGGACATCCACAACCTGCTCCATCATGTTGAGCTTGGCGCCAACAATATCCACCAGAGGCACAATTAGATTAAGACCTGGCCGCAGTGTCTTGGTGTAGCGACCAAACCGCTCAACCGTATGTTCAAATCCCTGAGGCACCCGCTTGGCACCAAGTACCACAATGATCACCGCCAATATGGCAATTACAACGGAAAATTCGCCCATCTAAAATCCCTCCTGAAGATTAGTGTTGTTTCGAACAGTATACCCTGTTCAACCCAACTGCTATAGGGGGAAACATCACCTGCTTTCCTGTTAAACTTTCAACCATTCTTTCAGATCACAGCCAAAGTCATACCAGCCAACAGCTGGGTTTGGAGTGATGCAACACAATCTATCAAACCGTCAGCCCAGAAACAGATGAACAACACCATTCAAAAACCACCCAAATCACTGCTGCGCAAGGTCGGCCAAGCCATTGCCGACTACAGCATGATTCGTGAAGGTGATCGCATCCTGCTGGGGGTTTCCGGCGGCAAAGACTCCCTCGCCCTGTTACAGATCCTGGCCCATCTGCGCACCTACGCCCCGATCCAATTCGAGCTGGGAATTGTCACGGTTGATCCGGAGGTGGAGGGTTTTGATCCGAGCCGCCTCAAGGCCTATTACCAATCACTGAACATCCCCTACTATTATCAACAACAACCGATCATGCAGGAGGCCAAACAGCGCATGCAGGGCGACTCATTCTGCTCTTACTGCTCGCGCATGAAACGTGGCATCATATACAGCACTTGTCGCAAACACAGCTACAATGTACTGGCATTGGCGCAACATCTGGATGACCTGGCCGAGAGCCTGCTTATGTCCATGTTCCATGGAGGTCAGCTGCGTACCATGAAGGCCCATTATGTGAATGACGCTGGCGATATCCGCATCATTCGACCACTGGTCTACTGCCGCGAGACCCAGACCGGGGGCTTTGCGCGGGATGCCGGTCTACCCATTATCCCTGATAGCTGTCCGGCCTGTTTTGATATGCCGACCCAGCGTCAGCACATGAAGGAACTGTTACTCGGGGAAGAGAAGGACAACCGGCACCTATACGCCAACCTGTTACATGCCATGCGGCCGCTGATGGACGAGGCTCCGCCGCTTACAACAACAGAAGATTAGTGCCAACGAATAACCATCAAAAATATTGATGGATCTTATATTAACCTTATATTAGAATAGTCTTATTTACTGCCTATCCGGAGAACCGGCATGAAAACCAGTTTGATCATCATCCTTTCAACCATGCTTCTTGCCCCTGCATCATGGGCAGATTCCCCGCTGAAGACGGCCCAGGCCGGGTATCGTGATGTACCCCTGGAGCATCGACTGGATGGTGTGGTGGAGGCGGTAAACCAGGGCACCCTCACCGCCCAGACCCAGGGACAGGTGATGGAGATCATGGTCGATGTGGATGAGTATGTAAAAAAAGAGAGCCTGATAATACGGCTAAAGGATACCGAACAGAAGGCCAGGCTGGCCCAGGCCAAGGCAGATCTGAACGCGGCAGCAGCGCGCCTGGAAGAGGTAAAGAAGCAACAAAAACGCATCGTCGCCATCTATGAGAAGAAGCTGGTTTCCATCTCCTCTCTGGATCAGGCCAACGCCAATCTAAAAGCAAGTGTCGCCCACCACAAGGCAGCGCAGGCCGGGTTGCAACAGGCAGAGGAGCAATTGCGCTATACCGAAATCCGGGCGCCATTCTCCGGCATCGTCACCCAACGCCACATCGAAGTGGGTGAAACGGCAAACCCGGGCAAGAAGCTGATAAGCGGTCTCTCCCTGGAGAAGCTGCGAGTCAATGTGAACGCACCCCAAAGCCTGATCTCAGTAATCAGAAAAGACGGCAAGGCCAAGATAAAACTAGCGGACGACCGCGTTGTTGAGGCCACAAATCTAACTATATACCCCTATGCCAAGGCAGACAGCAACACCTTCAAGGTTCGACTGGAACTACCGGTGGGCGTCAGCGGACTGTTTCCCGGCATGTATGTAAAGACGGCGTTTCTGGTCGGCAGCCAAAAACATCTGTTGATACCGCAGCAGGCGGTGGTATTTCGCAGCGAGGTAACCGGGGTCTACGTGTTAAACCAGGGAGGGAAGGTTTCCTTCCGCCACATCCGTCTGGGAGAGAAGACAGGTGATAACGAGGTTGCCGTACTAGCTGGGCTGGATCAGGGCGAGAAGGTTGCGCTCGATCCAATCGCGGCTGGCGCCCTGCTCAAGCAACAGGTCAAGGAGACTAACGGTGGATAAGATGGGTATATCCGGCCGTATCGCCAACAGCTTTCTTACCACCAGCATCACACCGCTGCTGGCACTGGTCGGGCTTCTGCTCGGGCTGTTCGCCGTGATGATCACACCGCGAGAAGAGGAACCACAGATCGACGTAACCTTCGCCAACATCTTCATCCCCTTCCCCGGCGCCACCGCACCCGAGATAGAAAATCTGGTTGCATCCCCGGCGGAACAGGCCATGTTCGAGATCGAAGGCGTCAAGCATATCTACTCCAACTCCCGCCCCGGCATGGCGGTTCTGACCGTACGCTTCCAGGTTGGAGTGAGCCGCGCCGACGCCATCCTGCGTCTGTACAACAAGGTCTACTCCAACCAGGACTGGTTACCTGCCAACCTGGGTGTGGGCCAACCCATCGTCAAACCCAAGGGCATCGACGATGTACCCATAGTCACCGCCACCCTCTGGTCAGATAATGAGAACATCGGCGGATATGAACTGGGTCAGGTCGCCCACGCCATCGAGGCAGAACTGCAACGGGTGCCGGGGACCAGAGACATCTATACAGTGGGCGCACCGAAACGGGTAGTCAGTGTACTGCTGGATCCACAGGCCCTGGCCGGTTACAACATAAACCTGAATGACCTGCGACGGGCCCTGACTGCCGCCAACGTAGTGCGTGACAACCTGAGCATCACCAACAACAACCGTGAGGTGCTGATACAGTCCGGCACCTTTCTCACCAACGCCGAACAGGTAGGTGACCTGGTAGTTGGTGTACACGGCGGCAGCCCGGTGTTCCTGCGGGACGTAGCAACCATCAAACACGGCCCCGACCAGCCCAGCCAGTATGTGTGGATCGGCAGTGGCCCAGGCTCTAGCGATGAAGTTCTCTCCAGCTCAGACACACGGCCTGCAGTTACCATCGCCATTGCCAAAAAGCCCGGCACCAATGCGGTGGATATCGCAAATGCGGTGATCGAACGCTTCGAACAACTGGAGGGCATATTTATCCCGGAAGGCGTACACGCCAGCATCACCAGAAACTACGGGGCAACCGCAGACGCCAAGGCCAAGAAGCTCATCAGTAAACTCATCTTTGCCACCGCGTCCGTAGTGCTGCTGGTGCTGTTCGCCCTGGGTTGGCGCGAGGCCGCCATCGTGGGGACGGCCGTAGTGGTAACCCTGGCCATCACCCTGTTTGCCTCCTGGGCCTGGGGCTTCACCCTGAATCGCGTCTCCCTGTTCGCCCTGATCTTCTCCATCGGTATCCTGGTGGATGACGCCATCGTGGTGGTGGAGAACATCCACCGACACATCAGCATGGGGGCAAAGGATCTACTGAAGGCCATCCCCCTGGCGGTGGATGAGGTGGGTGGTCCAACCATCCTGGCCACCTTTACCGTAATTGCGGCGCTGATGCCGATGGCCTTTGTTAGCGGACTGATGGGGCCGTACATGAGCCCTATTCCGATCAACGCCTCCATGGGCATGCTGATCTCCCTGCTGGTGGCATTCATCCTCACCCCATGGCTTACCTACAAGGCACTGGCCGGGAGGGTTCATGCTCATACCGCACACGCGGATGAGGGGGATGACAACAGTAGGCTGAACCGCGTGTTTCAACGGCTGATGCAGCCGTTTATTGATCCCGAAGGCGGCGCAAAAAGACGCAAACAGTTGCTTATCTCCATCCTGGTGATGATCGTTCTATCCCTACTGCTGGTGGTATCGAAATCGGTGATCATGAAGATGCTGCCGTTCGACAATAAATCTGAGTTCCAGGTGCTCCTGGACATGCCGGAAGGCTCCAGCCTGGAACAGACCGCTCGGGTGCTAAACGAGATCGGCGGCTTCCTCAAAACCGTCCCTGAGGTCACCAACTACCAGACCTATGTCGGCACCTCCGCCCCGATCAGCTTCAATGGACTGGTACGCCAATACTACCTGCGTGAGGGTCCCAATCTGGGTGACATCCAGGTGAACCTGCTGGATAAACATGAACGTGATCGCCAGAGTCATGAGATTGCCCTGGCCGTACGTCAGCCCATTCAGCAGATTGCCGCGAAATACCAGGGCAACGTAAAGATAGTGGAACTCCCGCCCGGCCCACCGGTGCTATCACCGCTGGTAGCTGAGATCTACGGTGTGGACTATCAGGGACAGATCGGCATCGCCAAACAGGTGCACAATCTGTTTAGCCAGACCCCGGATGTCATCGACGTGGACGACAGTGTTGAATTCCCCTCGGACAAACTTCTGGTCTGGATCGACCGCACCAAGGCCGCCCTGCTGGGCGTCTCTCAAGATAGCGTCTCCCAGGCGATGGCTACGGTGATCGGTGGAACCGACATGACCTTTCTACATGGAAAGAACATGAAGTATGCGGTTCCAATCCGGGTCAAATATGCCGAATCCGACAAGTCCGATCTGCAGCAGGTGTTGTCTTTGAAGATCCCCAGCGCACGAGGAGAACCCGTGCCACTATCCGAGATCGTCAAGGTCATCCCGGCCAAGCGCGAACACTCGATCCATCACAAGGATCTACTGCCGGTGGTCTATGTAACCGGCGACATGGCCGGCGACACCGACAGCCCGTTGTATGGCATGTTTGCCATCTCTGACACCATCGATGAGCAGGGCAAGCTGGAACAGTGGTTCATCTCACAACCGGAAAATCCCTATTCCTACAGCCTGAAATGGGACGGCGAGTGGCAGATAACCTACGACACCTTCCGCGATATGGGTATCGCCTACTCCGTGGGCCTGATACTGATCTATCTACTGGTGGTGGCCCAGTTCCGCTCCTATCTGGTGCCACTTATCATCATGGCCCCTATCCCGCTCACCATCATCGGCATCATGCCGGGCCACGCCCTGCTGGGATCACAGTTCACCGCCACCTCCATGATCGGCATGATCGCCCTGGCTGGCATCATCGTGCGTAACTCGATACTGCTGGTGGACTTCATCAATCAGGAGGTACGGGCGGGGATGGCGCTGGAGAAGGCGGTAATACGCTCGGCAGTGGTACGGGCCAAGCCCATCATCCTGACCGCCTTGGCGGCTATGGGTGGTGCGTTCTTTATCCTGGATGATCCTATCTTCAGCGGTCTAGCGGTATCCATGATCTTCGGTCTGCTGGTATCCACCGTGATGACGCTGGTGGTGATCCCGGTGGTCTATTTTGCCGTGATGCAGACGCGTGTGAAGCAGATTATGAGTGGGTTGGGGTGAGGGGTTTTAATAGGAACATTGATATCTATGGATGAAGATCAAAAGCTGAAAGACAAAAGGACTCTGCTTAAGACGGCCTTATGGCTTTTAATTGCTTTATGGATAATTGCGGCAATTTTGCTCAAATTAAAGATTGGCATTTTTGGCTTTAAGCTATAAATGTCTATAACCAAAAACTCACGTCATGCCGAACTTGTTCCGGCATCCAGGAGATACTCCCTTCTCTCCAGCGGGGAAGGGTTGGGGATGTGGGGCATTTCTAATCAGTATCGGCAAACAGTTTCGTATCCCTTAACCCACAGAACATTTTTCTTATTCCCAGCAGGGCTACGAGGTACTTTCTCTTGCTTATCCAAGAGAAAGACACTCCTCGACTTGCCCTTCGAGTACCCTCCGTTCCTCACCGCTCCAGGGACTCCATATCCTAAGTAAGACACCCACCCACAAAGATAAGCCAATTAATTTCTTCCATATTTGGCAGCTTTGCCAAGCAGGGGTAAAGGGTAGTAGCGTCCCCTTTATTTTCCAGAAATTTGGTTAAAACCACCGTCTTTAGACAGTGACTTTGATTTTAATGTTTTGACTCATGCGCGTTTATGAAGGTGCGTGGTTGATAACTTTAGTCATCAGCACCGAATGCGCTAACCCACCTACTTTAGTAGGTGGTAGTTGAGTGCCTTTATTGAAACAACAGGGCCGAGGGCCAAGGAAAACCGGCTTGGCAGATTAAATTGTCAGACCATCAGTTTTGTTGGCCCTCGGCCCTAATACCTTGGCCCTGCGGTTACCCTGCCAACTGCCCAAATATCTTAAACCCAGCCACATAGGTACCAATCGCAGAACCAAGGGTACTAAACAAAAACACCATCAAAGTGCGTGATACCCGGTTACGCCACCACCCCTTTAGATGAGTCGTATCATGCCGCAACTCACTGAAATCCCCCACCTCGGGTTTACGCAGATAAATCTCCACCGCCGCGGTGGCCATACCGGCACCCACGGTCGGATTCAAAGAGGTGATAGGGGCCGCCACAAAGGCAGCGATGGTGGTTAGGGGATGAGCACCGGCCAACAGCGCCCCCAGGGCGGAGAGCCCGCCGTTTATCAGCACCCAATCCGCCACCAGACTCCAACCGATCTCCGGGCTACGCATAAACCCGATGACAAAGCCGGTGAGGATCAGGGCCACTATGGCCCAGGGAATCAATTTGGGCCAACGCTTGGGCTCCGGGAGTGCGTTCAGTTCTGCCAGGGTCTGTTTGGGTGACTCGACCCCTTGCTCCAGGTAGCGCCTTATGCCTTGCATATGACCGGCGCCGACCACCGCCAGTATGTTCTTGTGCCCATACTGTTGCATATCATCCAGCAGGCGGGCCGCCATGTAGCGGTCTCGCTCATCGATCAGCGGGATGAACAGATCCTGGCGATCCTCGGCAAACTCGGCAAAGGTGGTCTCAAGTATATCCCCCTCCTTCAGCCGCTCTATCTCCTCCTCGGGCACATCATCCTTGGACAGGAGACTTGCCATCAGTCCGGCAAACAGGTTGAAGCGCTGCCACCAGGCGACATTACTGGCGACCCGTTTCAGGGTTGTGCCTATCTCCCGATCAATCAGCAATATCGGAGACTGGTTTTCCTTGGCGTAGTTGACGGCCTCTCTCTGCTCGGCTCCAGGCTCTATACCAAACTGCTCGGCCAGCCGCTGTTGGTAGGCACCCAGGGCCAGACTGGCGGCCACCATAGTTCCCTTGCCCTGTTTCAATACATTGAACAGATCCATGCGCGCCATGGCATTGGGATCGATGATGGCTTCATACCTGCTGGGGCAGAGCTCTACTGCTACCGCATCGAATTCACCCGTGTGCAGCATCTCACGTACCTTATCCGCGCTGGCACGGGATACATGCGCGGTTCCGAGCAGGCTAATCCTGCCATCTCCGATCTGCAGTTCAATCAGGGGCTCTACATTGTCCTCACTCATACAACATTCTCATCCAAACCATGGCAGTGAAATAAAGGCCACGTATGATAGCAGCATGAGTGGCTTTTCGAACAGGGGTACTAGATCAAGCGCCCATACTCGCTTAACATGGCAACCAGCCCCTTCACTAACTATTGGAATAGACTATGCGTACAGTCAGAAACATATCCTTGGTATTAGCCTTAACCCTGTTAGTTAGCGGCTGCAATACGTTAGGGATATTCAAAACCAAGGACATGCAGGACACGCTGAGTCAGACGCTGCATACCTACGAACTGACCGTACGTTGGGGCGAGCTGAGCCAGATATACTCCTTCCTGGAACCGGAACTGGCGAAACAGACAGAGATACAGGAGAACCTGAGTGGCATCAGGGTGACCAGCTATGATGTCATTAAAAAGCCGTCCAACACCGGTGAGAACGAGGCCATGCAGTCGGTCCAGATTCGCTACATCTACCGTGATCGTCAGATAGAGAAGACCATCATCGACCATCAGCAGTGGACCTACAACGGAGAGAAAAGAGAGTGGCGCAGGACCAACCCTATCCCCAAATTTTAGTTGGCTAAGACATGAGCAAAGGAATCCACGCCCCGCAAGGTAGCCAAATTCTTCTGACCATGGCTGCATTCGTGATTGTGGTTGCAGGTGTGCGCGAGGCCAGGGAACTGCTAGTACCATTTCTACTATCGGCATTTATCGCCATCCTTGCCGCCCCATCCCTGTTCTGGTTACAACGAAAAAAAATCCCCACCGGTATTGCCCTGGTTCTGGTAATTGGAGTGGTGATAATTGCTGCTGTGCTGTTCGGGGTGCTGGTTGGCAGCTCAATCGACGACTTCTCGGCTCAGTTGCCCATCTACCAGGAACGGCTCAACAACATGACCGGGACATTCCTTGCCTGGCTTGCAGACATGGGGATAACCATCCCCAAGCAGACCGCATCCAAACTGCTGGACCCGGCCAAGGCGATGCAGATGGTGGCGGCAGGTCTTAGCAGTCTGGGCGGATTGCTCACCAACACCTTTCTCATCCTGCTGACGGTCATCTTTATCCTGCTGGAGGGAGCAAGCTTTCCAACCAAGCTGGGTGCCATTCTGCAAGACCCGGATACCGGCCTCAGCCGCTTCGGACATTTTCTGGATAACATTAATAGCTACATGGCTATCAAGACCGCCACCAGCGCCCTTACCGGAATTCTGGTATTTATCTGGCTATGGATGGTCGGGGTGGATTACCCGGTACTCTGGGGGACCCTCGCTTTTCTACTTAACTTCGTCCCCAACATCGGCTCCATCATTGCGTCGGTCCCCGCCCTGCTGCTGGCGCTGATCCAGCTTGGCCTCAGCGGCGCCCTATGGTCACTGCTCGGCTATGTCCTGATAAACGTGATCGTGGGAAATGTGATCGAACCACGTTTTATGGGACGTGGTCTCGGACTCTCCACCCTGATAGTGTTTGTCTCTCTGGTATTTTGGGGTTGGATCCTGGGACCGGTTGGCATGTTCCTGTCGGTACCCTTGACCATGATGATTAAGATATCTCTGGACAGCAGTGACGAAACCCGCTGGATAGCCATACTTTTAGGGCCGGAGGTGGAGACCAAATGAGCCTTACATGCAGTCAACTTCCAGGACGACACGAACGCCACCT
>SWBX01000427.1_pt1 | contig 19251 bp, 8 predicted proteins | sample 4693051 | NCBI WGS metagenome assembly SWBX01 (sample SAMN10267272, study PRJNA491770) | bioreactor metagenome | isolation source: DHS bioreactor inoculated with marine | place: Japan: Omine Ridge, Nankai Trough | reverse complement strand
AAATTTACTACGTGATATATGTTACGTGTTACGTGATATACGTTACGTGATATGTGATTTAAAATGTTCGGCGCTACTCAATATTGGCATGATTAAGCCTAATTGTCAAAAATACTAAACTCCTCACAGAGGATTGACATTCACTACTAATTTTGCTAGGTTAATTATTAAAATAGTCCTTTTACAAATGTGGGGTCCAATGCCTGAAAGTAAAACCAATTACGGATTCCTAGCCGTTCTACTATCTCTAGCGATTAAGATTGGCGGAAAAGCACTACCAATACTTATCAAACTAGCTAAAGCTATCAAATTTGGCAAAATATCCCTTCTTGCATCATTTGGCGCATACGCCATCATCTTTAATTGGAAATTTGCTCTTGTAATCCTCGTCAGCCTATTCGTTCATGAGTATGGTCACGTTTGGGCAATGAAACGCGAAGGTATGAAAATTAAAGGTGTTTACTTCATTCCTTTCCTAGGAGCCGCTGCGATTACTGCTGATAGTTTCCCCTCCCGTTCAGCAGAAATTCGCATAGCAATTATGGGTCCAATATGGGGTGGATTGTTAGCAATAGCAACCTTCATTCTCTACCATATTACCAACAAACCCATGTTGGCAGCCATCACCGGCTGGATGGCACTCCTCAATCTATTCAACTTACTCCCAATCATGCCTTTGGATGGTGGCCGAATCATGCGTAGTATTTCTACATCCATCTCGTCACGGGTTGGAGTTAGTTATTTCATACTTTCTTGTTTACTCGCAAGTATGTTTGCACATTTCGCGGGTTTTTCAATAATTTGGCTGGTCATTCTTATCGGAATGACTGAAAGTATTATTGACTTCAAACGTTCCTTTAATGAGGAACGTTGTACACGTCTTACAAAGGATATTGCTTCAGCGCTAGGCATCAAACCAAAACAAAAAATCGTGACCAAAGCACTTAACGCATTAGAATCCGAGCACCAAACATGTCTTCACGATCTACAACAAAATCGTAATATCAATCAGGTAATAAAAAAAATCGACGAACAAACCACACTGTGCCAAGAACCTTTTCGTGCACTCACTGTACAAGGTTTTACAAATTATCTTGATCATTTTCGTCGCTCCTCTGAAGCTGAAACTCAATATCTTGTTCATCAGGAATTCAAATCTACTCGGGTATTATCATTAGAAGCATACAATGCTATTTACCAACCCTGGTTTGCTTTCTTCGATTCTAACCTCCAAGATGCAAAATGGCTCAAAAAAACATCTATTATGAATTTATCCTGTCCTATCAATATCTTATATACAAAAATAATACAATCACCCAAAGTGCCTATGAGAACAACAATGCGCGGAGTAATCTTTTCAGCACTCGGAGCATCTACTCTCGCCGCAATCCTCATTCTACTACTAATAGCAACTCAACATATCCCTGGCGCAGACATTGCCATGGAATTGTTAAAAAGCTAACCCTCCTCCGCTCCCAAGCGGAGCTTTTTTATAAAAAAATGCCAGAGGCCACCGACATTTTTAATTTATAATTTGTAATTTACAATTATTTAATAACGTAATCCTTTATCGTCATTCATTTATAAATATGCACGCCGTACGAAGTACGAGGTACGATTGTTTCTAAGCACTTTGCTTGCCCACCGTAGCTTTATGCGAAGGAGGGCGGAGCCGGAAAACAAACTCGCCGTCAAGACCCCACCCATCCTCAGGCTCCGCCCAACCGCCGCACAGCCACAGCCCAGCACCAGAGCGCTCCAGCCCGAAGACGCGCGGGCTGCCAGCGGAGCCGGCTATTTGTTTCATAGCTATGTAGGACCATTCATTTAGTGGTTGATCTTGATATTGCAATCGATAGTTGGGACCTGTGTCAGACGGACATAGCTCTAAACCAAGCTCTTTGGCACGTTTGTATATTTGATCTGTTGCAATGCGTGAGAAGCCAAGGTCGGCAACCGTCAGACTGATAAGAGTGATTTGTTCAGCTTGTTTACTTGATCTAAAATCAGGACTCTTGAGCATGTCTTTGGCATAATCATTGATCTTAATGCCGGCTTCTTGCATCTCACTTGTTAATTGCTCAGCTGTTTTGCCTCCGATTGTGATGGTTTCTTTTTTGATTCTTCCTTCAGGGAAACTGGTATAGATGTGATCAAGGTCTTCAGGGAGTTGTTGGAAGATGTTTGAAGTGAGTGGTCCTAAGAAAGCTTTGGTGCTTGGTTTGATTTCTTCAACTGTGGTTGCAATTTGATCTTTGGTGCAATCAAAGATGATGAGCATGTCTTCTTTTGAGTTTCTGGTTTGTCTGAGTCCTTCTATTCTTGGGTCTTTCTCGTAGCCAAAGCCTTCTATTGGTGAGTTTAGTTCGTATAGGAAGGTGAGATCGTCTTTAGTGAGAGGTTTGTTGTTTTCTTGTTTTGCTTCGAGCTTTGTGAGGAGCTTCATATCATCGCTCTTTTTGCGATATGTATCAGCCTCTGTGCCAAACTCTTCGAGTTTGTTGTCGAGAGTGTCTTGAAGGATTGGTTCTACGTTTTGGTTGGGAAGGACGCCTCGGACTTCGCCTATTTGTTCTGATCCGTTCATGCGGATAGCAAGCCTTGGTTGGGTTTGAGCGTCATCTTTGTCGTTAGTGTAATAGACGTGGAAGTCACCGGAGTTAATTTGAATTTTTGCTGTTGCCATTCCTTCCGTGCACCAACCTGTACCTTTATTCTCTAAAGAATCATAGAGTGTTTTTGCAGCTTCTTCATCTCCTTGTTGGTATTTGATCCATTCTCCTTGTATCTCTTCTTTGTTCTCTATTTTGGTAGCCAAAGCCTTTTGCATTTCTTCTGCATAGAGCTTGGGGAACTTTTTATTGAAAGCTTCTCTTATTTCAGGATCTTTGAGATTTGTATTGTCTTCTTTTACTGCAATGTATCTGTCTGCCATTTTAGCCAATGCCCCACGATATATATCCGGGAACTTTGCTACTGTTGTTTCTGTGCGTTTTTTAAACTTACCTCTTTCTTTGTCGAACTGAGATAGTTTAGTGATGTTGTTCCAGATGATGAACTTAAACCAAGGCGGATACTTGGCGTCATCCGAAATGAGATAGTCTATCCAAGAATCAAGTGAAGCTTTTTGATTGGCTATTTCCACATCCTTTACTCTCTCGCGAGCATCAACGGAGATTTCCTCTATGACTTGGCCTCGTTCGCGAGCAACGCGTTGTTGGAGAGTGAAGTAGCTTTCGGGGAAGTTTTCGCGTTTAATGATGAAGGCGTCGTATATCTTATCGCGAAACATTTCCAAATTACGTTTACGCTTGCTCGCATCAGGATGCAAAAAGATACGCTCTAAGCGACTCATGTATGCTTCTATGCGATCTGAGGGATCATTGGGAATACTTTCACCTGTGCGATGCTCTGTGAGATCAACTGCTTTTTGCACCTCCGGAGACTTTTGCAGGAAGGGATTTTTAAGGTGAAGGGGATGTTTTTCCATGTGGGTAGTATAACAAAAAAATAGGTAAATATAAAAAAATGCCGAAGGTTTCCGACATTATGCATTATTCATTGTACACTGTTCACTATTTTATCGTGTAATCCCTAATAGCCTTAACCACCTTAGAATCATCCTTAAGTGGCTCAATAAACAACACTTGATCGCGATTAATATACATCATATCCTCCGGTCCATGTAACTCATTTCCGAGCTTTATCAACTTTAACTCTTTCTGATTATCCAATCCTTGCGCAATCATCTGTTTATCTGATTGTAAGTAATAAATATTCTCTAATACAACCTCATATCTATCACGGCTCGTAACTCTCCCAAAATAAACCTGCCCATTGGTTAAAAACACCGCATGATAATTGCCTGGCAAAGATTCTTGCGGACCAACCAACACTTCTGTGGGCTGATCTCCTGTTGCTGCTTCCGTATCATTAGATAGCATCCTGCTGACTCCAGCAATGCCAGCTATCAATATAAATGCTGCAGCAATACCTATAAAAAAAGTTTTCATGTGCTCCGAGCCTATATGCTCTTCTATAATCTCTGGATTGCTCCCTTTTTTTACCTTATCTTTTGCTTCATTTTTCATACAAAATTATTATAGCAAAAAAACACCCCCTTAATAAGGGGGCTGGGGGGATAATTTATATAACTTTGATTTATTCAGTTGGTTCAGGAATAAGCTCAGGCTCTGGCGTTAGTTCAGGAGTTGGTTCAGGTTCTGGCTCTGTCGCCACTTCAGGTTCTACTTCAGGAATTGTTTCTTCAATCGTTTCCTCAATCACAACCCCCTCTTCTTGAACTACCTCTTCTACTACTATTTCTTCCTCAACAACTTCTACTTCCTCAACAATTTGATTTTCCTCAGGAGTCTGTATTCCATCTTCAGTAATAATAATCACGTTTGGATTTTCCTCGACAACCTCTTCTTCATTTTCATTATTCAATTCCTGCAAGTCCTGAGCATCGTCGAAGGATTCCACTGGCTCAACAATTATCGGTTGATCCAATAACAGCATCGCCTCAACTACAGATCCGCCCATGTCATTAATTTCAATTTCCATTGTAGTTCCATTTGTCACAAAAACTTTACCTTCATTATTTGCAAAGGCATGCCAGTTAAATAACATGTCCTCATAAGTCTTATCTTTTAAGATGATATCAAATCCTTGTAATGACACGTTTTGTACACCATAGATGTTTTCGTATATACCAACCGGGGTTACTGTGACAATCGGTAAAGTCTCATAATCGTGTTCAAAATCAATATGAACAATTTGTTCGCCAACCATGAGCAGTGCTTGGCCAACGCTATCACGAGAAAGTGTTACGTGACCTTTTACGGAAATTGTACCTTCAAACTGAGCACCAGCAACTAGCAAGTCAGGAATATCTTCGTCCATTTCTGCGCCTTGCAAATCTATACCAAGAACTGAATTTTGAATTTGATGTTCCAAATTATTTCGTGAAAATCTATCAAAGAAGACTGCAATTTTTGTATGCTTAACTCCCTTGATCATCGTTTCAACTTCTGACCAAATTACAGATTCTACTGCTCGCGCAATAACATGGCTCACTGCTTCCTCTGACGAATCTTTCATAGCGTGCCCCGCGATACTTGATGAGAGCAAATAATCACCCACTTCAATATCTTCACCATTTTGCGCTACCCAAATTTCGCCTTTACCTTCCATCATCACTAAATAAGGGTTACTCGTATTTGCAGAAAGCTTAGGTTCTAAGACACTTAAATATGCACCAATTACATCCTGATCATTAGCAGTAACAGATGCAGTCACACCATAAAGTACTTGCGAATTTGGATCATTATGCAATAATTTATTCGTTCCAGTTAAAGTAACCAACATTCCAGAGTCTAACGTATCTTCTGTCCAAGCATAAAGCGATCCAGTAAACGCATTATAGGAAACTGTATTACCATAAATTGCAATCGTTGCCTCTTCTACTCCGTTCTGCTCAAAGGCTAGTAATTTACCATCATCACCTAAGCGATTAAATGCTGCTACCAAACCACCATTGCTAGCTACAGCTAATGGGATTTCTGGAGCAACAACACCTATACCCAAGTTACCTGCAAAGAAGTTTGTGGACGTTGATACATTATATATAGAAAATTGTCCTGCTGGGATAGTACTTGTACCTATTAATAAGTTGGTACGATTCACAGCGCCATATTGTTCCTCAATAGTTACACCCGAAAGATGATGAATCTTGCTATCCATGCTATTCACTACTTTCTTAACCATCAAACCTGTAGCATATTGAATTGTACCTCCATGTAAATTTTGAATTCCAAGTTCTGCGCCAAGCACTTTACCAACCTGACCTCCATCATTAGTAGCTTCTGCTTCAAACGCTGCCATTTCAGCTAACTCATTTGATGCACCGGCTGCGCCACGAACAACTACCTTAGATCTCATTCCATAAGCAACGTCACCAGAACCAGTTATGTTTGCATCAAAAGTTGAAAACAAGCCAGTATTTTGTTTCATTAAATCATCTGATTTACCAAAAATACTTAACTTGCTCTCCGCAGATCCCACACCAATACTAGCTTTACCCTCACTATCAATTTTCATGCCATCTTCTCCAATACTAAGTGCACCATCCTCATCTTCAAATAAATCCCAAGTAGATGATCCAATTGATAAAGAATCTGTATGAAAAACACCAGTTGATGTACCTCCACCAAATACTAAAGACTCTGTAGTTGTGGCACCACGGGCTGTTATTGACGCCAAAGTATCCATCTCTTCATATAATGGTGAACCAGTCGCTAATTTCACCCAACCAGTTGTAGTGTTGTCTCCAGTTTGTTTGATATACATTGTACCTGCCTCAGAATCTACAGCCATATCACCTGGATGAGCTTTAATTATTCCTTCTGGCGATTGACTCAATCTATACATTTCAAATTTCCCACCTTTATTCTCTAAAATCATCACCGGGATATTCTCTTCTTCGTAAGATTTTACATGCAAAGCAGCCTCTGCCTCCTCAACGCCAACTCCCAATCTACCTCCAATTGAAGTGTTTCCCTCCGAATCATAAGAGGCAATTGTGTCACCATTGCTATTTAATAATTTAAATTCAGTTGCGCCCGCTTCGTCGCCCAAATAAATCGCAACATTAGAGCTTGTGGCAGCCTTTAATTCTAAATCATTATTACTGTCATTAAATCCGATACTAGGTCCACCTTCAGCACCAAAATCAATCTTATTCGTTCTAAGAGAATATGCAATAATCTCACCTCTAACATCAAGCTCAGCTAAAGGTGCGTCCGTACCAATACCTACAAAATTATTCACTGTATCAACATTCATAACCGGATCACCAGCAGAATTCATAAACCTGATACCAGTTGTAGAATCCATCAAAGGTCGAAGAACTATTTCATCACCCTCTGGCATCAAATATAAATCCGAATTATCAGTTGATAATATCGTAGCCTTGCCATCATCAGTATCAAACGAATAATACTGCATCGTATCAAATCCCGGCTTTAAGTCAGCTGATATTGCTACCGCATCGCCATCATCAATAGAAATCTCACTTTCTGCTGAGTAGGGTGTATTTATTAAAAACTTATCTTGAGTTGTACCACCCAATAATGTCATCGATCCTCCATAAGAACCAAGGGCATCCATAAGCAATCCTGTTGAAGATGGTGAAATAATATCATCAATCGCCATAGTGCTTGATGCTGTGCCAAAGAAATATCCAGTCTGGACAAACATCATCACAGTACCTGATGAAGCACCCGAAATTGTACTCGAACTAAAGCTTTCCATCGCCTGACCAATTACCGTACCCGCTTTTGTAGCTTTCATGGCATAGCCAGGATACGAAGCCGAAGTTAAAGGATCACCCGGCTTAATAGGTCCACCTTCTAAAGTAATCTTAACCGGCACACGTCCAACGAGTGCAATTGGTTGAGTATTTTCGTCTTTTGGACCTGATAGTAAAAATCCAGGATTTGTAGATACAACACCCGCTAAGCTCTTATCATAAGGCTTCGTTGATTTACGCATATATCCTTCCCACACTTCATCAATAGCAACCACATCCCCAGCCTCCATAGTCTCATCATGTGTAGGATACATCTCAGCCAAATCGTATGCACCAGCTTCTGTGATTATTCCATGTGAAAACTTAAATGCGCCAACCTGTTCAGATGATCCTTCACCAGAGATACTATAAGCCTCGCTATCAAACCAAACTGACCCGGTTGCATTACCTGCTTCAAAAGCTAAATTATACGAACTCTCTCGAGCTGTCTGGTAATACCAAACTTCACCATCATCGCTACCATTACCACGTCCTGCATATAAATAACCGTTAAAATCAGCAAAAGCATAAGTCGCCTCATAACTTCCCGTATCATGTGAAATTCGCTCCACACCATTTTGATATTCAACAATATCTCCCTCTCCACCAGAACCTTGATATCCAAGGAACAATCTTCCATCATAAACAGCTATAGCCGGAATACTATCTATTTCTCTATTATCTATTACTCTTTCAATATCATCATTATCATCACAAAGTGCTGTCTTATCTCTATCAGGTGAACATCTATGCAAATCACCATCACCTCCGCCTCGACCAGCACCTAAATATAGATGCCCATCATAAACAGCTGCACTCTCATAAGAATTCAAGCCATTTATAGGATCTGATAAAACACGTTTCCAATCATTCGAGCTATCACATTTATCATCATCTCCTGATTTTGTTGGATCACACGCAAAGAAATCTGAATCATCTGTTGAATCACCTGTAAAAGCGTATAAACGATTGTTAAAGACTGCTAAAGTCGGTACCTCCTCATAACCTGATTCTGGTAAAGAAATGTTAGACCAATCTGAACTATTATCACAAATATTTACGTTCCCTGCTGCTGCAGGGTTACAAATACCAACTTTATCATCACCGCTTCCTCTATCATTCGCTGCATACAAGTAACCTTCATATTCTATCAACTCTCTAATATTGTATGGCCCTGAAGGAAAGTAAGCATTTTGCCAATCTCCAGATTCACAAATATCAGGATCCCCATTCAAACCAGGATTACAATAATATACATCTCCATCACCCGAACCAGTGCCAAAACCAGCATATAAAAATCCGTTATATATGTTTAGCGTAATAACTTGCTCTCTCGATGTATCAAATGATACAGACCAATCCGCTGCATTATCACAAATTCCTGTATGCCCAGCATTAGTCGCATCACAAATATAAACATCTCCATCTCCAGATCCATCTCCACGTCCAGCATATAAATGACCTTTATAAGCCTTAAGTGATCGTACAGAATTATAACCCGATCCAGACAGGTTCGAATCTTGCCATGTCGTCTCTGTTCTCTCTGGTGCTGCTCCAATTGTCATTGTGTCGTCAACTCTGCCATCAAAACTACCTCCGCTACCTCCGCCTTGATTTGCAGTAATCGCAGCATCCAAATCAGCTAAGACACCTTGTACCGAAGTCGCACTAGAATTACCAAACTCATCAAAGACTCCAACTAGCGACGCACCCGATGTCCAACGATTATTTCCAGTTGAATCCAAGCTAATTCCACCTACAGTTAGTAGATCTGCAATTTCCAAACTACCCTGTATAACAAAATCAGCAGTCGATGTACCACCAGCAAACTGCAATCCATTTGTAGTAAGCGCACCATTATCAGTAATTGATTGTAGATCCAAACCAGCCAACGTTGATGACACAACCGCGATATCAGTTACATTTTGAGAAGCTGTTGTAGAAACCGCTGTAATATCCGCATCAAAACCAGCGACTGTTGACGATACTACAGCCAAATCAGATTGCAACGATGTGATATCACCCAGCGCTGTCGCAAGCGTCGAAGAAACAGAATTCAAGTCAGAAATTATTGTAGCCATTGTAGACGTTGCCGCACCAAGCTCACTCATTGCATAAGCGATGGTTGTTGCATTTGTCGTGATCCATGAATCAAAATCCGCAAGCACTCCCTGAACGGTATCTGCATTAGAATTTGCAAACTCATCAAAAGCTCCGATCAAACTTGCTCCAGACGCATCATTAGACGTACCAACTTCATCCAACTGAATACCATTGATAGTTAAATAAGATGATAGCGCCAATCCTGTTCCAGTTGCATATTCAAAGTCTAAATTAGACAAACTGAAATTGGTTGCCTCTAAATTTGTAGCAAACAAATTAGTTGTAGTTGCATTACTTGCTACAAACTCAGCACCAACAGCACTATTAAAATTGAATGTCTCCGCATATAACTGCGTAGACGAAGCAGTCATAAAAGTTGCATACGTCGAACTCACAGTTCCAGTTGTAATCAAATCATTTACAATCGTCATTTGACCTGAAGCATTTACCGTCATAAACGGTGTCGTAGATGTATAAGCCGGATCAATCGAAACTCCATCCAATAATGGTTTCACCATTCCATACTGTTCTTGCACTGCTTGTGTCAGCAATGCTGTCATAACATCATATTTTACACCAACTAACTCCCCATCATCATAAGATGCAAGCAATGGATTAATCGCCTCAACTTCCTCTGCAATAAAACCAAGGTCATGCTGACCACCCATTCCAGACACCCAATCAAACTCACGAGGCGTCAATGCCAATACCGCATCTAAACCAAGTGTTAAATTCTGTGAATTCTCTTTATATTTTTGTAACGATACACACATTCCAATAAAGGAACCCCCCGAACCATCATAACAAAGCTGATTATTAGGCATTGCTGGGAATGTCCCAATACTTAAACTCTGCTCTGCATAAAAATCCCCAGTACTTGTTCCACCAGCAAACTGAATATCATTTGTAGTAACTTTTCCCTGATCTGTAACGTCTTGCAAATTTTGCGCACCGCTACTACCTCCTGTAATCTCAACACCATTTACAAACAACTGTGTCGTCGATACTACTCCGGATGCATAAAGATCTGTAGTCGTTACATTAGTCGCTTCAACATTAGTTGCATATAAATTTGTAGTTGTAACATTTGTCGCCCATAATCCCATCCAACGATGTGTTGCATCTCCCAAATAATACTGATCATTTGTCTTAGGCATCAAGTCAGATCCAATCAAACCATTAACCACTAAATCCGTTGTTGTAACATTTGTCGCCGAAACACCTTGTAGACTAGCCGATCCCTGTACAACAAATTGACTACTTACTGCAAAATCACTTGTTGATGTACCTCCGGCAAACTCCAAAACATTTGTAGTTGTAAATCCTTGATCTGTAACTTGCTGCAAAGTTGGAGTCGATCCTCCAGATGAAGCTCCACCAATAGTAACTGCCTCAATCAATAAGGAAGAGTTCAAGCTAACAATTGTAGATTCACCTGTATCTTTTGCTGCCTGAAGTTCAAGTACATCACCAACATCCAAATCAATAACAAATGGCACAATAGCAGCAGTCCCCTCACCCTGATCAGTATTACGACTGTATGCATAAACGACTGGCGAAATAACAGTGCTATTATTCTGATATATTCTCGCTTTACTCGAAGATCTATCGCTACCAGAATCAACCGTCATATTAAATGTAACATGACCACTCACTCTATATGTTCCGGTTGCAGTAATTGTCACTTCAGAATTTCCATTTGTATGAGTATAATATGAATCTTTTCTTGAACTATTCATTAATACATCCTTCCAAACATTATTCTCACCATTCACCGCACTAAATGCAGTCGACTGACTTCCCTGATATATATTCGGTGAGACTTCCATCTTCTGTCCATTAATCCAAAGCTCGGTTGTAGACACTGTGCTAGCCGATAAATTACCTTGCACACCAAAATCTCCAGTTGACGTTCCGCCAGCAAACTCCAAAGCATTCGTAGTTGTAAAACCATTATCAGTTACATCTTGTAGATCTAAATTAGCCACTGTTGTTGAAACAGTACCAAGGTCAGTCTGTAAATCTGATATATCAGATGCATTCTGAGCTATCGATGAAGTCGCTGATGCTAAATCTGTCTGCAACGTAGCAATGCTAGATGTTGCTGATGCAAGATCTGACTGCACGCCCGCAATTTGATTTGAAAGCGAAGTAAACAATCCATCAAAATCAGCCAACACCGCTTGCACTGTAGTTCCATTCGAATTTACAAACTCATCAAAGACACCAACTAAAGTCGCGCCTGATGTTAAGTTATTTATCCCAGTTGCTGATAATGAAATCCCTCCAATTGATAATGAATTTGTAAGCTCAAGATTTGTTCCAGTTGCATTTCCAAAAACCAAATTTGAAAGCGTCGTAAGCCCTGTGACGCTTAACATGCTCTGTATATATAATGAAGCCGTTGATGTTCCACCTGCAAATTGCAACGCATTAGTCGTGATCGATCCTTGATCTGTAACTTCCTGCAACGTCTGAGTCGATCCTCCAGCTGATGCGCCACCAATTGTCACAGCCTCAATCAATAAGGAAGAGCTTAAACTCACAATTGTAGATGCACCAGTATGCTTTGCCGCTTGCAGCTCAATTACATCACCCGCATTTAAATCAACAATCACTGCCGGAATTGTCGCCGTCTCCTCAGCTACAGCTAATAAACGACTATAGGCAAAAATCTCAGCTGATATTGCAGTAGAATTATTTTTGTATATACGAGTTTTACTTGCCGATCTCTCTCCACCCAAATCAGCAGTCATATCAAAAGTCACATGACCGCTCACTCGATAAGTACCTGTCGCAGTAATTGTCACAGTTGAATTTCCATTTGAATGAGTATAATAACTATCTTTACGATCGCTATTCAATGTAATTGATTCCCAATTATTATTTGTTGAATCATTAAATGCTACCGCCTGCGTAGCTTGAAAAATATTTGGTGATACTTCAATTTTTTGACCATTAATCCAAAGCTCGGTTGTAGAAACTGTGCCAGCAGTCAAATCACCCTGCACATCAAAATCTCCAGTCGACGTTCCTCCAGCAAATTGAATTGTATTTGTCGTTACATTCCCTAAATTTGTAACTCCCTGCAAATCCTGTGATCCGCCTCCACCAGTTGATGTGACGTTTGCAATTGCCGCATCTAAATCTGCCAACACCCCTTGTACAGTCGTCGCATTAGAATATGTAAATTCATCAAAGACACCAACCAGCGATGCGCCTGATGTCCATTTATTTACTCCCGTGGCATCCAATCTCACTCCACCAACCGATAAGAAATCAGTAAGCTCAAGTGCTGTTCCTGTTGCAGCTGCAAACAATAAATTATTTAAAGATGCCAAACCAGCAACGCTAAGCGTACTCTGAATTACAAGTCCAGCAGTTGATGTTCCACCCGCGAACTGCAATGCATTAGTTGTAATTGATCCATTATCAGTTACATCTTGTAGATCAAGATTCGCGACTGTTGTTGAGACACTTGTTATGTCTAATGTATTTTGTGCTGCAGTTGATGATACAGCGACAATGTCACCATCAAGTGCAACAATCGCGTTCGCATTATTAACAATATCAGATGCATTCTGCGTAGCAGTCGATGAGACGCTTGCAATATCCGCAGCATTAGTCGCTATCGACGATGTTGCATTTGCCAAATCAGTTTGCAAATTAGAGATATCAGTTTGATTTGTTGCAATATCAGTCAACGCACTTGCGAGCACAGTGTCCAAATCTGCAAGCACTTGTTGAACTGTAGTCCCATTCGAATTTACAAACTCATCAAACACTCCAACTAAAGTCGCACCCGAAGTTAGGTTGTTAATTCCAGTAGCAGATAATTGAATACCTCCGATTGATAATGAATTTGTAAGCGCAAGATTTGTACCAGTCGCATTTGTAAATACAAGATTCGATAAAGTCGTAAGCCCAGTGACATTTAATAAACTTTGTAGATAAAGTGCGCCAGTCGATGTACCACCAGCAAATTGAATAGCATTAGTCGTCAACGATCCATTATCAGTTACATATTGTAGATCCACACCTGCCAAAGTAGTTGAAACATTTGCGATGTCTGTCGCATTCTGAGCGATACTTGATGTTGCAACCGCCAAGTCTGTTTCTAAATCTGCAATATCAAATTGATTAGTAAGAATTGACGATGCGTTATTCGAAATACTATTTTGATTGTTAGTTATATCAGTTGTATTTGATGCAACCGTACTTGATACTGCTTGTAAATCAATCTGAGTTTGAGCTAGCGTCGATGAAACATTTTGCACATCAACTTCCAATAATGCAACTGTAGAAGACACTGACGCTAAATCTGTTTGCAATGTTAAGATGTCCGAAGAAAGTGAAGACAAAACAGAATCAAAATCAGCCAATACAGCCTGTGTGGTTGTCGCGTTTGAAAATACAAACTCATCAAAAACTCCCAATAAAGATGCTCCAGATGATTGATTATCAAAACCAACCGCATCAAGCTGAATTCCATTTACTGAAAGATGAGATGAAAGAGCCAAAGCAGTACCTGTTGCGTAACCAAATTCCAACTGACTCAATTGAGCATACGCTGATGTTAAATTAGTTAATGCTAAATTTGTACCGGTCGCATTACCAAACTGTAGCCCTTCAATTTCTGCGGACATTGCATCAAACTGCGATGTAAATAACTCTGTAGTAGTAACTGATGTACCAGAGGCAGATCCAAACAATAATTGATTCCCAACTTCAAAATTTGTGAATACCGCATTCGTTCCAGAGATACTACCAAACCCAGCTGATACCGCTGTTAAATTTTCTGCAAATAATTGTGTTGTCGTAGCTTGTTGAGTAATTATCGATGTGCCGGATGCAGAACCGAATGTAAATACTTTTGCAAAAAGATCATCCGTATCAACAGCAGCCAATACTGCATACGATGATGATACTTGCATCGCTGTTAAGCTACCCTCAACTGCAAATGCATTGGTTGATGTTCCACCCGCAAATTGAATTGCGTTTGATGTTGTAGCACCTCTATCAGTTACATATTGAAAATCAAGTCCTTCAACAGTTGTCGAAACATTAAAGATATCTGTCGTATTCTGAGCAATGCTAGATGTCGCAACAGCTAAGTCAGTTTGCAAGTCGGTAATTTCATTTAACGCGAAGCTCAACACTGTATCAAAATCGTTTAGCACCATCTGAACTGTTGTAGCATTTGAATTCGCAAACTCATCAAACACTCCAACCAAATATGCACCCGATGATGTTGGTGATGTTCCTACATCATCCAAACGAATTCCATTGATAGTTAAGTATGACGACAACGACAATGCAGAACCTGTCGCATTCCCAAAAGTCATATTCTGAAAATATACAGGATTGATAACCGACATGTTTGTAAACGTTGCGTAACTGCCTGTGATGTTTGTTGAATCCAAATTTGTATATGTACCCGATAAAGCATTTAAGTTACTCGCATACAAATTTGTGGTTGTAGCATTTGCTGTAACCAAATCAGTTCCAACAGCTGAACCAAAATTAAATACTGATGCAAATAAATCTGTTGATGATGCAGCCAAGAAAAGCGCATAAGTTGATGAGACGCTATTTGCAACTAAATCTCCTTGAACATTCAAGTCCCCTGTCGATGTTCCCCCAGCAAACTGAATATCATTTGTTGTAACATTTCCATTATCAGTTACATCTTGCAAAGTATCAGACGAACTAGCAGTAGCAAGCGCGTTTAAATCTTCACGGATACTTGCAGTTTCAGCGGCAACATTTCGAACATACTCATAATTTCCAGTAATTCTCTCTGAGAGATATGTCATTTGCAATTCCATGTCTCGTATCGTTGACGAAACAGAATCTAAATTTAAAACAGCAAGTGCAAGCGTAGATGAAACTGATTCTAAAGCTGAATCAAAATCCGATAAAACCAATTGCACTGATGTGGCATTGGAAAAAACAAAGTCATCAAAAACGCCGATCAATGATGCTCCTGATGTTTGACTATCAACTCCCATGTCATCAAGCCTAATTCCGTTGATAGACAAATACGTAGATAAAGCGATTGAGTTTCCATCCGCATGATTGAAACTAAAATCTTCTGGAAAAACAAATCCGGAACTCATCGTAACTCCAGTTGCATATGTTCCTATGATCTCGTTAATTAAAACTTCCAAATTTTCTTGAGACAAATACTTCGTATCTCCTGTTGTTGTTGCCACACTTAAAACTTGAGTCGTTGTTGAGAAGTAATAATTATTTATTGTTTCGTAATTATTTACAAACGTTTCAGCCGTCTGAGGTTCTAGCTTTCTCAAAACTTCACTAACAACATCTTCAAAACTAAATACTTGTGTTATCAAATCATGCGATGACGAAGCATAAATCGTAATAACAGACTTCGCATCTTCTTTTGGGGGGAAAACTGGGAGTGTGTCTAGTAAAGCGATGTCCTTCTTAGGAACTAAAAAAGTTTTGTCTAAATATTGAAATTCGTAAGTGTCGTCGTTAATCGTGATCAAACTTAAATACGGAGCAGGGCTATAAAACGGCAATTGCAAACCTTGAGAGAAAAATTGAACAACATCTGTTGGTTCTAATTGAAATTCTAAAAATTTATCGTAAGTTGGGAATCCAATTGTGTAAGCTTGAGCACTTCGAGAATACAAAAAAGTTAGAGACAGTACTGCCCCCACGAACAAAGCAAGATTTTTTATTTTATTTAAGCCGAATTTTTTGTTCATACTTACCTTTTTGTTTGATGGTTATATTTTAGTATATATATGGACAATTTGGTTTTTAGCTAAAATTAGTCAAAAAACAGCCTTTAGATATAAATACATACTGTGGGTAAAAATAGACAAAAATGTGGAAGTAATTTTATTAAATATTTAGATAGCACAAAATACTAAAAAATGGCTTAAATTAGAGAAACTTATGCACATTTGAGTGAAATCTATAAAGTATGAATAATCAAATTCAGATGATATTCATTTCTTCTCTAAGCTTAGCCAAAAGACAGGAAAATTTAGATCCAATATTGCGGAAATATTTCTGATTTTTTACACAAAAAAAAGTGGTTATATCCACTTTATCAACAGTTCGTACCCAGTCAAAAATGATTTAACAAACTATATCTAAATTAAATACTTCAAAATCTAGTATCTTTAACTCAATAATAATAAATAATTATAGATAGCTATCAAGTAAACAATTCTAAAACTAGCTAAACAAGGGAAACAATATATAAGAAAATATCTGTTTCGAATAACATTAAAAAACAGGTATGACAGGCCTCAGCCGTTTATACTTATATGATAGACGAACCATACAGGTTGTAAAATAATTCAACTCATTATCCATATATAACTTAAGTACAGCAAAACCTAAGCGTCGTAAAATATATAGATATTCTCTATAACCATGTGGAGACAGTGAAGACATCTAACTCCAGAAAAAATTTGAAATACACTCGGTCTGAAGCCTCCTTTAGCAAAGGAGGTGTCGAGTGAAACGAGACGGAGGATTTGTTTCACGTGAAACAATTGACTCAGCAGATAATTTCAATCATTCTCAATTTGGAGGTAAAAATAATGGGACGATCACTATTATCCGTTGCGATGCGTGATATCAGAATTGGACAAATTGTATTCGACAAAAACGGACAGCTGTTTGCTATTACGCGTCTAGAGCCCGCTCTACCTGGAAACATCTGGCCGATGAACAGAAAAAGCGATTACGATGCTATAGGCTTAGTTAATCCAGATGGATATATAAGAACAGTTGTAAAATGGATTCACAGAACTGGATTTTCAGAATTTGATGAACTTTTTATACTTGATATCGTTCTTGATAGGTTTGGCATACAATCCCTCCTCGCAAATCTCCAAGCAATTCAATCTTCTCCATAGACTTCTCAGTCTATTTTTTGTTTCACATGAAACAATTGCGACCAATTTTGAAATATACGACATCCTGAACTCGTTTCAGGATTGTTTCACGTGAAACAATTGACTAAAATAAATATCAATTGTAATCTCACTTTGGAGGAAAAGATGACTTTAAAAGCAGAATGCACATTAACTCAAATGGATTTCTTTCAAATTGTAATCGGGCAAGTACTTGCAGATAGGCACGGTGTACTCCATGTAATTACTGGAATGCAATATGCGATTCCAAGTGTAGATACTACAACAAACAATATCGTCCATTCAATCTCAATAGAAGGATCAAAATTTAATATATCTAGTTATCAAGATATACACGGCGATAGCAGCTTTGATGATTATTTAGTTCTTAATACAACTATTCCGGGCGAAAATCTGAACAATTACAAATTTCTTCTTCAACAACTACATGAATCTAAATAGACACTACAGTCTATTTTTTGTTTCACGTGAAACAATTCAACTTGAATTCAATTAATATGCGATATCCTGAACTCGCTTCAGGATTGTTTCACGTGAAACAATTGATTATATAATCTTATTCCAATAAAATATTTATAGAGGAGACACTTCATGACAAAACAATTAAATGATGTTCCTTTTACTCAAATTCGTATTGGACAAGTAATCTACTATCGTGGAATAGATCAATACTGTGTTGTAACTACATTGCTAGCAGCATTTTCAGATAGAGGAACTCCAGATGAACACGAATTAGATATAATTACCGAAAATCCGGAATTAGATATAGAGCACAACTTTCTTCATTCTGAAACAAATATCTTGGAGGTAATAGATCGAGTACTTTCTGCAAATGAATCTTCATCATATTTACAAGTTCTTGCTGAAATTCGAAAAACTCATTCGACATAAACTGTCGTTTTTTTTTGTTTCACGTGAAACAATCGGATTGAAACCTCCTTTAGGAAAGTAGGTGCCGAGTAGAACGAGGCAGAGGATTTGTTTCACGTGAAACAAAAAATCACGATCTGATCGTGATTTTTTTTCGAGCAAAGCTCGGTGGTGTCCTCGGGTGGAATCGAACCACCATCTGAGACTTAGGAGGTCCCCGTTTTATCCATTAAACTACAAAGACGTAAGCGTCGTAAAATAACAATATATATCCTTTTTTGGCTTTGTTTAGCAAAATTTACTATACTCTAGAACTTATTGACTGTCAAATATTCATCTCTTTAGCAAGTTTCATCAATATCTTCATTGAAGATAGAAGTCTTAATCACAAGACTCCATAATAATTTAAGCACACTTTTGTTGTTGACATCAATGTAAACTTGCCCTATTATAAGCCCATTATATGGCAAACACGAAATCAGCGCTTAAAGAATTGCGCAAAACAAAGAAGCGTTCGGTACACAATTACAGCGTAAAGACTAACTTTAAGCATCTTTTCCGTGATTGTACTGATCTTATTGAAGCCGGCGACATGGAAAATGCAAAGGCTAAATATATTGAATTTCAAAAATCTGCAGATAAAGCAGCTAAGTGTCACATCATATCCAAAAATCGTGCTAATCGCAGAAAAGCAGCACTAATGGAGATGCTAAGTGGTAAACGTGAAGTTCCAGCTGGAAAAAGAAAAGGTAGAAGTAAACCAAAAGCAGTTAAGAAAGTAGAAACTGCTCCAACTCCAGCACCTGCACCAGAAGCTCCAGTAGAAGCAAAACAAGAAGAAGAACCAAAAAATGAGGCTTAAACCTCATTTTTTCTTACTAAAAATTTAATTTTACTTTCTAACGTCAAAAAATATCTACGAAAGTATTTGCGCTATCTCATCACCTGCAGCAAGTGAGTTCCTTGAGCCATAAAAAGTTTTCAAAAATTGTTGGAATCTGAAAT
>SWBX01001902.1_pt1 | contig 19316 bp, 19 predicted proteins | sample 4693051 | NCBI WGS metagenome assembly SWBX01 (sample SAMN10267272, study PRJNA491770) | bioreactor metagenome | isolation source: DHS bioreactor inoculated with marine | place: Japan: Omine Ridge, Nankai Trough | reverse complement strand
GTGGCAAGACTGTTGGTGCCGGAGTTGTGGCAAAGGTCCTGGAATAGTTTCCGGAATCTTGAATAAGATTATATTAGCTTGAAGAATTATCTTTGGGAAAATATAAGCAGTAAGAGTGATTGTTCGGTTAGGCCAGTAGCTCTAATTGGCAGAGCGCCGGACTCCAAATCCGGATGTTGGGGGTTCGAGTCCCTCCTGGCCTGCCCTTTATTATGTTATAACACTTTCAGGTGAGAAGCTGACTAAATGGCGAAAATAAACAGCAGTAACGAACCGGCGAACAAAGCACGTTCAAAGAAGAAGTTAAAAAAGAAATCCACAGGCAAGGTTGCGGGGTGGTTCGGATTTCTGAAAGAGGTTAAGGTGGAGATGAAAAAAGTCACCTGGCCTCCTCGGAGAGAAATTACGGGCTCCACGACGGCTCTCTTGGTTGCAACAGTCCTTATCGGTCTGTTTCTTGGGGTAGCGGATCTTGTGCTTGCAAAAGGGATTCAACCCGCGATCTCAGGGCAGTGGGATGTTTGGTCTATCGCAACGCTTGCTCTTTTCACAGGAATCCTGTTTTGGATATATAGATCAGATTAATCAAATGACGGTTCTGAATCTAAATATGGTTTGTAAGGAGCGGTAGATGGCGAAACGTTGGTATGCTGTTCATGTGTATTCCGGTTTTGAAGAAAAAGTGAAGTTACACTTGGAACAGCAAATAAAAGCGAAGGGATTGGAAGAGGAAATCGAACAGATTCTGATTCCCATGGAAAATGTTGTTGATTATAAAAAAGGGATAAAACAGATCTCACAGAAGAATTTTTTCCCTGGTTATATTTTGATGCGAATGGAGATGTCTGAAGCACTCTGGTATCTCGTGAAAAACACACCTAAGGTTACGGATTTTATAAGCTCGGGAAAAAAACCCGCTGCGTTGACGGATCAGGAAATAGAGCAGATCCTTGAACAGATGCAGGCGGGAATCGATAAACCCAAGCCGCGGATTCGATTTCAGAAAGGCGAAAGAGTCCGGATTACAGAGGGCGCTTTTGCAAACTTTAATGGTATGGTTGAAGAAGTGAATCAGGAGAAGAACCGATTGAAGGTTATGGTAAGTATTTTTGGTCGGGCTACTGCTGTTGATGTTGATTTTTCACAGGTAGAAAGTGCCTGATAATGCTGTGCTGTTGGATATTTATTGGAGGTAATCATGGCTAAGAAAGTTGTGGCTCAAGTTAAGTTGCAGTGCCCGGCAGGACAGGCAACACCGTCGCCGCCGGTAGGACCGGCTCTGGGTCAGCACGGTGTGAATATAATGGAATTTTGTAAGGCATTTAATGCTCGTACGCAGAATTTTGATGCTGGAATAATTGTGCCTGCCGTTATTTCAATTTATGCAGATAGATCTTTTACGTTCATCACAAAAACACCTCCCACATCAGTCCTTCTTAAAATGGCTGCCGGCATCGCTAAAGCGGCCGGCAATCCAAAGCTTGACATAGTCGGCAGCGTTACCATGACGCAGGTAGAAGAAATCGCAACCAAAAAAATGCCGGATTTAAATGCAAATGATCTGGACGGTGCTGTAAAAATCATCAAGGGTACCGCCCGAAGTATGGGTATAGAAGTCGTTTAGTGAGAACGGTAGTGTGGGAGTTGCAGGTTAAGGCCTGAACGTATGACCACAGACAGGAGGTGTTATGCCAAGACGAGGAAAGAATTACAAAGCTGCAAAAGAGAAGGCAAAAGAAAGTTATGAATTATCAGAAGCCGTGGAGTTTCTGAAGACAAATTCCTTTGCCAAATTTGACGAAAGTGTTGAGATTGCCGTTCGACTGGGAGTTAATCCCCGTCACGCTGATCAAATGGTACGCGGTACGGTTTCCCTGCCTCACGGCACCGGAAAAACAAAGCGCGTGATCGTGTTTACTCAGGGCGAAAAAATGGCCGAAGCGGAAGCGGCGGGAGCCGATGAAGTGGGTGCTGATGACCTTATCGAAAAGGTAGCCGGAGGTTGGCTTGAGTTTGATGCAGCAGTAGCCACGCCGGATATTATGGGTAAAGTTGGTAAACTGGGTCGCGTTCTGGGTCCCCGGGGTTTAATGCCGAACCCCAAAACAGGAACGGTAACCTTCGATGTTGCCGCCGCCATTAAATCCATTAAAGGCGGACGTATTTCCTTTCGGGTGGATAAAGCAGGTATCATTCATACACTCGTGGGCAAAGTATCATTTGATGAAGACAAACTCACGGATAATGCAAAGACTATTATCGAGACCATTCTGAAACTCAAACCTGCCACAGCGAAAGGCACGTACATGTTGAATATCACTCTTTCCACGACCATGGGGGTTGGATTGAGTCTGGATATTCCACACGTCATGGGCCTGTTCCGGTAATTTTGCTGGTAAGCTGAAAGGAACTGATATCGTGAAAAGGACAGAAAAAGAACTCAAAGTTAAGGAAATTCACGAGGAATTTACAGAGGCAAAATCAGCAGTACTTCTGGATTACAAGGGACTTAACGTCGCTGAAATTACTGATCTTAGAAGAAAACTCCGGGAAGTCTCTGTTGATCTTAAAGTTATCAAAAACACACTGACAAAACTGGCGTCCGATAACACGGCATATGATGCTATTAAACCGTTTTTAATCGGACCTACGGCTGCGGCTATCAGTAAAAATGATCCAGTGGGTGGTCTGAAAATTCTGGACGATTTTATCAAAGCAAACCCGAAACTGGAATATAAAGCAGCAGTTATTGAGGGTACTCTCGTGGATAAGACGCAGATCAGTAAATATGCTGATCTTCCGTCACGGGATGTTCTTGTTGGTATGTTACTGGGAACGATGCAGGCCCCGGTAGCCGGGTTCGTTCGCGTTATGGCCGGTAATCTTTCCGGACTGTTAAATGTTATGAATGGAATTAAGGAATCTAAAGAATAGATTCTGGAATTCTTAAATAGTTTCGTAGTAATCTCATTCAGTTAGAGGAGTAAAAACAATGGCAGAGATCAATAAAGACCAATTTTTCGAGTTCGTGGATAATTTGACAGTAATTGAACTGTCGGAAATCATCAAAGAGATGGAAGACCGGTACGGTGTTTCAGCAGCAGCAGCTCCTGTGGCTATTGCAGCCATGCCTGGCGCAGGTGGCGGTGAAGCAGCTGTCGAAGAACAGACCGAATTTGCTGTCAATCTTATCAGCTTCGGCGATAAAAAGATTCAAGTTATCAAGGCTGTTCGACAGATTACCGGTTTGGGTCTGAAAGAAGCCAAGGATCTCGTCGATAATTGTCCAAAACTGGTCAAAGAGGGTGTGAGCAAAGAAGAAGCTGCAACTGTTCAGGAACAATTGGAAGAAGCAGGCGCCCAAGTTGAGGTTAAATAGAGTTAACGCTTTATTTCAAAAAATTATGTTTTTCATGCCGCTGAGGTATGCTCAGCGGCTTAACATGCAATTCATTCCATGGAAGGAATTACATGCTCGACAATAGTACCGTTTACAAACCTATGAGTGCGCCCAGAATCCGGAGAAACTTCTCCAAAATCGGTTCTGTTATTAAAGTACCGAATCTCCTGGCCATTCAACAAGTTTCCTTCGAACGATTTCTACAGATGGATATGCTTCCCGATGATCGTGTGATTGTCGGTATGCAGGATGTCTTTAATGACGTTTTTCCCATCGAAAACTTCAATAAAACCGCTTCTCTTGAATTTGTTTCATACGAGTTGGGTTCCTGGGAATGCAGCTGCGGCAAATTAAAAGGGATGTTACTCCGCTTTAAGTGGCAATGTGAATGCGGCTATCATGAAGGTATCGGTGATTTGCATAAGATGCGTGATGAAGGGAATGATCCGGGCCCATGCGAACGATGTGGTGGAATTCCCCGGTATATTCACTGTGACCAATGCGAAAAACGTGTTGAGTTGAAGATGAAATACGATATCGGAGAATGCCGTCAGCGGGGTATGACTTTCTCTGCTCCACTTAAAGTGATCGTTCGTCTCGTTGTCTGGGATGAAGATGCTGAAACGGATATTCGATCGATTCGAGATATTAAAGAACAGGAAGTCTATCTGGGTGAAATGCCTGTTATGACTGATGTTTCCAAAGATCGCCGTGGCGCAATCCGGGTCGGAAACAGAAGCTCATTTATTATCAATGGTACCGAACGGGTCATCGTCAGTCAGATGCATCGGTCTCCCGGTGTGTTTTTCAAACATGACAAAGGAAAAGCGCATGCCAGCGGTAAACTGCTGTATTCTGCCAGGATAATTCCGTACCGTGGGTCATGGGTGGAGTTCGAATTCGATATTAATGATCTGCTTCATATCAGGATCGATCGGAAACGAAAACTTCTCTGCACTGTCCTCTTGAGAGCACTCGGGTATGAAAGTGACGAAGAAATTCTGAAACTGTTCTATGATCCGGAAATTCTCAAAAGGAAGGGTAAAAAGTATCTTCGAGATGTTGGACCATCACTCATCGGTGAACGAATTCCCTGGGATCTCCAGGATCCCGAAAATCCCGACAAAGTGATCCTTCGAATGGACAAAAAATTTAATCGAAAAAGCATTCGAGATCTGAAGAAAGCAGGAATTGAGAAACTTAAATATTCCGTGCAGGATCTCGTCGGGAAAATTGCTTTATCCGATGTCGTTGATATGGATACCGGGGAAATTATCCTGGAATGCAATGATGAAATTTCTATCGATAATGTCTCGGATATTGAAGATCTTCAGCCGGATGAACTCGATCTGGTATCTGTAGAAACATCGCCTGTAGGTGCATCGCTTCATGCGTCACTCGCAAAAGACAAAATTACAACACGTGAAGACGCTCAAATAGAGATTTACAGACGGCTTCGTCCCGGAGATCCTTTGACTTCAGAAAGTGCTGCCAATTTGTTTGAGAGGCTTTTCTACAATCCGAAGTATTACGATCTTTCTGAAGTGGGTCGGTTGAAACTCAACAAAAAGTTGAACATTGATGTTCCCATGGACCAAAGAACGCTTTTACCGGAAGATATCGTAGGTGTTGTAGGCTATCTCCTGAAACTTAAAAATGGGATTGGGTCAATCGACGATATTGATCACATGGGAAACAGACGGGTCAGAGCGGTCGGTGAGTTACTCCAGAATCAATTCCGGATTGGTCTTGTGAGAATGGAACGAGCCATCCGTGAGCGGATGAGTATTCAGGATCTTACCGCCATCATGCCGCATGATCTTATCAATGCAAAACCGGTTTCAGCTGCTCTGAACGAATTTTTCGGTTCGAGTCAGCTAAGTCAGTTTATGGATCAGACGAATCCCATTGCGGAACTTACGCATAAACGCCGATTGTCAGCGCTTGGGCCGGGTGGTTTGTCCCGGGAACGGGCTGGTTTCGAAGTTCGAGATGTTCATGCCACGCATTATGGGCGTATTTGTCCGATTGAAACACCTGAAGGTCCCAACGTCGGTCTGATTGTTTCTCTGTCCACTTATGCCAGGGTGACACCGCATGGTTTCATCGAGACGCCTTATCGGAAAGTTCTCGATTCGAAGGTCACAAATGAGATTGAGTATCTGACTGCGCTTGACGAAGATCAGGACCAGACAAAACTGGGTAATCGTAAGTTGAATATTGCGCAAGCCAGTACATCCCTTGATTCCGAAGGGAGACTTTTAGGTGAGCGTGTTACTTGCCGATACGGAGGTGAACCACGTTTGGCACCACCGGATCAAGTGGATTTTATGGATATCAGCCCCAAACAGTTGGTGTCTGTTTCCACAGCTCTGATCCCATTCCTGGAGCACGATGATGCCAACCGGGCGCTTATGGGATCGAACATGCAGCGTCAGGCTGTCCCGCTTCTGAAAACAGAAGCACCCTTTGTTGGTACCGGGATGGAACATCTTGCGGTCCGGGATTCCGGTGTCGTTGTATGTTCCAATCGTTCCGGTGTGGTGGAAGCTGTAAATGCCAACCGGATTATTGTCCGGTCAGACGAGGAATTGGATCCCAACGCGCCAACCCAGGATTCGCCGGTAGATATTTACACCCTGACAAAATTTAAACGATCGAATCAAAATACGTGTGTAAATCAAGTTCCTATTGTTCGAAAAGGTCAAAAGGTCAGCGCCGGACAGATTATCGCCGACGGACCGGCAACGGAAAAGGGTGAACTGGCTCTGGGAAGAAATATCCTGGTCGCCTTTATGCCCTGGCACGGATACAATTTTGAGGATGCAATCCTGATTTCGGAAAAAGTTGTCAAAGAGGATCTTTACACCTCTATTCATATTGAATCCTTTGAAATAGAAGCCCGTGACACCAAATTGGGGAAAGAAGAAATTACGCGGGATATCCCCAATGTTTCAGAGGAACAGCTTCGGAATCTTGATGAAAGCGGAATCGTTCGCATCGGTGCAGAAGTCAGCCCCGGGGATGTCCTTGTCGGAAAGATCACACCGAAAGGTGAAACTCAGTTGACGCCGGAAGAAAAATTGCTTCGCGCAATATTTGGCGAGAAGGCTGGTGATGTCAGAGATGCTTCCTTGACGGTTCCACCCGGTATCGAAGGTACCGCAATTGATGTCATGGTTTTCTCTCGCCGGGGTGTGGATAAGGATCAACGCTCCCAGATGATAGAGGATGATAATCTGGCGCGTCTTAGAAAAGATTACGAAGATGAGATCACCATTATTCGGGATGAGGAAATCAACAGGATCCGTAAAATCTTTATCGGCAAAAAAGTTGCGGACGATTTCTATGATCCAATCTCAAATGATCTTCTGTTCAAGAAGAACGATATTGTAACTGCCAGAACAATTTCAGTTATTCCGGATATTCTCGTGGAGCGAATTCCGGTAGTCCAGATTGAAGATATTCAGCCTGAACTCGATAAAATCAAGCGGCGTACTGACGACCAGGCGGATATTATCAAGCTGATCTACGACGAGAAAGTATCACGCCAACAGCGTGGCGATGAACTACCTCCGGGCGTTGTCAAACTCGTTAAAGTGTTCATAGCGGTGAAGCGTAAGTTACAGGTCGGTGATAAAATGGCTGGCCGGCATGGTAACAAAGGTGTTATCTCTAAAATCGTACCGGAAGAAGATATGCCGTTCATGCCGGACGGCACACCGGTTGAAATTGTTTTAAATCCTCTGGGTGTTCCGTCTCGAATGAATGTGGGTCAAATTCTGGAAACTACACTGGGATGGGCCGGGAAGGAACTGGGGAGGAAAATCAATCAACTGGTGACACAGCATCAGAAAAAATCCCTGATAGAACTCAAGAATTATATCAAGAAAATATACGAAAATTCAGAACTGGGTGACACGGTTAATCTCATGTCCGATGATGAACTTATTCAACTCGGTCGCGAATTGTCCAATGGTGTGCACATGGCGACGCATGTCTTTGACGGTGCTAATGAAACGGAAATCCAGGAAACGCTAAAACTGGCGGACCTGCCGATTGACGGTAAAGCTACGCTTTTTGACGGTCGAACCGGCACCACATTCGATCAGCCGGTAACTGTCGGGTATATTTATATGATGAAACTTGATCATCTTGTTGATGACAAGATTCATGCACGATCTATTGGTCCATATTCGCTGGTAACACAGCAGCCTCTGGGCGGTAAAGCACAGTTCGGTGGGCAGCGGTTCGGTGAAATGGAAGTATGGGCTCTGGAAGGTTACGGAGCTGCTCATACACTTCAAGAAATGTTGACGGTTAAATCAGATGATGTGCTCGGAAGAACACGGATTTACCAGGCTATTGTTAAAGGTGAAAGCATGCTGGAACCGGGTATCCCGGAATCATTCAATGTGCTTGTCAAAGAACTTCAGGCTCTGAGTCTGGATGTCGAACTGGTAGATACGGAAAAAGAAAAAGCTGCTGCCTCATTTTCAGGAGAAGAATCCCCTGAAACTACGGAAGCGGAAAGTGCACTTTCTGATGAAGGATAACTCTTTTGGCGACGGGGGAAAAGGCTTTGGACGATATTTATAATCTTTTTGAGAAGCCGAAAGATTCAGCAAAATGGGATGCGATTCGAATAAATCTCGCATCCCCTGAGAAAATTCGCGGATGGTCGTTCGGGGAAGTTACAAAACCTGAAACGATCAATTACCGAACTTTCAAGCCTGAACGAAGCGGATTGTTTTGTGCCAAAATTTTTGGACCTACCAAGGACTTTGAATGTAACTGCGGCAAATACAAACGGATGAAACACCGGGGTGTTATCTGTGATAAATGTGGTGTTGAAGTTATTCAGGCAAAGGTGCGGCGGGAACGGCTGGGACATATTGAACTGGCCTGTCCCGTATCTCATGTCTGGTTTTTCAAGGGCCTGCCATCACGGATCGGGAATATCCTGGATATGACTCTCCGAGAGCTTGAAAGGATTCTATATTTTGAGCTTTATGTGGTTACTGATCCCGGGGATACCCCTCTGAAAGAAAAAGAACTTCTGGATGAGGAACGATATCAGGAACTCAGAGAAGAATACGGACCAAGGTTCAAGGCCGGTATGGGTGCTGAAGCTATCCAGAGACTTCTGGAAAAGGTAGATTGTGAGTCACTGTCTACAGAACTCCAGGCGGTTATGCGGGATGAGGGTGCGTCTGCTCAAGCGAAGAAAAAGGCAGTTAAACGCTTGAAGGTTGTAAAAGCCATCCTGAATTCCAATAATAATGCTGAATGGATGATTCTGGAAGTGGTACCGGTACTGCCGCCGGAGCTTCGACCACTTGTTCCTTTGGATGGCGGTCGATTTGCTACGTCGGATCTCAATGATCTTTACCGGCGTGTGATCAACCGGAACAATCGTCTGAAACGACTTCAGGAATTGAAAGCGCCGGATGTCATTGTCCGGAATGAAAAGCGGATGCTTCAGGAAGCCGTGGATGCTCTGTTCGATAATGGACGCCGCGGTCGGGCACTGAAAGGTTCCAATAATCGACCGTTACGATCCCTTTCCGACATGCTCAAAGGTAAACAGGGCCGGTTCCGGCAAAACCTACTGGGTAAACGTGTGGATTATTCCGGCAGATCCGTTATTGTCGTGGGTCCGGAACTCCGTATTGACCAGTGTGGTCTGCCCAAGAAGATGGCTCTGGAACTCTTCAAACCCTTTATCTTCAATAAACTGGAGGAAAAAGGACTTGTTACCACCATTAAATGTGCGAAAAAAATGGTGGAACAGGAAGTTCCTGAAGTCTGGGATATTCTTGAAGAAGTTATTAAAGATCATGCGGTAATGCTGAACCGTGCTCCGACGCTTCACAGGTTGGGTTTGCAGGCGTTTCAGCCGCTGCTCATTGAGGGTAAAGCCATTCGAATTCATCCTCTGGTCTGTACCGCATTTAACGCGGATTTCGATGGCGATCAGATGGCCGTACATGTTCCTCTGTCACTGGAAGCTCAGTTGGAAGCGCGTCTTTTGATGATGGCCAGTCACAATATTCTGTCACCATCTAACGGCAGTCCCATTGCTGTGCCAAGTCAGGATATCGTTCTTGGCTGTTACTATATGACGCGAATTCGGGATAAAGAGCCTGGTGAAGGTAAAGTATTTTCGAATTCCAATGAAGCTGTCTTGGCATATGAAGCCGGTGAGATTGCTTTGCAGGCCCGGATTGTGATCCGAGTAGATGGGCAGATGCAGGAATCATCCGTTGGTCGTGTTCTTTTTAATGACGCGTTGCCGGAGAATTACCCTTACTATAACCGGGTAGCCGGAAAATCTGATCTGGCACGGATTATTCACCAGGTATACAGGGACTTTGGCCGGGCGGAATGTGCTAAAACTCTGGATAAAATTAAAGACCTTGGTTTCTCATTCGCGTGTTTTGCGGGTGTATCCATTAATATCAATGATCTCTATATTCCCGATAACAAAAATGAACTCATTGGTAAAGCGCGCCAGGAAGTCATTGATGTTGAGAAACAGTATCTTGATGGAATCATCACCAATGGTGAGCGTTATAATAAAGTGGTTGATATCTGGTCACATGTCACGGAACACGTGGCGGATGAGCTTTTTAAGGAATTGGAAACGGAACGATTAAATGAAGATGGATCCGTGATTCGTGAAAGCGGGGTATTCAATCCTGTCTATATGATGGCCGATTCCGGCGCCCGTGGTTCGAAGATGCAGATACGGCAGTTGGCTGGTATGCGTGGTTTGATGGCAAAACCGTCTGGTGAAATCATTGAGACACCCATTACAGCGAATTTCCGGGAGGGCTTGACTGTTCTTCAGTACTTTATTTCCACCCATGGTGCCAGAAAAGGTCTGGCAGATACCGCTTTAAAAACAGCCGATTCCGGTTATCTCACACGGCGTCTCGTGGATGTCGCTCAGGATGTTATTATTACAGAACAGGATTGTGAAACGGAAAACGGAGTTGTGGTGGGTGCCATTGTTGAAGGCGGTGAGGTCATTGAGCCTTTGTATGATCGTATCGTTGGCCGAACGGTTGTTACCGCAGTCAAGGATCCGTTTACGGGTCAGATCCTCAGTCCGGCCCAGGAAGAGATTGATGAAGTACGAGCCATGCGAATCGTTAATGCAGGAATTGAGACGATGACCATTCGATCAGTTCTAACTTGCGAGTGCCGGCATGGTGTGTGTGCGAAATGTTATGGGCGTGATCTGGCCTTGGGTAAAAAGGTGGCTCTGGGCGAAGCCGTGGGTGTTGTCGCCGCACAGTCAATCGGGGAACCCGGGACTCAGTTGACCATGAGAACTTTCCATATCGGTGGCACTGCAAAAGCCATGGATGAAGATGTGACGGCCGAAACCGATATTTCCGGTCGTGTGATTATTTCTGATTCACTGAATCAAGCGACAAATACCGATGGGGAGGTAATTGTTCTGTCCCGGAAAGAAGGACGGATCATCATTGCTCAACCCCATATCCGTGCAACTTTCGGAGGAAAGCTTTCCATAACAGATGATCGTCGGGAAAATGTGCCCGGCGTGCGGATTTCCTTGAAGGGTACCGGAAACGAGGAATCATATTTTCTGAAATCAGAAGATATTTATGATGATAAAATCAAGGAATTTGAAGGCAAATTGCAAATTCTACGGGAAGATGGGGCAGAAATTATCCCCGGTGAAATTCTGGTGGAGAAAATGCGTCAGCAGTGGATGGTCCCGGATAAGATACCTTATGGGGCAAAACTCAGGGTTAAGGAAGGCGAAATCGCACAGCCTGCAATATTTGCGAAAGTCAATGGCATTGTGAAGTATTATCATCTGGAAGGTGATAAACTGGTGGAAAGCGATTCCGTTTTGACAGCCATCGAAGGTGGCACGTTCGAAGTCAATGACCGGGCGTGTTTCATGAAAATATTTGTGGATGAGGACTCTGTTCAGGAAGTTGAAACTTACTATATTGCCCGTGATGCGAAAGTTAGAAAGAATCATGGATCAAAAGTGAAGCGGGATCAGCTAATTGTTGAATCCACCCGGGAGACAGACCCTGAAAGCCCGGCATTCCTCCTGGCTGATTGGGATTCTTTCTCAATTCCTTTGCTCGCTGAAAAATCCGGTGAAATAATTCTGGATGATGTTTTGGATGAAGTGACCATCAAAGAAGAGCTGGACACGGTTTCAGGCCAATCCCGACGGGTTATTGGTGTTTTTCGTGAGGAGTTGAAGTGTCCCACGGCGAAGTGTAAGCATCGGGAAGTAAAACGGCGTGAAGGCCGGAAACAGTACTGTCCGATTCACAAAAGTGAACTGCAGCCACTCCATCCGAGTTTCAGAATCAAAGGGACGAAAGTTCGCATGGCACTGCCTACCGGTGCTCACCTTTTTGTTGAGAACAAGCAGAAGGTAAAAGCCGGTGATGTTGTTGCCCTGATTTTAAGAGAAACTCAGAAAACAAAGGATATTACGGGTGGTCTTCCGCGAGTTGTTGAGCTTTTCGAAGCTCGAAAACCTAAAGATTTCGCGGTAATCGCTGAAATTGATGGTGAAATTCTCTATGGAACAATTGAGAAGGGTATGCAGAAAATTTTGATCAAGGGTCAGAGTGGTGCGCAGGCCGAATATTCAATTCCAAGGGGAACACATATCAATGTTCAGGAAGGTGATTTTATCAAGGCTGGGGAGCCCTTGATGGATGGATCATCCAACCCGCATGATATTCTGGCGGTTCTGGGTGATAAGGAACTCCAGAAATATCTGTTGAATGAAGTACAGGCGGTTTATCGGCTTCAGGGAGTTACCATCAACGATAAGCACATTGAAGTAATTGTCAGACAAATGTTGAAAATGATCAAAATTGTTGAGGTGGGTGATTCGAATTTCCTTCTTGAGCAACAGGTTGACCGTTGGGCGTTCAGGGAACAAAACGACCGGATAACGGCGATGGGTGGCAAACCGGCAACGGGAAGTCTACTCTTGCAGGGTATAACCAAGGCATCCCTATCCACCGAGAGTTTCATTTCTGCAGCATCCTTCCAGGAAACAACACGGGTGCTTACTGAAGCCGCTATATCGGGAAAAATCGATTATCTCCGCGGTCTGAAAGAAAATGTTGTAGTCGGCCGGTTAATACCTGCCGGAACCGGGTTCAGAATTTACAAAGACACACATGTTAGGGCTGCTGTAACTGAGACAGCACAACATATTGATAAAGGCAACAGTGAGGTAATTCCGGAGAATGATACACCTAAAATTTCTGAAGGATAGTGTATCTGAGGTACGTCTCGAGTTTTGTCTTGACATTTAATTTTCTCAACAGTAATCTCACACAGTTTTTGACTGGCATCAGCTAGAGGAGATAGAAGTGCCGACTATAAATCAATTAGTTAGAAAAGGTCGCAAAAAGATTAAGGAAAAATCCAACACGCCTGCGCTGCAAAATTGTCCGCAGAGAAAAGGTGTCTGCACCAAGGTGTCCACCACGACTCCCAAAAAACCAAATTCCGCTTTGCGGAAAGTGGCCAGGGTTCGTATGACCAATGGTCAGGAAGTGACATCGTATATTCCAGGAGAAGGTCATAATCTCCAGGAACACTCCACGGTGCTTGTGCGGGGTGGACGTGTTAAGGATTTACCGGGTGTCCGATATCATATTGTTCGGGGAACTTTGGAGAGTTCAGGGGTCGAAGGTAGACGACAGGGTCGCTCAAAGTATGGAGCGAAACGACCCAAATAAATATTCGGTTATTTATTAGTTAAAAGTAATTGCATATAAGCGACAGTAATTTAGGAGGTTTCAATGCCACGTAGAAAAGTGGTCGAAAAAAAGGAAATATTTCCAGACCCAAAATTTAGCAGCGTTATTGTTGCCAAATTTGTCAACTATCTGATGCACGGCGGGAAAAAGAGTATTGCCGAACGGATATTTTATGATGCAATGGATATTGTTGAAGAAAAATCTAAGCAGGAACCACTCAAGGTATTCAAAAAGGCGATTGATAACGTTAAACCACTTCTTGAAGTCAAATCCCGGCGTGTTGGTGGAGCTACCTATCAGGTTCCGATTGAAGTTGCGCAGGATCGCAGACTTGCATTGAGTTTCAGGTGGATTATCGGTTTTTCTAGAAAACGCTCTGAAAAAACCATGGCGGACCGATTGGCTGGAGAATTTTTGGATGCCTCATCTAATCGAGGTAATTCCATCAAAAAGCGGGAAGATACGCACAAAATGGCAGAAGCAAATAAAGCATTTGCGCACTACCGTTGGTAAGATAAGAAGGAGAGAGCCATGGCAAAGGCGAAGTTTGAACGGACGAAACCACATGTTAACATCGGAACCATCGGTCACGTTGATCATGGAAAGACGACGTTAACGTCAGCGATCACGAAAGTGTTGGCGAACCAGGGAACCGGTGCGGAGTTTATGGATTTCTGGTCAATTGATAATGCTCCGGAAGAGAAAGAGCGTGGTATTACCATAGCGACTGCGCATGTTGAGTATGAGACGATGAAACGTCATTATGCTCATGTGGATTGTCCGGGACATGCTGATTACATCAAAAATATGATTACCGGTGCGGCACAGATGGATGGCGCGATCCTGGTGGTATCAGCCGCTGATGGACCGATGCCTCAGACCCGTGAGCACGTGTTGCTTGCGCGTCAGGTAAATGTACCTTATCTGGTGGTGTTTATGAACAAAGTGGATCAGGTAGATGATCCTGAGCTTTTGGAGTTGGTGGAGCTTGAGGTGCGAGAATTGTTATCGGAGTATGAATTTCCCGGTGACGATATTCCTGTAATCATGGGTTCAGCGCTTCAGGCGATGGAGATCAATCCGGGCGAGCCTGGCTGGGAAGATGCAGAGAAGTCGATTGTTGAATTGATGGAATCGGTTGACAGTTATATTCCTGAGCCTGTGCGTGATATGGATAAACCTTTCTTGTTGCCTTTGGAAGATGTCTTTTCCATAGCCGGTCGCGGGACGGTAGTCACGGGTCGTGTTGAGCGCGGGATTGTTCATGTGAACGACGAGGTAGAGATTGTAGGAATCACCGAGACGCGTAAGACGGTCTGTACGGGAGTTGAGATGTTCCGTAAGCTGTTGGATGAAGGTCGAGCCGGTGATAATGTTGGTTGTTTGCTTCGTGGCGTGAAACGAGAAGAGGTTGAGCGTGGGATGGTTCTTGCGAAACCTGGTTCAATAAAACCGCATACAAAATTCGAAGCCGAGGTATATATTCTTTCCAAAGAAGAGGGAGGGCGTCATACGCCATTCTTCAAGGGATATCGTCCTCAGTTTTATTTCCGTACCACCGATGTGACGGGTACCATGGAGATGCCGGAGGGTGTTGAGATGGTAATGCCTGGAGATAATATCACGCTGGTGGGTGAGTTAATAACTCCGATCGCCATGGAAGAGGGTCTGCGCTTTGCAATTCGCGAAGGTGGCAAGACTGTTGGTGCCGGAGTTGTGGCAAAGGTCCTGGAATAGATATCTAAACAAGGGATTCTTGGCCTGTTCGCCATGAATTAAAATGGTGGGCGGCCTTTTTTAACGAGCATTTATCGGTATCATGCTCGTTCGGAGGAAAAAATGGCTGATCAAAAGATTCGGATTCGGTTGAAAGCCTATGACTATCGCTTGTTGGATCAGTCTGCGAGTGAGATTGCTGCGACATCTAAAAGAACGGGTGCAAAGGTTATCGGACCGATTCCTTTGCCGACGAGAATTAATAAATATTGCGTTCTTCGGGGACCTCACGTAGATAAAAAAAGTAGAGAACAGTTCGAAATCAGGACGCATAAACGTTTAATTGACATTCACAATCCAACACCCCAGACAGTCGATGCTCTTATGAGATTAGAACTTCCAGCGGGTGTGGATGTCGAAATTAAGCTGTAATTATATTTGCAGGGAGGACGCCAAATGGCCTTGGGAATTATAGGAAGAAAACTTGGAATGACGCAGATGTTTGATATGCAGGGACAGCTTATTCCTGTGACAGTCATTCAGGCTGGACCTTGCCCTGTGGTTCAGAAGAAAACAAAAGAAAAAGACGGATATTCTGCATTGCAGCTTGGTTTTGGAGCTACCGGAAAAAAAGCGAAAAACAATAAACCATATTCGGGACATTTTAAGGCTGCCGGTGTGGATCCTTCACGGGTTCTGATGGAATTCCGGATTGATAACATTGATGATTATGAAGTTGGGGAAAAAATTTCCGTTGATCTGTTCAACACGCGTGAAAATATCTCCGTAACGGGTGTATCCCGTGGTCGTGGATTTACCGGTGTTATGAAGCGTCATAATTTTGCCGGTAAAGACCGGGGTCACGGCGCTCATGAAGCCTATCGTCATGGTGGCTCGATTGGTTGTCGGACTCCCAAGCGGGTTGATAAAGGCAAAAAAATGCCCGGTCGAATGGGTACGCAGAAATTCACTGTGAAAAACCTTAAGGTCATGCTTGTGGATAAAGAAAATAATTTGATTCTAATCAAAGGAGCCGTTCCGGGTTGGAAAAATGGTTTAGTCGCCATTAAGAAATCCGAAGGGTAATAGGTGCAGTCATGCCGAAAGCTGAAGTAAAAACAATTGATGGACAGGTTGTTGCTGAAATGGAACTGCCAGAAGAGATTTTTGCTGTTCCATATAATCCTTTCCTGATACAGGAAATAGTGACGATGCAAATGGCTTGCCGGCGCAGGGGCACTCATAAAGCAAAAGGCCGGGCCGAAATTGCCGGATCAATGAAAAAACTTTACCGTCAAAAAGGTACCGGTCATGCCAGACCCGGCACAGTAAAATCACCCCTCCGACGGGGTGGCGGAGTTGTTTTTGGACCTACGCCCCGCGATTATTCCTTCTCTCCACCCAAAAAAGTTAAACGAGCAGCGTTAAGGGTGGCATTGTCCAAGAAACTGGGAGATGGGATGATTGAGATCGTTCGTGAATTCCAGGTGGATGAACCGAGAACAAAACCATTGCTCTCAAAGCTGGATCCGGAAAAAAACGGTATTAAGACGCTGATTGTTTCCGGCACTTTGGAAGAGGAAACCCATACGAATCTCCGGAAATCCTTAAAAAATGTTTCTAACTATAAGGTTCTGAAAGCGGAAGGTCTGAATGTGTATGATCTTCTAAAGTATAAAAGGATCATCTTGCTTGAAACGAGTATTCCGCTTATTGAAAAGAGGCTTGGATAAAATGAAATCGCCATATGAGATTATTGTTGGACCTGTAATTACAGAGAAAACAACCGCTCAAAAAGATGAAAGCAATAAAGTGACTTTCAGGGTTATCAGATCTGCAACAAAAGCACAGGTCAAAGTAGCGGTTCAGAAAATTTTCGATGTTGAGGTTGAAAAAGTTCAGACAATAAATATGAAGGGCAAAGTTAAACGTATGGGACGTTTTGTTGGTAGTAAGCCTGATTGGAAAAAAGCGATTGTGACACTGAGTCCCGGTGACAGCATTGAATACTTTGAAGGCGTTTAATTTAGGAGTGAGATAGATAGCCATGGCTTTGAAAAAATTTAAACCAACCACGCCCAGTAAACGGTTTATGACAGTCTCAAGTTTTGAAGCTGTCACGAAGAAAAAACCGGAAAAATCACTCGTTAAGGGTCTCGGAAAAAAAGGCGGTAGAAACAATGCCGGCCGGATTTCCGTAAGGCGCCGTGGTGGTGGGCATAAGAGAAGATATCGGATCATTGATTTCAAACGAAATAAAACGGGGATTCCTGCAAAAGTTAATGCGATAGAGTATGATCCGAATCGATCTGCTAATATCGCACTTTTGTTTTATGTTGATGGTGAAAAACGGTACATCATCGCCCCGGAAGGTTTGAAGGTTGGTGATGTGATTGTTTCGGGTCCGGAATCTGATATCAGGGTTGGCAATGCACTTCCTTTGAAAAATATCCCGGTAGGAACTTATGTTCACAATATCGAATTGAAAGTCGGTAAGGGTGGGCAGTTTGCCAGGGGTGCCGGAGCATACGGACAGATACTTGCTAAAGAAAATAATGAGGCACAGATCCGACTTCCTTCCAGTGAAGTGCGAATCGTCCATCTGGCATGTATGGCAACCGTCGGCCAGGTTGGTAATCAGGATCAGGAGAATATTAATATTGGTAAAGCTGGGCGATCCCGCTGGCTGGGTCATCGACCCAAGGTTCGCGGTGTTGCTATGAACCCCATTGATCACCCTCATGGCGGTGGTGAAGGGAAATCATCCGGTGGTCGTCATCCTGTGACACCATGGGGTGTTTCTACCAAGGGGCATAAAACCAGGAAACGTAATAAACCATCCGACAAATACATTGTAAGACGTCGTAAGAAATAACCGGAGGATTGGAAGTGGCTCGATCAAAGAAAAAAGGACCTTACGTCCACCCGAAATTGCTGAAAAAGGTTTTTAAGGCACAGGAATCCAGTGACCGAACAATGATCAAAACCTGGTCAAGAGCGTCTATGATTACCCCGGATTTCCTGGGTCTGACAATTGCCGTGCATAATGGGAAAAAATTTATCCCCGTTTATGTTACTGAAAATATGGTGGGGCATAAGCTCGGTGAGTTCTCACCTACCAGAACCTTCAGGGGGCATGCCGGAACAAAAAGCGAAAAAAGCTCTCGAGTTAATTAGGGACGGTGTTCGATGGACTTTAAAGTTAAATTAAGATATTCAAGAATCTCAGCATTCAAAGCCAGGGGTATTGCGGAACTGGTTCGCGGAAAAGGTGTTGAAGAAGCGCTGATGATGCTGAAATTTATGCCACAGAAAACAACATATTTGCTTGAACGATTGATTCAATCAGGTGTTGCAAACGCTGAGCAGTCTGAAGAACCTGTATCTGTTGAGGATCTTTTTATAAAAGAGATTTTTGTGGATGAAGGTCCTACCATGAAACGAATTCAGTTTCGGGCACAGGGCCGGGTTAACAAGATCCGTAAAAGAACAAGTCATATTACGGTGACTCTTGGCGAAAACAAAAAGAAATAAGTGATTGATTAACTGTAGTTTAACAGTGGGAGGTGTGCGTTGGGTCAGAAAGTAAACCCCATCGGTCTTAGGTTAGGAATTGTGAAGACATGGTCCTCAAAGTGGTACGCGGATAAGGATTATGCTGATTCACTCCACGAAGACCTCGCCATAAGAAAATTTGTAAAAAAGAGCGTCAATCATGCTGGAATTGCAAAGGTTGACATCGAACGTGCCGCTGATCAGGTCCGGGTGAATATTCACACCGCACGTCCTGGAATTATCATAGGTACCCGTGGTGCTGAGGTTGATAAGATAAGGAAATCGATTCAGAAGATGACTGCCAAACAGGTATTCCTGAATATTAAGGAAGTTAAAACGCCTGAGGCCGATGCACAGCTTGTTTCCGAGTCTATCGCTATTCAGTTGGAAAGAAAGGTTTCTTTCCGTCGAGCAATGAAAAAAGCACTCTCAGGGGCTTTGCGTTTTGGCGCTAAAGGAATCAGGATAAGTTGTTCAGGTAGATTGGGTGGTGCAGAAATGTCACGCCGGGAACAATACCGGGAAGGACGGGTTCCGCTGCATACACTTCGTGCAGATATTGATTACGGTTATACTGTTGCCAGAACAACTTACGGTGCGATTGGTGTGAAAGTCTGGATTTTTCACGGGGAAATCATCGATAAACAGGAACCACACAGCAGCGAGACGCAGAAGCCGTACAAACGGATGCCTGAACGAGGCGGTAAATCGTATCATGGCGCTAATAGAGATTCCTCTTCAGGACGGCCGCCTCGCCGAAGAGTGGAGAGTGTACAACGTCACAGTCTAGCAGCACAAAGATAAGAAAAATCCACTCAGGCAGGAATCCGGGTGTACGGCTTCTGCGTCTCGCTGCTGTG
>SWBX01002327.1_pt1 | contig 19471 bp, 19 predicted proteins | sample 4693051 | NCBI WGS metagenome assembly SWBX01 (sample SAMN10267272, study PRJNA491770) | bioreactor metagenome | isolation source: DHS bioreactor inoculated with marine | place: Japan: Omine Ridge, Nankai Trough | reverse complement strand
CGACGGATCTGGTATACAGCACGGGGCAGGGTCCGCATGGAGAGGCTGCCGCCGCACCGAATCTGGTATACAGCCGGTCAAAGATCGAGGCGGAAAGAAGGGTATCCAAGGTGCATCCCCGATGTATTACCCTGCGCTGTGCACTGATTTACGGACCGGATAATGGCGTCAATTCTTCTTATGTCCGCAGAATGGATACCAACATCAGGAACGGAAAACCGCTGAATCTCTTTACAGACCAGTTTCGCACGCCGGTCTGGAGTGGTGATATTTCTACTGTTGTATCTAAAATCCTGAATGATGGGATTTTACCGGGCATTTATAATCTGGGAGGGCCTGATAATCTTTCCCGCTATGATTTTGGATTGATTGCGGCGGATATTCTGGGATGGGATACCGATCTGATTCATCCGGTGAAAATGGCGGACCTGACACATCTGGCCGGCCGGCCCCGCGATTGTTCACTGGATACTTCCCGACTCCTGGAAGCCATTACGTATAAAAGCACGCCGGTCAGTGATGGTCTGAGGGTTTTAAAACAGCTCTGGCAGCACCAGCCATGATCTGTTCACGCTGCCGGCAGACACTGGAACCGGGAAGTGTGTTCTGGTCACTGGATATCCGGTTGACCGCTGAGCAGGCAATGGCGGATCCCGGAGAAAACTGCGGGGATTCCGGGATAATGGATGAGCGGCTGGAAAGTCTGCTGGAACGCATCAGGGCTGAGGATGTCCGGTCACTTGAAAATCAGGTGTTCCAGCAATTTCAGTTCAAGCTGTGCCGGGAGTGCCGGGACATCTTTACGGCAAATCCGTTAAATTTAGAGTTAACACCCCGGAAATTTACAGACGATCAGTGAATGTTGTTCCACCACAGGGACCAGGCCATTAACCAATCCGACGGCACAATCAGCAGAATAAAAAGCAGCACACACAGAAAAATAACCATGAGTTTTTCCAAGCCGGAATCCATGCAGTCGCCTGTCGTCTGATTCTGTAATTCACTGTCGGGATTTTCGTTGAGCATTTGATATCCTCTCTTAGTTGTTATATTTTATCGGATCGTAGTGATAAATTTCAAGACGTAATTTCATCGAGGTTTAATCATGAATCTGGAATCCTGCCTGGCACGAACATCCGTAACCGATCTCAGAGCAATTGCATCTTATCAGCAGATTGAGATTAATCCGAAAACTTCTCAAACAGGAATACAAAAAATTTTACTTGAACAGATGTCTGACCCGGATTGGATCGCAGACGCTTTCCTTCGTTTAAATGATATTGAACGGGAAATTCTATTGCAGGTTCACACGGAAGGCGGCACGCTTTCCGGTGAAATTCTTCAGAGAATCTGGGGAGGAGATGATACGGATGCCGGGTCCCGCTGGGTCTGGGGACGGAAAATTGCCACCGGTTTACCCAGTCTGCGAATGACCGGACTTCTCTTTTTTATCCGGTATGCAGCAGATGGTCATAATCGCTATATCATTCCGGACCAGATTCTCAGACATATCGGTCCCGTTCCGCCGGAACCTCTGTTAACTGTTGAATCCACGCCTCCATACCGGTGTAAAGGATTTGGTATTACGATTCTGACCGATCTTTTTAAATTACTTAAATATCTTGAACGATACCGGGTCAGACCTCTGAAAGATGGATCATTTCCTCAAAAACACAAAAAGAGCATAATTGAGTTATTAAAGGAGACGAATCACCAGCTTCCCGATATCATATGGCCTGCATATTTCGAGTTCATTTATAAGATATCGTTTCAGAGCGGTGTGCTTACAATATTCGAGCAGAAACTGAAACCATGTGAAGGGTTGAAAAAGTGGGTTCAGGGCCGTCCGGGATCACAAATAGCCGAGTTGTTCTTCAGTTGGCTGGACACAAAAACGTACGATGATTTCAGACAGGTTCCCGGGTTGACTATTCTCTCAGCAGGCCTTCGAAACCCACCTCGAATCGTTCGAAAAATTGTTTTGCAGGCGATTAAACAGTTTCCCGTCAATCAATGGATTAACATTGATGCGATCTCCCGGTACCTGAACAAAGAACGAAACCGGTTTTTCAGACCGATTCCCAACGATATGCACTGGCGAATAGAGAAAAAGCACGCAGCAGCCGATTCGTATCCGGTAAACTGGGCTCACCTTGAGATGGAATTGATCCGATTTATTGTTCAAGGGCCGTTAATGTGGCTGAATGCGGTGACTCTCGGGTTAAACAAACATCAGGAACCCGCTGCTTTCATGATCACGGATTATGGTATAGCGTTGCTGTCGGGTATATGGCCGGAGGGGGAACCGGAGCATGACAATGAGTTGGATCGGGTGGTGGTGCAGCCAGATTTCGAACTCCTGCTCCCTGACAATGTTGTGCTCTCTGTTCGATATAAAGTGGAAAAGATGGCTCAACTGGTTTCCACAGGGCCGGTAAACCGGTACAGGTTGACACAGGGTTCCATAATTCGTGCACGTGGAATGGGGTATTCCAGAGATGATATTTTTCGGTTTCTGAAAGAAATCTCCTCAACACCATTACCACAGAATGTTGCTGCTTCTGTTGATTATTGGATTGAAGCATTTGGAAACATCACAATCGAACCATCATACATACTCAAAACCCGGGACGCCTACCTTATGAAGGAACTTCTGTCCCGACCGGCAGTAAAACGATGCACAAGCAAAATACTGGGTCCGTGTGTGGTCAAAATTACACCATCGAATCTCCAAAGACTACTGACTGAATTGAAGAAAGCAGAATATTTTCCTTGGGTTTCTCCTCGACTTATGTTATTCGAGGAAGTAGCTCCCGTATCGCTGAATCTGAGTCGGGATAAAGCGGATTTACTCTTAAGATACCTCACAAAAGCTACGCAGCGGGAGTTGATCGGATTGGGTGAAGGCCATCATTCAGCACTGGATTCTATTTACAGACAACTGAAACAGGCAATATCTCGATTTGACAGCGGTTTTAACAATACTGAACCTGGAGGATAATCCATGAGACTTTCTTGTCGCCTTACAACAGTTATAGTACTGACATTACTACTGCTTATCACAGCCACCGGCTGGTCCGTTACGGAGGCCGCTAAGCCGCCATTGTTTGAATTGAAAGACCTGAATGGTGATACCTATCGTCTGGCCGATGATCTGGGAAATGATCTGATTATTTTGGATTTCTGGGCAACCTGGTGCAAACCCTGTATGCGGGAACTCCCCCATATCAATAAAATTTATGAAGAATTTAAAGATAAAGGACTGAAGGTTTATGCCATCAGTGTTGATGACGCCAAATCCAAATCAAAAATCAAACCGGCAATTAAAAGGTATAAATTCACGTTTCCCGTTCTTCTGGATCCCGACAATAAGGTCGTTCGTAAGTACAGCGCCAATTCAACGGTTCCGTTTCTAATGATTATCGGTAAAGACGGTAATGTGATTCGGGAGTTTTCCGGTTACAAATCCGGCGATGAAAAAATCGTCCGGAAAATTATCGAAGAACAACTTGCCGAATCAAAATAACCTCTCCTGCAACAGCAAAGGTAAATTTCATGAAAATGATTAAAACGCTCTGCCTCGTAATATTTGCATTTTGCCTGATCAACAGCCCGGATATTATTCAGGCGTCATTATTTGAAGGCTTCGGTTTTTCCGGAACATTTGAATCCGGATATACGGATCATGACATTGGGGAGGAAACAGCGGAGTTGTATGAACGCCCGTATTCTTCCTTTGAGAGCCAAGTTTCACTGAATGCTGATTGGAAGGATTTTTACGCTGAACTTCGGCTGCGTCACATGAGTTATGAGAATCCCATCCATGTTAAACCCGACACACGGGAGTATGAATCTGATATCGAGATTTTTAAGTTTGCCCTTGGTTACCGGCATAAATATTTTAATGTTGTTGCCGGTGATTTCTACAAATCCCTGACACGGGGAATCATTCTTCATGTCCAGGAAGATGAAAATCTGAATCTTGATCGAACCATCCGGGGCGGCAATGGTATTGTCACTCTGGGTCCCGTGGAACTGGACCTTTTTGGAGGGGAAATTCCCTGGTATCTGTATAAGGACAACAAGGGAGACGAAACCTTCGAGGAGTTTAAAATCAACGACCGTGTTTTCGGCGGCCATATCTCCGGTAAACTGCCGGCAGGCATTACTCTGGGCGCCAGTTTCACAAAAACACAACTTTATGATTATGCTTTCGAACGGGGTGAATATGTGGAATTACGGGAGGATATTCTCATAGGAGAAGTCGACCTGGAAATATCCGGCCTTTTTGGTGGTATGGTGGATTTTTATTCTGAGTATTCAGAGATGGAATGGGATGATATTGACTGGAATCAGCAGGATACGGATCCGGATTGGGAATATCCATTTAAGAATTCTTCCATTACAGACGATGGGAAAGCATTCTATGCGTCCCTCATCGCATACCTGGGTAACTTCACCGTGCTGACCGAGTATATTGATTACGACCAGTGGAACTACCGATATTCACAGCCGCCAACCGCAGATCGGGACGATGAAGAGGTGGACACTGTGGACGTTAAGGGACCGCGGATCCGAGTGGATTACTTCTTTGATCTGGGTGATGCCAACATTCTTCTCTATCTCAGCGCCTCCCGATTCGATAATCACTCTCCCAAGGATAGTTTTGGCGAAGTGTCAAGAAATCGGGTTGACCATATTTTTGAAGGTATCGAAGTGACCTGGGACAGATTGTATGCCCACCTTACTTACGGGCTAAAAGAGGAAGTCACCAACGACGTGACCTGGCGACGATTTACATCGGATGTTGTCTTTACCCTTACCGATACTCAAAGCCTTAACGGGTTTTACGAATATAAGTATGAAGAGATCATTGCTGGTGATTCCTTCACGGAAGAGACCAAGCATAAGAGTTATCTCACCTATTTCTGGAGTCCCTGGCTGGGCTTTACTCTACACTACAACGAAATTATCAATGACAGTACTTATTCTAATAAAACTAAAGAAGAATGGGTTGCAGGTGAGATTTCCATTACACCTATTTCAACCGTGTCTCTGAATGTTCTCTACGGGCAGATGCCACCCGGCCTGATCTGCAGTGGTGGCCAGTGTCGGGTCATTCCTGAATTTGAAGGTGTTCAGGCATCACTGACCTATCGATTCTAGTGCCAAGTCAACTCTGTACTGTCTGAAATGGATGTACCCGGCTAATATTGCACTACCTTGGGATTGTTGTGTTCACCGGTGCGACACTTCGTCATTGACATGACTACGAGAACATACGGTTCTTCTAATCCACGATCGCCACAGACAAATCGTCAGTGGGGATCGTTTTTTTTTGAAATTTAATTAAACTTTTTGGTACATATGAGAGTCTAATATTAAGAAACCGGAAGTGAAGACAGGAAAGCCATTGGAAAATCAAAACGAATCACAACTCATCAAGAAAGCGAAAAAGGGTGATTCCGGCTCATTTGAAATTTTGATGGATCGATACTTTCCGATTGTTTTTGGATTGGTAATGCGGATTGTGAGGAGCAGGATGGAAGCAGAAGATGTAACTCAGGATGTATTCATCAGGGTTTACAGACACATTGGGAAATTTCGGGAGCAGTCGAAGTTTTCCACCTGGATCAGTCGTATTGCCATAAATGAATCCTATAAATCCATGAAAAAAATCCAGAAAAAACAACAGATAATGACATCTGCAAGTGAAGCGGAATTGGTGCGGGAAACGCGCAAAAATCCCCTTGAAAATGTTCTGGAGACTGAAAAACGCGATATTCTGAACCGGCTGATCGCTGATTTACCCGAAAAACAACGAACCGTGTTAATCCTTCGACTGAAGCAGGCGCTCCAGTTTAATGAAATTGCTCGGGTGATGAAGCGATCGGTCGGAACGGTTAAAGCAAATTATTTTCACGGTATGAACAAGATTAAGAAAGCTGCGCGGAAGGAGCTGCATGATGGCGTGCAATAGATTAGAAAAATTTCTGTCTTCAGGGGCTTTTGGGAATGCATTTGAAGAGATTCCTGAAGATATGAAAACACACATTCGCCAATGTCGTGAATGTGAAGCACTCTTTGGTGAACTGTCCGAAACCGAAGCAATCCTGGTTTCCCAATCTAAAACAGTTGTTGAACCGGCCGTTAAATACCGGATCAAACGATCGGTGATGGACGCGATTGAACCTAAAAATCAACGGTCACCGTTTTTGGTTTTTAATCCCGTCTGGGCAGGAGCTGTTATCATTTTTATCACTATTCTGGCCATCTATACCCTGTCACCCGGAAACATCCCGGTTCAGCAAAATACATGGGTGGCTCTTACCGATCTCGATCCGGAATTAATGGAAGAAACATTGATTGATTCAATGAATTTATCTGAGGTCGATGAAACACTTATTTTCACGGCGGTGGCTGATCAATTTGATGATGCGCTGCTGGATGCCGCCTGGAACGATATTGAATCCGGTGTCAGCCGGGATCTGAACGATGAAGATGTGATCACTGAACTTTCCGGATTTCAGGATTCGGACTGGGAAGCACTTCGGAGGTATTTATCATGACTCTAAATTATAAAGAAATTTTCCTGGGATTCATTGCTGTTGCACTACTTTTATCAGGATCCCTTTTGTCTGCGCAGGATTCCGATGGGAGACGGGATAAACACGGACCTGAGTTTCGTTACGACCCCGCTCACCAGGCCCGTGCTCAGGAAATGATGGAATCTCTTAGAGTATGGAAAGTGACTGAGATACTGGAAGTGGACGAAAAACTTGCTGAAAAACTCTATCCCAGGATTCGTGAACAGGGAAAAATTCGCCGGGAAAGTGACGAGATGCTCCTGGAAGGGATCCGTAACCTTCAACGATTGCTGGATCAGAATCCTCTTGATGAGAAAGCGCTGAATGAAGCCATGGACGGTTATATGGCGTTGAAAGTGCAGCGCGCAGTCATTGACCAGAAAGCCATGAACCGTATCCTTGAATTACTCACGGTAAAGCAGCGGGCTCAATATCTGGTGATAGATGAAGAATTTCCGAAAATGGTACGTAAATTTCTGAAACAACGGGGTCGGGGCATGGAACCTGATTCAGGACGCTCACCCCGAAGACAACGTCCCGGAAATACACCCGGAACCCGCTGATAACGTCAGTTAGATTGAATTTACAAATAAATAACCGGACACTCTGAATATCCGGATACATTTGAACTTCCTATTCCGGAATATAGATACGCTCGGCAACTTCAGCATCCAGACTTACTTTTTTCGCCAGATCCCGCTTATACCGATGTAGTTTATCTTTCAGTTCAGGAAACTCAGATGCCAGGATTTGCACGGCGAAAAGTGCGGCATTTTTTGCGCCGCCTTTCCCCACTGCCATGGTCGCCACAGGAACACCTGGAGGCATCTGGACCATGGATAGCATGGCATCCATTCCCAACAGAACCGATGACGGCACCGGTACGCCGATAACCGGTAAGATTGTTTCTGCGGCAATGGCTCCCGGAAGCCCCGCAGACCAACCGGCAGCAGCAACTATCACACGAAACCCGTTTGCTTCAGCGGTTCTCGCCAACTCTGTCGTTCGTTCCGGTGTCCGATGAGCTGAACTGACGGTGAGTTGAAAGGGGATTTCAAAGGTTTCCAGCATATCAATGGTTCCCGATATTACGTTCATGTCTGATTTGCTGCCAATAACAATAAGAACTCGTGAGGTACTTTTCATTTCAAATCTCCTATCGGTTCATCCCGCGCCAAGCAATGTCTTTGCGAAAATACATTCCATCAAAATTAATAGAGTGAAGCGATTCATATGCCCGGTTTCGTGCTGTTTCGACATCTTTTCCCAGGGCGGTTATTCCCAAAACCCTTCCTCCGGCCGTCACGATATTATCCTGCTTTTTTGCCGTGCCTGCATGAAATACCATAATATCCGGATCGCCGGATCGGCTGTCAAGACCGGTGATTGTTTTCCCCTTTTCATAACTGCCGGGATATCCGCCGGAAGCCGCCACGATACACACAGCGGATTCATCACACCATCGAAGCGTACATGTGCTGATCTGTTGATTCACAGCAGCCAGCATAATTTCCAGAAGATCACTTTCCAGACGCATCAGAACAGGCTGGGTTTCAGGGTCACCAAACCGGACATTAATTTCAAGCAGATATGGTTGTCCGTCTAAGACCATAACACCGGCATAAAGAACTCCGACAAATGGAATTCCATCGGTTTTCATGCCATCAACCACTGGTTTAAGTATTTCGTTTTGTACCTTATTTATTAAACGATCATCAACTACCGGCGCCGGTGAATACGCTCCCATTCCACCGGTATTGGGACCCTTATCACCATCGCTGAGTGCTTTATGATCCTGGCTTGATTCCATCACTAAAAAATTTGTACCGTCACAGATTGCCATGATGGAAGCTTCTTCTCCCACAAGCATATCTTCGACAATGATACGCGCTCCGGCTGATCCGAATTTCTCCTGGACCATAATCTCATGAACAGCCGCCATGGCTTCTGTTCGTGAATGGCAGACATAAACACCTTTGCCGGCCGCAAGACCGTCTGCTTTAATCACACAAACGCCATCCCGTTCATCAATGGCTGCTTCTGCCTGGTTCGATGATGTGCAGACATGAAACGCAGCCGTTGGTACATGGTGTGATTCACAGAATTGTTTGGTGAATATTTTACTGCCCTCCAGTTGAGCTGCATCCCGGGATGGCCCGAAAACTGGAATACCGTTTTCCGAGAAAAGATTCTGAATCCCGGCGACAAGGGGTACTTCTGGTCCCACCACCACAAAATTTATCTCATGGACAACAGCCCATTTCAATAGATCATGAATCGCATCTGCGGGTATATCCACACATTGTGCGATAGAAGCGATGCCGGCGTTTCCAGGTGCACAGAACAGGCGATCCAGTTGTGAAGATTGTTTGAGTTTCCATGCCAGTGCATGTTCTCGTCCGCCAGATCCAACAATCAGGACGTTCATTGGGTTTCTCCTTAAAAGGAATTAGTGTTTAAAATGTCGAAATCCGGTAAATACCATGGCGATATTCAGCCGGTTGCATGCTTCGATAACCTCTTCATCACGGATGGATCCACCGGGTTGTATAACAGCTGTAATACCCGTATCAGCAGCCACTTCAATCCCGTCACTGAACGGAAAAAAAGCATCCGATGCCATGATGCCGTCCCGGATACGGTCTCCTGCTTTCCGGGAAGCGATCCAAGCGGAGTCAATACGGCTCATCTGACCGGCCCCGACGCCAAACGCGGTCTGATTTTTCACCAGAACGATCGCATTGGATTTAACAAACCGACAGATTTTCCATCCGAAATGCAGATCTTTCCACTCATCAGGCGATGGCGTTCGGTCTGTGACAACCCTGAAATCAATATCTTCATTGGGACAACTCCGGTCTTCATCCTGAATCAGAGCACCATTTCCCATGATTCGAATATCCAGACCATTGTTAATATGTTCAGACAGCGTCAATTCAATGATGCGGCGATTTTTCTTTTTTCTCATGAGGATCAATGCCTCGTCGGTATATCCAGGCGCAACGATAACTTCCAGGAATTTCGTTTTATGCAACATGCGTGCGATTTCTGAATCCACTGGCTGATTAAGGGCAACGATACCTCCAAAAGCTGACATGGGGTCACAGGCAAGTGCTGCTTCGTACGCCTTGCAAATATCGGTACCATGGGAAGCGGCGCCGCAGGGGTTCTGATGTTTGACGATGATTGCTGTGGGCTGAGTAAATTCACAGGCCATATCCCAGGCGGCTTTCATATCCAAAATATTATTAAAAGATAAGGGTTTGCCTCCATGCTGGGTGGGCGAGACGATACTATTTCCGATGAAGATGGGTTCCCGATATATAGCGGCTTTCTGATGCGGGTTTTCACCGTATCGAAGATCTTCGTGTTTTCTCAAAGTAATTTGAACCGTATCAGGAAGAGAATGATCATTAACCGCAGGTGTGGTCAGATTGGCTTCAAAATAACGAGCGATGACGGAATCGTATTCAGCGGTTCGTTTGAACGCTTTCAAAGCCAGTGATTTTTTGATCGTGTCCGGAAGTTTTCCATCGTTTTTCTCAAGGATATCTATAATCTCGGAATAATCAGCAGGTTCCGTTACTATCCCGATATTTTCATAATTTTTTGCAGCAGCTCGCACCATGCACGGACCACCAATATCGATGTTTTCAATGGCGGCAGCATCATCGTCAGGGTGGGCATTTACCGTATTTTCAAAAGGATAAAGATTAATCACCACCAGTTGAAAAGGTTCAATATGGTGTTGAAGGAGTTCATCTCGATGGCTATCCCTGTGAACATCGGCAAGAATGCCGCCATGAATGCGGGGATGCAGAGTTTTGACACGGCCATCAAGAATCTCAGGAAACCCGGTGATTTCGGATACCCGGGTAACGGCAATACCTGCTTCATGAAGCAGTCGTGCAGTACCGCCGGTGGATACAATTTCAATTTTCAATTTTGTGAGTTTTTTTGCGAATTCCAGGAGACCGGTCTTATCAGAGACACTTATCAGTGCGCGTTTAATTGTCATGATGAGATACGCTGCTCCTTATTTCTTCTTATTAATGACATGGGTTGGTTTTGCAGCCTCAATGAGGTTACGCACGGCTTTTTCCGGGTTTGCTCTTCCGAAAACCGACGATCCAGCAATAAGAATACGTGCGCCGGCACGCACCAGTTGAGGGGTATTTTCCAAGGTAACGCCTCCGTCAACTGATACTAAAACCTTCAGCCCGCGAGACAGAATCACATTTGAAATCCGTCGAATTTTGTCCAGCGATTCAGGAATAAAATCCTGACCGCCAAATCCCGGATTAACACTCATGATCAATACAAGATCAATTTTATGGAGGATCTCGCTGATCTGGCCCACGGGAGTTGCCGGATTGAGGGCAACCCCTGCTTTTACGCCCGCAGTTTTTATCATGGTGATTGTCCGATGCAAGTGGTTGCAATTTTCAGCATGAACAGTGATCCAGTCAGCACCGGCACGAATGAACTGGGGTATAAAACGATCTGCATTCTCAATCATCAGATGAACATCCAGAGGCAGCTGGGTGGCATTCTTGACACTCTGTACTACAACGGGACCTATGGTTATATTCGGGACAAAATGTCCATCCATTACATCGACATGCAATGCATGGGCACCGCCACGGGTGACTTTTTCAATATCAGCACTCAAATTAGAAAAATCAGCTGAGAGCAGGGATGGTGCAATTTGAACCATGATCTCTCCTCCGTAACCTACCAGATTTCGGTGTAAACAAGCTTATTATTTAAATAAACGGTAACTTTCCCAAGACCCGTTTTATCGATGAAGACTTTGATTTCTTCCATTGGTTCTACGGTTTTTTTCAGCAACACTGTTTCTGTATCCAACACAGTATGAGTGATCCTTACTTCCTTTTCAAGCAGTCCCTGAGGAACCCGGTATGAGAAGACATTGGGGACGGTTTTTAAATCCTGACCCGGTTCCGTCACAGTAATTTTTATCAATTGACCGGGAACGATGGGAATACCAGGTTCCGGATCCTGCAAAATCACAATATCGCTTTCAAGATCGTTCCGCTGGACCAGCAAAGTTTCAACCTCAAAATGTTCCGTCAGTAATCCCCTGGCAGTTTCCACGTCTTTCCCCACAATATCCGGCATTTTATATCGCGGTGGATGGGATCCCAGACTCACAATGATTGTGGCTGCATTCCCCGGGAAGTTCAGTTCTCCCGGCCCGGGAATATGAGCAATCACAGCCCCTTCTTTCAACTCATCGTGATGAATCATAATTTCAGAAATCGTTCCCAGACCCATACGTTCACACTCAATGCGGGCCTGGCGGATCCCGTAACCTCTCAGATCCGACATTATCAGCCGTTCCGGTCCGGAGGAAATCACAAGTTTCACGGTTGTATACCGCTTTCTTAAAGAACCGGCTGCCGGATCCTGGGCAATAACATAACCTCGTGGTGCATTGGGATGGTACTGTTCGGATGCAAGGTATGGGTAGAGGGAGTGTTCCTGCAAAATACGGATGGATGACACCAGGGATTGACCGATAGTTTCGGGAATATAGACATCACCGCCACGTGTGACAAATAGTATTGTAACCCAGCCAGCCAACAAGACCAGAGCGACGAAAGCGGCTGCTGCACCAACGATCTTCAGAAAAACCCGGAAATAATGCATCAGTGTGCTGCTCCTTCCGCCTGGAAAATATCTCCCGGCTTAAGAAATCGGCCATTAATCAGTTGATCGCCCCGCATTGGACCTTTGCATTCCGGTTGCACATGGGTTGCCAGAATCATTCCATCACCGGTTTTTACCAGGAAACCTTCGCCCCGGACGCATCCGGTAATGGTACCGGGTACTGCCATGGCCTCCTCACTGTCATTCACACGGGTCAAAATAAACTTCAATCGCTTATTGTTAATGAAAGAATAGGCACCGGGCCAGGGATTCATGCCGCGGATAAAACACTCTATTTGATCTGCCGGCTGCGTCCAGTCAATTCGTGCATCTGACTTTGCGAGGCATGGTGCATGAGTGGCCAGGGATTCGTCTTGGAGTTTGGGTGTTATTTCACCAGCCAGCCATAATGGGATCGTTTTGAGAAGCAGTTCCGAGCCTGCCCGGGCCAGTCGTGGTTCCAGGGAGGTTACCGTATCTGAAGGGAGGATGGGGACGATGTGTTGAGAGAGGATGGGACCCGTATCGAGGCCTTCATTGGTGAGCATAATTGTGACACCGGTTTTAAGGTGTCCCCTGGCAATAGCCCAGTGTATCGGCGCGCCACCCCGTAACTCCGGTAAAAGAGATGCATGGACATTCACCGTTCCGTATACAGGAATTTTTAAATGTCCCGGTTTTAGAAAAAAACCGCAGGCAGCGGTAACAAACAGATCCGGTGCCAGGTCCCTGAGGATTCGATAAAATGATTTGTTTGAAAATTTGGCGGGTTGATGAATGGGAAGTCCCAAAGACCGTGCTGCAATTTTTAGAGGCGTCTCGCCGGGGCGCCGGTTCCTGCCCTGTGTTTTGTCCGGTCTTGTCACGACACAGACAATCTCGTATCCCTGGTCAACCAGGGCACTCAGTGAAGGCACTGAGTATTCCGGTGCTCCCATGAAAACAATCCGGGTAGCTGTCATTCTGTTCGTCCTTCAGATCCCATTGATTAGTTGTTTTTACGACTTTCTTTTTTTAATTTTTTCTTTAATTTACGTTTCACCAGATCCTGTTTGATGGGTGACAATCGATCTATAAAAAGAATCCCATTAAGGTGATCAAGTTCATGCTGAAAAACTCGGGCAGTCAGCCCTCTGAGAGTCTCCTGAATCATATCTCCCTGCTTATCCAGAGCTTGAATTTTGATTTCCGTCCAGCGTTCCACAGATCCGGTGGTGTCAGGAACACTGAGACATCCTTCCTCACACAAATCGGTTTCATCATTGTGGAACATTATTTCAGGGTTAATCATCGCCCTGGTATATGTGTTTTCTTCTTCCAGTCCATATGTGACAATTATGATGCGTGAATTAACTCCCACCTGGGGGGCGGCTAATCCGATTCCGTTACTCTTTTTCATGGACTCTTTCATATCCGAAATCAATTGAATAATTTCAGGCGTGATTTTTTCCACCGGATTGCATTGCTGCCTTAGAATTGTGCTCCCGTATACTTCTATCGGCATTATTGACATTAACATTCCTCCAGAGGGCGCATACTAGACGACATGCTCATCGTTTTCAAGATTTCCCGGCGGATATGGGTTTGCCGAGAAATTGCATGATTTCCTGCATATCTTCCCATACCGGACGCCGGTATTTCGGGTTTCTCAGCAGGGCAGCCGGATGGTATGTGGGTCGAACGGGAAATCCTTCGTAATCATAATACTTGCCACGCATACGAATCATTGAAGACTGAATTCCCAGAAGATATGTTGCCGCCACATTTCCCAGTGCGCAAATCACCCGCGGTTGAAGGACCGTCAGCTGACGGTTCAGAAATGGAGAACAGGTCTGAATTTCATCCGGTTCCGGATTGCGGTTACCGGGGGGGCGGCATTTCACGATATTGCAGATATAAACATCCGACCGTTCCATCCCCATTGCGGCAATGATCCGATCCAGCAGCTGACCGGCACGGCCCACAAAGGGTCTCCCCTGCTGGTCTTCCTGTTGTCCGGGACCTTCTCCAACAAACACGATTTCCGGCGTAAAAGATCCTTCACCAAATACAATATGATGCCTTTGCTGATGAAGTTTACATCGTTTACAATCACCCAGATCATTACGGATTTCTTCCATGGATAAATCAGGCGAAACATGCACGGAACCATTCTCAACCGATTCCATTTCCTCAGTGGGTGATTGCAAAGAAAGCCCCTTCACATTTTTTTCATTGTGATAAATCAAATGATCCCGAGCCGCGGAAAAAATCTCTCGGAGGGGATCTTCACCGGCAAAGGTATGGTTCATGGTATTTTTTTCTGAATCCTTCTAAGTGCGGTATTGATGGCAGATTTCAGAGAACCGGACATACCGCTGCCCTCAAATTTTTTCAGGAAAGTCTCTGCTTTATTACTGCCGATCAGACCCATGGCTTCGACGCACTTCACCTGCTGCTGTGGTGTTCCTGAGCTGATTCGAGAGGAGAGTGCCCGTAAGACCTTGTCTTCATCCAGTTCATTGAGTGCTTTGACCGCAACGGGAAAAGACTGTCCATCTGTCAGAAATGAAATCAGATGTTTAATGGCAATATCCGGATCGAGAGACCGAATAATGTTGATAGCGCTTTCCCCCAGTTCAGGCAAAGAAATATTCTTTGTGATCAAACGCATGGCACGCCGATTGTCAATTTTTGCCAGCACTTCCAGGATTGTGATTTTGACGGCAGTGGTATCTTCAGCAAGCAAATCTTCAAGCGTATCCAACGCTCTTTCAGAGCCGATCATTCCAATGGTCATAATGGCGCCGCGCTTAAGATTCCAGTTCTTGGATTTCGTACATCTGATCAGTAGATCGAAGATTGATTCAATTTTTGAATCCGACAGAACTTCCATAGCACGGTTTCTCACCGATGCATGTGAGTCGTTTAAGGCGGAAAGAGCCATGGAAAGACTCTCTTCGGTCTGAATACCCGACAGGATATTTAAAGCATTGTATCTGGCCAGAGTATTTCCTGATGACAGGACCTCAGCCATGGCATCGATGACATCATCACTTCCGCATCGAATAAGCATTTCAACAACAGCCATATGTATGAAACGATTGGGATCATAGAGGGCTTTCAGAGATCGATCCAGTATGGCTTGAAGATCCATACTGGAAAGCGCTTTTGATGCGGCATTCCTAACATTCCAAGACTCATCACCCAGTGCATCAAAAAGCGTCTTTATCGCTTCTTCGTCATGGCGTTTTCCAAGATAATCGGCCAGGGTAGCCCGAAGACGCTCTTCACGCGAATTTACAAAAAGCTGAATTAAAAGTTCAGTGGCATCTTTTGAGCTGTATTTTGACAGAACACCTGCGATGTTCTTACGCAGGTTCACGTCTCCATCAGGGCTTGCAAGGATTCCTTTGAAGGTGGGAATAGCCAAATCTTCCGGTAGGTGTGACAAGGCATCCTGAGCACTGGAGCGAATGATCCATGAATCATCGAACAGGAGATGCAGCAACGGTGAAATGACTGTTTCGTCACCTTTTTCCCCCAGCAATTTTCCTGCTGTTGATCTCACACGATGATGCTGGTCCTCCAAACTCTCGAAAAGCACCTCTCGAATATCCTCGAAAGGATACGCTTCCAGAGCCTTAAAAACCTTCTGTTTGACCGTATGATTACCTGTACGGAATGTCTCGATCAATGCCTCGAGATTTTCAGGTGTGCACTCACTATTTGCCATAAAAAATAATTAACCTACCAGCCGTACTTTTTATAATTGGCGATGCGTTCCAGAGCTTCCTGCGCGAAAAACCGGACAATCTCATCCGGATCATTATTTGCTTCCGTCAGGGCTTTATTAGCCCCTTCATCCCCCATGAGTCCCAACGAATAGGCGGCATCCCTGCGGACTTTGATACTGGAATCCTTCAGCAGAGTGATAATATCATTCTGAGCATCAGTGGCACGCATGAATCCGAGGGCGCGAGATGCGTAAATTTTGAATGATTCGGACCCTTTGAGCATGTTTCGAAGTGGCGCTATCGCTCGCTTATCTCCAATCCAACCAAGGATAAAAGCCGTATATTCCGGTACGCCTTCCTGGGAATTTTTGAGATTCTCAATGAGAAATGGTGCAACAATTCCGGGATTATCCTGCTCAACCAGCCGGAATTTGAAATACATTTTGTTTCTCATGGGATCGTTTTGGTCACCGATCGAATTGTTCAGAGTCAGGATTGCCTGTTTGATTTCAGTTTCAAGATCGGCTTCTGTTCCATGCCCGGATGTTGACAAGAATAAACTCATAACAAGGCAGAAACAAAGTACAATTTGTTTAAAAGTCAGCATGAACTATTCCTCCCGGAAATTGTTTGATCTCTGATCAGGTGTAGGATCCGGCCATTCCTGAATTTGCATATTCATTATGTCAATCAAATCTTGATTTTTCAAGGTTACTTCCTTTTAAATTTAATGACACCGGATTGAGAGAAGTTGTAAAGAATCCCATATGCTTTCAGTGTACTCATTCCGCTGATGGCAACAATTCCCTTACAATCGGTGATTCCATCAATCCGTGAGAAAATAAAACCTTCCCCGGTGTTAAAATCGAGACCGATAAAATCTTCCGGACGATCGGAAGTTCTGACCGGGACAGAATCTTTACTGACCAATTCTCCAAGATATTTTTTCATCATCAGATTACGAGTGATCTCAACATATTTTTTTACTTCAAGATCCCGGGGATTCTCCTGATTAAGTTTTTTAAACGTCTTGAAGGCATCTTCCAGTCTGTTGGACTGAAAATGTTCCAGTGCGAGGGTGCGTCGTCCCTCAAAACCGTCTTGCTCTACTGGTTTGGAAACCGGTACAGGTTTTTTCGGAACTTTCACTTCCACAGGTTTTGACGGTTTTGTTCTGGGAGGTTCCTGTATTTCAATAAGTTCCGGTTCCTCCTCCGGTTCCTCAATCAATGCAACGTCTTCAAGGGGTGGAATCGGGATTTTTCCGGGTGGCACTTCACTTGTGCGTATATCAGTCAGTTGATTTTTATGGATTTCCGTGCGTCGGTATAGTGCTTTAACCCGCGCATTCAACTCTTCCAGATGAAACGGTTTGACAAGATAGTCATCAGCTCCCATTGTCAATCCCCGGACACGGTCACTGACTGTATATTTTGAGGACAGCATTAGAATGGGTATTGATGCCAGTGAATCCCGTGTTCGCAGATCCTTACACAACTCAAATCCGTTCTGATCGGGCAAGATTATATCCATAACAATCAGATCAGGCGTCATTTTTTCAAGGATACTGTAGGTTTCCTCAGAAGATCCTGCCTGGATAACACTGTAGCCTTCGGCGCTCAGGGTTTCATTCAGAAGGGTCTGAATGAACTCATCATCGTCAATGACCAGAATAGTGATTGTTTGAGGATCCATCTGATTAATCAGCTAAGGCAGCATGTGCTGCAGCAAGTCGGGCAATTGGCACTCTGAAAGGTGAACAACTGACATAATCCAGTGATACACGGTGACAGAAAGCAACACTCCTGGGTTCGCCACCATGTTCGCCACATATACCCAGCTTGATGGATGGTTTAATTTTTCGGCCTTTTTCAACGGCAAGTCGAAGCAGCGCTCCAACACCATCCTGATCAAGAACCGAGAAAGGGTCATACTCGTAAATGCCCAGTTTTACGTAATCCGGTAAGAATTTTCCCGCATCATCCCGGCTGAATCCACATCCCATTTGCGTCAGGTCATTGGTGCCGAAACTGAAGAAATCCGCATGTTCAGCAATTTCATCGGCTGTCACCGCTGCACGGGGCACTTCAATCATTGTTCCGATGAGAACCTTAAAGGGAAGTTGATCCATATTGTTTTCGGAAGCGATATTGTTGATTGTTTCTTCAGCAAGTTCTCGTTGCAGTTCCAGTTCACGGTAATGGCCGATAAGCGGGATCATAATTTCGGGGTTGACCTCAATACCTTCTCTGTGAATAGTCAGAGCGGCTTCAATGATAGCACGAACCTGCATGGCCGAAACTTCCGGATAAATAATACCCAATCGACATCCTCTGTGCCCAAGCATGGGATTAAACTCGTGAAGCGAATTAACCAGTCGTTTGATTTCCTCAACGGAGACATCCATCAGATCAGACATCTCTTTCTGACCAGCAGGATCTTTGGGAAGAAATTCGTGAAGCGGCGGGTCCAATAACCGGATGGTGGCCGGGCGACCCTCAAGTACCCGGAAAATCCCTGTAAAATCCTCCCGCTGAAGCGGAAGTAACTCAGACAATGCCTGGTCATAAAGTGCCTGTGGTTTCTGCAGCTTATCTTCCAATACGGCTTTCCGATCACCTTCCTCCAGAACAATCTCCTCTCGAAGATTCTTCACTTCTTCCGCCACCAGGATGAGGCGCCGGAATGAGTTGACACGGTCACCTTCAAAGAACATGTGTTCGGTTCTGCAGAGTCCGATACCTTCTGCTCCAAATCGTACGGCCACTTCGGTATCTTTCGGAGAATCAGCATTTGTACGTACTTTGAGTTTTCGTACGGCATCCGCCCAACTCATCAGAACGTGAAAAGGTTCGGAAAGTTCGGGAATATTTGTTTTCAATTTTCCGGCATATACATTTCCCAATGATCCGTTGAGGCTGATCCAGTCACCTTCATTAAAGGTTTTTCCATGTATCGTCAGAGTTTTTTGTTCATAGTTAATCTCAATATCACCGGCACCGGCAACACAGCAGGTACCCATACCCCGGGCAACAACTGCCGCATGGGATGTCATACCACCGCGTGCGGTGAGAATTCCCTTTGAAACCGCCATGCCACCAATATCTTCCGGTGAGGTTTCCACTCTGACAAGTATTACGGTTTCAAGTTTTTCGTCCGGCACAGCGCGTGCGATCTGGTCTTTCATGAATGCTTCAGCTTTCTCTGCCGCAAACATAATACGACCGGATGCTGAACCGGGACTTGCCGGCAGCCCCCGAGTCAGAACTTCAGTTTTCTCTTCATCATTTTTATCAAAAACCGGATGAAGTAGTTGATCCAAAGAAGCGGGGTCAACGCGTTTGATGGCTTCTTCCTGAGAAATCAGTCCTTCTTCAACCATATCCACGGCAATTTTTACGCTGGCATGGGTTGTCCGTTTTCCATCACGGGTTTGCAGGATATACAATTTCCCTTCTTGAATAGTAAATTCAAGATCCTGCATATCACGGTAAT
>SWBX01001528.1_pt1 | contig 19671 bp, 15 predicted proteins | sample 4693051 | NCBI WGS metagenome assembly SWBX01 (sample SAMN10267272, study PRJNA491770) | bioreactor metagenome | isolation source: DHS bioreactor inoculated with marine | place: Japan: Omine Ridge, Nankai Trough | reverse complement strand
CAATTCAAGATTACATCGCCCTGATATACCCACAACGCAAAAAGCTCTGAATTCATAAAAAGTTGATTATATAAAGGTTTATGCTAAAATTAAATTAGAGTGTGGAGGTTTTACGTGTGGAAAAGTTTTCAGAATCATATTCAAAAATCGGAGATGGAGACCGTGACTTTGATCGGAAGTTCTGGCAATCCCAAGATCCACAATCCATTTTCGAAGCCGCATCCGAAATGCTGATGGATTTTTTATTAATCAGGGGTAAAAATGCTAACGAATCAAGACTTCAAAGAACTGTTGAAACTTTTCATAGATCATAAGGTCAAATATCTTGTTGTCGGTGGATATGCCGTCATGAAATATACAGAACCTCGCTTTACAAAAGACTTGGATTTGTGGATTTCACCGACCCAGGATAATGCAGAGGCTGTTTTTTCTGCTCTCAAACAATTCGGCGCCCCTTTGAAAGATTTGAGTCCAAGAGATTTCACAGATAAAAGCTGTTATTATCAGATGGGAAGACCGCCATTCAGACTGGATATCATCATGGATCTATCAGGACTGGATTTTGATTCGGCATGGCAAGCCCGGGAAGATGTTCCGTTATCAGACATCAAGGTTTCATTTATTTCGAAAAGGGATTTAATTAAAGCCAAAGAACTCAGTGGTCGACCTCAGGATCTGCTTGATCTGGATAATCTAAAAAAATCAGAAGAATAAACTTCCGGTACTGAACAGGAACAATACCGGGTTCGGCAGGGGGATTATCGAATAATATATGAAACACATGATGATACCGTGGTTGTTGAGATCATCCAAATCGGGCATCGATGTAAAATCTGATTCGGTCAGAAAATTATCGTTCCCTTCCCTGGGTTTCCCGGGGAAGGGGATAAGAGGGGAAGAGGATAAGAGGGGAAGAGGTCCGGGAATGACACAAAGCCAATATGAACTGATATTAACCCGTGAATCCCGTGATAACCGGATCCTGATTTCCGCTCTGGGTGCTACCGGTGTTTCCATCCGGGAATATCCCTGCATTGTCACGGAACTGAACCCCTATGACGGCTCACTGATTGATGACACTCACGTCCTGACCGATTTTGAGGTCATTGTTTTCACCAGCAAACGGGGAGTCTCCGGTATAGCGCCGGCGGCCGCTGAGATATCCCGGTCGTCTGTCCGGTTGGCCGCAGTGGGCACCCGGACCGCCGAAGCGTGCCGGGAGTTGTTTGACCGGAGTCCGGAATTTATCCCCGATATTCAGACCGGCGAGGCGCTGGCACATCTCCTGGCGGACGCCCTGCCCGGATCAGATGCAGGCACAATCCGTATTCTTCATGTCCGAGGAAATAAATACAATCCGGTATTTCAGACCATCCTGGAATCCGCCGGCATGCAGGTCTCCGCCCTGGAAGTCTATACCACGCGGATTCCTGACCTGGAACCATTGACCATAACACGGCCGGTGGTAATTCTTTTTGCCAGTCCGTCGGCAGTGCGGGGCTTTTTTCAGGCGAATGCATATCGATGTGAACAGATGATCTGCATTGCCATCGGTCCGGTCACCCGGGACGCACTTGTGGCGGCAGGTATTCAGAACGTTGTTTCTGCGCCGTCGTCCCGGCATGAAGATGTGGTGGCAACCATTGAGAAAGCGCTGAGTATTTCCCCTGGCGATACACTTCCTCTGTCTTGATTTTACCCGGTGGTTTTGGTACTTCTTAGTGCATGAAATGCCTGCTCTTGATTCTTGTTTTTCTGGTGACAATCTTCCCGTTGTCCACTGAACCGGCATACTCTCAGTCTTTGAATCATAAACCAAATCTTCTCCTGATTACACTGGATACCACCCGGGAGGACAGTCTTGGAACCTATGGACACATGTCAGCGGAAACACCGGTAATGGACCGGTTGGCCCGGGAAGGCGCCCTTTTTCAGAATGCCTGGTGTTCAGCTCCGCTTACATTACCGTCCCACATCACCATCATGACCGGACTACATCCACCCTCCCACGGTATTCCTGTCAACGGCGCCGGCAGTTTGTCAGTTAAAATACCTGTTCTTGCGGAACTGGTGAAAACCAGCGGTTACCGGACAGGAGCCTTCATAAGCAGCGCAGTTTTGAGTCGCTACTTTGGTCTCGACCGGGGGTTTAATTTTTACAACGATGTCTGGTCACTGACTGGTGTTGATGGAACCGACAATTCATCCCGTCCGGCTGACCGGGTTTGTGATACTGCTATAAACTGGCTGGGAGAAGATCCGCACTCACCTTTTATGGCTTGGATTCATCTCTATGATCCCCATACTCCTTATTCACCACCCCGGCAATATACGGGAGCCGGTCTGTCGAATTATGATGGTGAAATCGCATTTGTTGACCGGCAGATCCAACGGGTCATCTCATGGCTTGCAAAGAACAATCGGCTGAAAAACACGCTGGTGGTGATTGTCGGTGATCATGGTGAAGCCTTTCAGGAACATCAAGAAACTCAACATGGGCTCTTCATTTATGACACCACCATGAAGGTGCCTTTTCTGCTGTGGAACACCTATATTCTACCTCCGGAAGTTCGGAATCACATCTATTCATCACCCGTCAGACTGGTGGATCTCATGCCCACAATCCTTGATCTGATGGGTTTATCGGCACCGGAAATACAGGACGGACAAAACCTGATTCCACTGATGAAGAAGAAGCCGGAGTGGACTCTGCCATGCTACGCGGAATCCCGGTACCCCCATCTGGCGTATGGTTGGGCTCCCCTGGAGAGTGTTGTTCTGGGGGAATGGAAGTACATTGAAGCACCGCGTCCGGAACTCTATAATCTGAAGGATGATCCCGGTGAAACCATCAATCTCATCAAGACAAACCCGGATATGGGAAATCGACTCAGAGAAGAAATTAAAACGCTCATTTCTATGATGAATATTACGGAAGCGGATCCTCTCACCCTGGATGCAGATATGATGCAACAGCTTGAAAGTCTGGGGTATGTTGCCGGAATCTCTCAGGTGGATGACAATGTAGACACGAAAAACCTCCGGGATCCCAAGGATATGCATGAAGTATTCACCCGGCAGATAGAGGTACGGAACCTCATTAGAAATAATCAGCTCAATGAAGCGATCCCGGAACTGGAATCTCTGTTGAAACTCAGTCCGGAATCAGGGGATCTTCACTACGAATTGGGGAAAGCGTATTTTGACACCGGTCAGTATGAAAAAGCCATCCCGGAACTCCGGGCCGGTCTGACCCGGGCAGCTAAAAACCCATTAAAAATGACGATTCTCGGCGATGCCCTCAGAAAGATTGACCGGACTGATGAGGCGGTGCAGGTGTATGAGGATTTGCTGAAACATTTTCCCCGGTATGGCCAGGCGCACAGCCGGTTGGGTGTTATTTTTACTGACCGGGACGATTTCACCCGGGCTCACCACCACATGAAAACATACACAAAGCTCTATCCAAACTCCCCCAACGCTTTCAGTAACTTTGGGAACAGTATGATGAAATTCGGTCAGTTTGAAGAAGCCGCCTCTGCCCTTCAGCGCGCTGTCGATCTTCAGCCGGATCTAAAATCAGCCCACAGGAATCTCTGGATGGCATATTTGAAGATTCAACGCAGACAGGAAGCCATTCAATCTCTGGAAGCAGCGGTTATTTATCTGCCGGAAAATCTCATAATCGCAAACCGCCTGGCGTGGTTTCTCGCGGTGAGTTCAGATCAAAGTTTCCGGGATCCGGACCGGGCAATTTCCATTGCTTTATCCTGTTTGAAGAAGGAGCCTGCCCGTCCGCTTCATCTCGATACTCTGGCTGCGGCATATGCCGCCGCAGGTGATTTTACCAGAGCGGAACGATATGCCGGTGAGGCGGCGGAGTTGGCTGCCGGAAGCCTGCGATACCAGCAGCAAATCAACAGGCGATTGAATCTCTACCAGGCAGGAAAACCGTATATCGAATAATATGAGTGCAGAATTCCTTGCCCCCGAGGATTCAGTTCGAGTAAGATACATCTGGAAGATTTAACCCGATTCCCGATCATCCGGAGGTAACACGAGATGGATCTTAATCAATCAAAATCACTCTATGAAGCAGCAATCAAGCGTATTCCCGGTGGCGTGAACAGCCCGGTACGCGCGTTTAAACAGGTGGGGGGAACCCCGGTATATTTCAAATATGCAAAGGGCAGCCGGTTCACGGACCCCGATGGAAATGAATATGTGGATTTCTGCCAGTCCTGGGGTCCGCTTATTCTGGGACATGCCAGAGCTGAAGTTGTGGAAGCCGTTCAGAGCGCTGCTGAAAAAGGACTCTCCTATGGCGCATGCCATGAAAAAGAAGTCATCCTGGCTGATCTGATCCTTGAAGCATTCCCTGAATTCGGCAAAGTGCGGACCGTTAATTCCGGTACCGAAGCGGTCATGACGGCACTTCGCATTGCCCGGGGGAAAACCGGTCGCAATCTTATTGTCAAATTTGACGGCGGGTATCACGGCCATTACGACGGTATGCTGGTCAAAGCGGGTTCCGGTCTGGCAACACACGCTATTGCAAGTTCAAAAGGTATACCCGAGGAAATCGCCGCCACCACACTGGTCGCTCCCCTGGATGATGAGGCTGCCGTTGAAGCGATTTTTGAAAAACATGGTCCGCAAATCGCCGCGGTGATTATTGAACCTATGCCGGCCAATAACGGGCTTTTGATTCAACGACGGGAGTATCTTCAGTTCCTCAGGGAGATTACCCGCAAAAATGGTACGCTCCTGATTTTTGATGAAGTGATCAGTGGATTTCGGATGCGGTTTGGCGGGTATGGCGAACTGATGGGCGTAACAGCGGATATTGTCACTCTGGGTAAAATCATCGGCGGCGGTATGCCCGTGGGTGCGATTGTGGGTGACAGCGATATTATGAATATCCTTTCCCCGGAAGGTGATGTCTATCAGGCAGGTACTCTCAGCGGTAATCCGGTCTCACTGGCAGCCGGCATTGCAACTCTACAGATCCTGAAAACGGAACAGCCATACGAAAGATTATCCAAACTGGCTTATCTGTTTAATGACACTCTTGCCGGGACAGGAGTTCCATATGCCCGGGCGGTTCGGTCCGGTTCCATTGTCTGGCCGTATATGGATACCGGTGAGTTTCCTCGGCGGGCCGATCAGATTTCATCGGCCGCCATGGACCGATTCACGGGCATGTACTGGAACCTGCTCCGGAAAGGATTCTATCTGCCGCCATCATCCTATGAGGTGTTGTTTATCAGTGCCGCTCATACCGAGGACGAAGTTAAAAACCTTGCGAAAGCTATTCGTGAGGAACTCGAATAATTTTCCGGTGTACCATCTGCGGAGGTAACCATGATCTCCGGTCAAAAAATAGGTGCCTGGATTAAATCTCACAGTCACCACCTGATTTTTGCCATCACCCTGATCTCTCTCGCCGCCCTGGCGAGTTGGTGGTCGGTGTTTATCCGCCAGGCCATTGATCAGCAGTACAAGCAGCAGTATGATCAAATAAAAAGTGATGTCCGCTGGCATGCCATGATGATGGGCCACGACCCTGATACTCAGCTCAAAACGGGTAAGGTTGCCGATTGTGACCACTTGGAAATCTCAAATACCGCTCGGTACGAAATACCATATTCCATGGAACTGGTACCTTATTTCAAAGGATATTACGTGCAGCCGGTGAAAACGGTGATAGACGAAATTGAAGAAAATTTGACCAGTAAAAAGAAAATGATTCTTGGTGAGAGCACACTTCTGGTGATGCTCATTATGGTCAGCTGTATCATGCTATACCGATTGATCTGGCTGGAACGGCAGGCGGCTTCCGAGTTGAAGGCGTTCTGGAACCGGGTGACTCACGAGATAAAAACACCCATCACCGGACTCAAGGCTTTCCTGCAAACCCTCAAATCCCATCAACTGGATCCGGCGGATATGGCACGGTATATCGACCTGGCACTCGCTCAAGTGGAACGCCAGGAGCAGCTTGCGGATAATCTGCTTGTGGGACAACGCCTGGATCGGTCCCGAGCAGAATTCAACCCGGTTGACCTTGAAATTGTGGAGTTCGTAAAAACCTATTTTCGGGATCATGCACTGATGCTGAAAGACGGTCAGGTGGATTTCAGGACCGCTGATCCCATGACTGTACACTGTGATCCCGATGCTTTGCGGGTGATTTTAAACAACCTGACGGAAAACGCCGTGAAATTTACAGGTGATAATCTGGTCCTGACCGTGAGTGTGACCCGTGACAGACAGCATATCATGATGGAAATCGCTGATAATGGACCGGGATTTGATCCCACCAAATCTAAAAATATTTTTGATGCCTATCATCGCTTAACCACAGACCTCCCGAAAGGTGTCCACGGTACCGGGATGGGTCTTTATGTTTCCCGGCGGCTGGCACGGAAAATGGGTGGCGATTTACAGGGATTCAGTAACGGACCCGACCAGGGCGCTCGATTTGTTCTGAGACTCAAACCGGCAAAGGAGAGTTAAGGTGGCTAGAATCATCGTGGTTGAAGATGAAGAGTTGATCCGGACAATGCTCACACTCAACCTGGAAAGAGAAGGTTTTCAGGTCTCCAGCTTTCCTGATGCGGAATCCATGCTGGACGCTGTGGCAAATGATCGTTTCGATATTATGCTCCTGGACATTATGCTGCCCGGAATGTCAGGCATCGAAGCCCTGAATATTATCCGGAAAAAGGGAATCAACACGCCGATTCTTATGCTGACTGCAAAAAAGGATATTGAATCCAAGGTTCAGACACTGGATATCGGCGCTGATGATTATATCCCGAAACCATTTAATATGGATGAGTTACTGGCACGGGTCAGGGCACATATCCGCCGAAGCCAGGGGGAGCGATCCCTGCCTTCTGAACGGATTATTCACATCAATGATTATGTGGTGAACCTTGAAACCCGGGAGGCGGATACCACTCAGGGCAAAATTGTCCTTTCTGAAAAAGAAGTGTTCCTGCTTCGACTGTTTGCCCAAAATCCCGGGAAAACATTGTCCCGGTCTGATATTCTTGAGGAAGTATGGGGGATGGATGTTGACCCGACCCCTCGAACTATCGATAACTTTATCGTCAGATTCAGAAAGTTATTTGAAAAAGATCCGGAATCACCATTACATTTTGTGACGGTTCGGGCTACCGGATATCGTTTTGAACAATGATGGGGGAGATCCAATGAAATTTCCAAAAATACGAATGCGAAGACTTCGTGAGAATAGCGTTTTGCGGGATATGGTTCGGGAAACACGACTCTCTGCCGATGATTTTATCATGCCGCTTTTCGTCGTGGAAGGTCTGGAGAAGAAAGAACCAATAGTGTCCATGCCCGGCCAGTACCGGTTCAATATTCAGGAAGTTGTGGTTGAATGCCGGAGATTGGCGGACATGGGTGTTCGATCGGTTATTCTGTTTGGTGTCCCGGAGACAAAGGATCCCGAGGGTTCCGGTGCATGGCATCCCGATGGTATCGTTCAGAAAGCCATCCGAGAGGTGAAGAAATCTGTTCCGGAACTTCTGGTGATCGGTGATGTCTGTCTGTGTGAATATACATCTCATGGTCATTGCGGTCTGATTCAGGATCACCGTATCCTGAACGATCCCACACTGGATCTCCTGGCAAAAACCGCCCTTTCACAGGTTCAGGCCGGGGCCGATATGGTGGCGCCGTCTGATATGATGGATGGACGGATTGCTTCCATCCGGGACATACTGGATAAACATGATTTTGATCACATCCCAATCATGTCGTATGCGGCAAAATATTCATCGGCATTCTACGGTCCTTTCCGGGATGCCGCCGGCAGTGCACCGGCATTCGGCGACCGGCGGTCGTACCAGATGGACCCCCCCAACCGTCGGGAAGCCATCCGGGAAATGGCTCTGGATGTTGAAGAAGGCGCTGATATCATCATGGTAAAACCGGCGCTGGCATATCTGGACATCATTCACGAAGCCCGGTCCCGGTTCCATCTGCCGGTGGCGGCGTATCAGGTCAGCGGGGAGTATGCCATGATCAAAGCGGCTGCTGCCAACGGCTGGCTGGATGAAAAGCGCATCGTTCTGGAGTCTTTAACAGCAATCAAACGGGCAGGCGCACATATCATTTTAAGTTACTTTACGCCTGAGGCTGTCCGATGGCTGACATAAGAGGTGATTCATGAAATTTAATCGTGTGGTAAGCATTATTCTCGGGGGCGGTCGGGGAACCCGACTCTACCCTCTGACCCGTGACCGGGCAAAACCCGCAGTACCCCTGGCCGGGAAATACCGATTGATCGATATTCCCATCAGTAACTGCATTAACTCGGGTATCAACCAGGTGTTCGTGCTGACCCAGTTTCTCTCAGCATCCCTGCACAGACACGTCTATGATACTTACAAATTCGATATCTTCTCCCGGGGATTCGTGGAACTGCTCCCGGCAGAACAGACCCTCACCAGTTCAGATTGGTACCAGGGCACCGCCGATGCTGTTCGACGTCAACTCATGGAAATCATGAGTGATGGATACGATGATGCGGTGATTCTTGCCGGAGATCACCTGTACCGGATGGACTACAGTAAGTTCATCAAGTATCACCGTGATAATCGTGCGGATGTCACCCTGGGCGCTATCCCCGTCTCCCGGGAAGAAACCTCGCGATTCGGGGTTTTTCGAGTGGATGCCAGTCAGAAAATCACGTCTTTTTATGAAAAACCAAAGGACGAGGAACTGCTTGACACACTGGAGAGTCTTGATAATCCGGAAAAACCCTTTCTGGCGTCCATGGGCATTTATGTGTTCCGTATGGAGGTGCTGGATCGTGTGCTGAAAAATATGTCCGGAACCGATTTTGGCGGCGATATCATCCCTGATGTGATCAACTCCTCGCGGGTGTTTGCCTATCCATTCAACGGATACTGGGAAGATATCGGAACTGTGGAAGCATTCTATAAAGCCAACCTCAGACTGACCCAACCGGATCCGGAATTTGATTTTTATGATCCCATACGACCCATTTTTACCCGGTCACGGTTTCTGCCGCCTTCCCGGGTGGATGAATGTCATGTGGTCCAGTCCGTTATATGTGATGGATGTAAAATGTTCAGCTCGCGGATTGAAGGCAGTGTCATCGGACAGCGTGCCATGATCCGCCCCGGCTGTTCCCTGGCACATGTTGTCATGATGGGAGCTGATTACTACGAATCCCGGTCTGAAAAGAGTGAGAATATCAAACTGAAACGGCCCCATATCGGTATCGGAAACAACAGCCATATTCAACGGGCGATTATCGATAAAAATGCCCGGGTCGGACAGAATGTGATCATTCGATCTCATGTCGGCGAACCGGATCAGGAAGGGGACGGTTACGTCATTCGGGACGGTATAGTAGTGATTCCAAAAGGCGCTGTCATCCCGGATGCTATGGAGATTTAACTCGATTCAGCTTTGTCCTGTTTGTTTCCCCGTTTGAGAATGGATTGAAACCGGTGAAAAGCGGCCGGGGGTTCAGAATGCTCATCAATTTCTTCGGGTTCCGGCGTCTCCACAGGTGTCTTTTTCAGTTCCCTGAGGAGACCGGCTGATGAAACCCGCCGGGCGACTTCATCGATGGAGATCAGACCGTTCAGATACAATTCTTTCAATCGGGCATCCATGGTGATCATACCTTCTTTCCGCCCGGTTTCCATCGCGGTCAGTGTCTGGTGAGTTTTACTCTCGCGGATCTGATTGGCCACGGCATTGTTTCGAATCAGAATTTCAGTGGCCAGGATACGGCCCTGACCATCAGCTCGAGGGATCAACTGTTGCGCAATGACAGCCAACAACGAAAAGGCTAGCTGTGTCCGGATCTGGGCGTGATGGTGCGGTGGGAAAACATCGACGATCCGGTCAATGGATTGAATGGCATCATTGGTATGAAGCGTGGCAATTACCAGATGACCCGTCTCAGCAGCCGTCAACGCCGCTGAAATCGTCTCCATATCCCGCATCTCACCCACCAGAATAACATCAGGTGTTTCCCTGAGCACATATTTCAACGCGTTGGCGAAGGAAAGAGTATCCGCATAAACCTCCCGCTGGTCCACAATACATTTTTTGTTTTCATGGACAAACTCAATGGGATCTTCAACCGTGATTATGTGACATCGCCGGGTGCGGTTAATGAGATCTATCATGGATGCCATGGTGGTGGTTTTACCGGATCCCGTGGGACCGGTCATGAGAATCAGACCGTTGGGTTTAAGGGAGAGGCTTTTTATGATTTCCGGAACCCCCAGTTCCTCCATGGATGGAATCATTTTGGGAATGAGTCGGAACGCACCGGCAACCGTGCCTTTCTGATAATAGATATTGGCGCGGAATCGAAGATTACCCGTGACACTCAGTGAAAAGTCCAACTCCTTTTTACGTTCAAACATTTCCTGCTGGGTCTCGTTTAGAAGACTCCAGATCAACCGCTTGGTATGAATCGGTTCCAGGACCATATCCGTGGCGGGGTAAAGATGACCGTCCAACCGGATAGTCGGAGGTGCATACGAAGTGATGAGCAGATCGCTGGCACCCACCTCGGCGGAATATTCGAACAGGCTCTTCATGTTGAGTTTTTTCTCGGAACCCAGTTTCAGTGCCGGTAGATGTTCTTCCTTCATTCTTCCTCCTCCTGCCCGTTCTTTGGTTCCGTTCTCAGGTCGATGGAATCGATCCCGGTGAACATTCCCTGCATGTTTAATTTGAATTCATCGGGATTAGGCGCCAGACGCAATGCAGCATCCGGATCGATTATGCCGTCATTACAAAGATTGACAAGGGTCTGATTAAAGGTGCACATTCCCAGATCTTCACTGCGCTTCATGATATCGTAGAGTTCAGAATATCCGCCTTCCGTTATGATACGTTTTACTGTAGATGTACCTCGAAGAATTTCCAGTGCCGGTATACGGCCCCGGCCGTCTTTTCGGGGCAGAAGCCGCATGGAAATGATTCCCACCAGGGTGGACCCGATATCCGATTGAGCCTGCATCCGGGCTTCCGCCGGGTAATAACTCAACATACGATCCACGGACTGAACAACATTGGTGGTATGAAGCGTGCTTAAAATAAGATGGCCTGTGAGGGCTGCGGAAAGGGCTGTCTGCACCGTGTCACGATCACGCATCTCACCGATCATGATGATATCAGGGTTCTGCCTCACAACATGTTTCAAGGCGACGGCAAATGATTCCGTATCAAACCCCACCTGCCGGTGATGGATCAGACAGTTGATCTCATCATGGACGAACTCGATGGGATCCTCGATGGTAACAATATGCGAGTGCCGGGATTGATTGATATGGTGAATCATGGCCGCCAGAGTCGTGCTCTTCCCGCAACCCGTGGGACCAACAACTAAAATCAGTCCACTGGGTGCATCCGCTAAGTTTTGTACGGTTTCCGGCAGATTTAACGCCCCGAAATCCAGGTTTCCAAGCGGTATCAACCGGGCCACCAGCCCGATGCGACCACCATGCAGGAACAGGTTGATCCGGAACCGGGCGTTACCCGATACCGTATAGGCCAGATCCATATCACCGGATCGATCAAACCGTTCCCGGGCAAGGGGCGTGAGAATATGCTCCACATATGCCGTCATGTCCGATTCGTCAGGTGCCGGGATATCCGTGCGGTGAATTTTTCCGTGAACACGGTAAGACGGACTGCTGCCCCCACGAAGAAACAGATCCGATGCTTCCATCTCCACCATTTTTAACAGATACTCATCAATCGTATGCTTCATGATTAGAATCTATCATATTCCCGGCATTCCCGTAAAGTTCACCCCATGATAATTCCCCGTACATCGGCTGATTAAATAAAGACGAATCCAATGAAGTGTGATTACTGTTTTAGGTTTATGGCATAGGTTTCGCGAGACATCACATTGTTTGACTGCCAGTTGAGTATTATGGTAGATCTGGAGTATATACCGAACTAAGGTGATTTGGATGTCTTCAGAACGCTAACAAAAGCCGGAAAGACCTTAAATATGTCGGCAAAACCCGAATTTACCCAAGAAAAAGATCCCAGCCAGATCCTTCTGAATAACCTTATTCAGGCAGCTAACCGAGTGCGTGATGCATCGAAACGCAAGGATGCGGCGTTCAATTTTTTAAAGAAACAGCCGGTGGGCAATGCCGTACTGATTCTTAAAGCCATTGTGAGTGATTCTCTTGAAAATGAGGCTTCCAATGGGCTGTTCAGTATGATTCTCAATCTGCCTGCTTTAATGAAGGTCATGGGGAAGCCGGGGTTTTCTGCGGTGTCTGATCAGCTTAAATCGTCAGATGATCTGGGTTCAAGCTGGGACATGATATTGAATCTTCAATCTCTGGATACCGAAGAGATCATGGTGCTTCAGGCCCGGATGAATGTTTTGCTTCAGGTCAGCCTGATGCTGGATTTCAAATTGCGTGAATCCGGGTATCCGGTCCTTGAGCGATCGCTCATTGAATTACTCCAGGTGGCGCGGCGGGATTTAAACACGGAGGATCTGGTGATGGAGGTTCACCAGGGTGATTTCCCCTCAGGATCCTGGGTATATCTGGAATCGATTCTGGAGGAGGCTGATTTCATTCCGGATGAGGATAAGACGTTTCGGCTTGAGATGACCGAGAGTGCTGTTACGCGACTGGCTCTGGGTGAAAGTGTGGCGTCCAGGAAGAAAAGCCAGGTTGTTTCCTCCCGGATGTCCGATACCATGATGGTTCGCCAGACGGAAACTTTGATCAAACGAATCATGCTGGTAATCCGGGGTTACAGCATGTACCCCCCCGATCATCCGGGTTTGCCGCCCATGATTGAAGCATGTCTCACTTCCATTCAGGCACTGCTGTCCGGAAAAGAGATTGTCGTGTTGACTCTCATGGGTGGAGAACTGCTCATTAATGAGACCCGGATACGAAAAAAGTCACGGTTTTTGATGGCGTTTTCCGAGGTGCTGGAGGAGCGGAATATATCCAGCATTACCTTCTCGGAAGGCATCCCCGCCACGGAACTCAAACATCTGATTATAATTTTCGTACAGGGTCCCGCCTGGGTGAAAGATCAAGGAGGTGCTGCTGCATATCTCCTGGATAAAAATGCACTTCATATTTCGCTGGATCAGTATCATTACGGCATTGTCTCGGCAGACGGCACCCCTGTTGAAGGTATTACTCCAGGTTCGGATTCACTGGGATATGGTGGATCCGGGACCGGTCCTGGTGGTGGTCCTGGTGGTGGTCCCGGTGGTGGTCCCGGCGATGGTTCCGGGGGTGTGTCCCGGGTGCGTCAGGGGCCCAGTCCTGAGATGATTCTGATGAAAGAAATTGTTTCCCGGGTTTCCGGTGGGGAGGGTGTGAAGTCCATACCCGATGCTGAGCTTGGCGGGCTGTTCAAAACGGTATTGGATGGGGGCATGGAAGACAGTGACCGGTACAGACGGACTCTGGCGGAACTCATCATTTCCCTGGACCCCGATTTTCTGGAACGGATGATTACGGACCAGAAAGAAATTCAGAATCGCATTTCATGGTCTGCCAGTCGCCGGGTTATTGAAAAATCCATTGCCGGTTTGAAGTCTGATGAAGCATCCCAACGGTATAAAGCCCTGGAAGTGCTCAATGAAATGGGGAAACTGGCTGTTGTAAGGCACAAAGATTCCAGTACCCGCCAGATACTCATCCAATTATCAGAAAGACTGCTGCGACAGGAATCCGACCTGGATATGTGTGTTCGGATCGGTGATATCCTTGCCGATCTCATGCGTCGGGTCGTGGAAACCGGAAAACTAAAACTGGCCGGCACCGTGGTGGAAGCATTTCGCAATATGCTGGACAAACTGAAACAGGTCCCCGGGAAAACGGAAGAGTTGGAGTTCCGGCTGGAAACAATTGAGCGGATGTTTGAAAATATCTCCCAGGAAAGTACGGTTAGATATCTCGTGGATCAGATGGAGCGCAGCGGAAAACGTGTCTCGGAACGATCACTGAAAATACTGGGATCCCTTCGTACCGAGACAGTTGCGTTGAACCTTTTGAAAGTTTTTGTTTATGGCAGCCGCCGGGTTCGTGGCCGGGCGTATGGTGTGTTGGTGGAAATGCCTGAAACATCCGGTGAAGTCATGAAGTGGAAACTGGGATCTCTACATGATCGGGATATCTTTCCCCGGGTACCCGGTAATCGTTCGGCACTGGTGGATGAAGCCTGGTATCAGGCCCGGAACGCCCTGGGCGTACTGGCAGAAGTATGGTTTTCAGGGGCGGAAACAGTTTTTCAGCAGGCATCCCAGGATCCGGATTTTCGGGTTCGGAAAGAAGTACTTACGGTCATGGCAAAAGCCGGCCGGACGGAAATATATGAGATTGCACAGAATCTTCTGGATGATTCCGACGAAAGTGTCCGGTCCCTGGCGATTTCAGCACTGAGTTCCGCTGCCGGTTTTATCGGGCAGAGTGAATTGATGGAAGTGTTTCTGGTCCATTCAACCCATCGCAGGGAAGTAATTGATGCCCTGTCCAGGATACGCACGGAAGAGTCCGGCAATTTTCTCCTGGAATCACTGCGGCTCCAGGACAGGGAACTGAGGAAGCTATTTCTGGATAACCCTGAACTCCATCAGGTGGCGATCCGATCGGTTGCCCGATTTGGTGACGAAGAGGAATTGTCGGAGCTGAAGCGGTTTCAAAAACGGTTGAATAACCCGGTAATGTACCTGTTCCACTATCCCCTGGGATGGGTGTTCCGGTCCGGCCGCATCCGTATAACGGTCCGGGATACTATCACCCGGTTAAAACGTCAGTTGAAATAGTCGGCGCAAAGGCTATTCCGTCCAGCCGAAAGTCCATGTATCCAGGTTTGAATAGAGCCCGTTGATCCCGGGATCTGTTATGGCTGCATAAAAGATAATATCCGTGGCGGAACCCGCACCATTGGGCCAGTTGAATTCAGGAATCACCGTAACTTCGGTATCTCCGGAAGCAAACGATGGATAATCGCTAAGATAGTTGTCATAAGCGGAAAATGAAGGTGCGAAAAAATAACTGCCGTATACATCGAGGATGACGAACAGGGGATGGTCCGTGAGTGCACCGCCGGTGTCGTTAGTGACGGTGACCGTGCACATGCAGAGACTGCCCGTATAAAACATCGTATCCGGCATATAAAGTGACACCAGGCAGTTGGATGGTCCCTGGGTGGGGGTCGGTACCGGGGGCGTCGGCGTGGACGGCGTGTGATTCCACCCGGCCATCTCAGCCATCAACCACCAGAACGCCCGTCCCTTGAGATTGCAGTTCAGTGCCTTGGAATGATCGCAGTCACAGCTCCAGCAAAGATCCGAATCGGAATGCGCCCCGCACCACTCATCCGCCCAGTTGCCCAGAACCGCCCCGCCGGGTCCATCATAGTAATCACAGGAATCATGGGCGAAATCATAATATGTACCGTCCGGATTGTAACTCTCAATATCAGCGAAATCGAACAGCGTTTTGCCGTTGGCCATGCAGTAATCGCGGATTTGCTGGTTCCGCGCCTTCAGGTTTGTGTAACTCCAGATATCAAGATGACCGGTCATATAAACAAACAGAACACCGGGATAATCGGTTTCAAGCTGGTTCATGGCGTTAAGATAGGTGTTGATGCCGCCTTCAGTATTGTCGGAACAGCCCCCGCACCAGGACCACATCACCACATTCCGGTCATTACCGGGATCATCCAATTGCGCCCGGGTGTCTTCCTCCCAGCCCAGATCACCGGTATGGCCGAGATCACCGCCCACTTCCTGATACGACAGGGCATCACCGGACCCGGAGGGGTTATGGGTGTAAGGGGAACCATAATGGGACTGCAGGTTATCAATCCCCACGGTAATCTGGTTTCCATGAGATGTATGACCGTACCAGACATTGAAATTGGTTTTGGCGGCGTTGATCCACGTGGTCGGCACAGCGCCCAGATCACAACAGTTGTGATCGATAATGATCTGACCCAACACACCGGCGGGACAGATGACCAATACCGTCAGCAGACACAAGAAATAAACAGAATTTACTTTAATATTTTTCATGATAAAACCTCCCCGATTTATATCGGTAACCCACAAAATTTTTCCCCTCAATATCCGTCAGGTTACGTATCACTCCCGGAAATGTCAAAACCAGCCCTGATAAACAGACGGAAAATTTTCAGTATCCTTGCCGGAATCAGCAATTAACCTTACTATTGATTATAGAAACGCTTTCTTTTTTGGAGGGCCTGTCCATGAAACTATCCGTGATTGCCGGGATAATCATGCTGTGCATTGTTTCAGCACCAGCAGTAACATCAGCGGGTTGCGTCGATGCCGGTGGAGATCAACCTGTATTGAGTTATCGGACGGACTCCCTGACCGCTTCAGATATCTGGGCGGATATCGGTCACATCCTCACCATTGAGATCGATATGCGGAATGATGCTTCAGATGTGGGTTCCTGCGGGTTTGCTCTGGACTTTGATACCCGTATGCTGGTCTGGATTGAGACATTCCCCGGGGATCTTGAGCCGCCGACGGGATGGGATCTGTTCCAATGCGCGGAGGTAACTCCGGGCAGGATCGAAGTGACCTGTTCTTCCCAAAATGAATCCATTCCTGCCGGCAGTCTCGGCGCGCTGGCTGTTGTCCGGGTACGGGTGATTTGCACGGATTGTCAGGACCAGGAAACATCTGCCCTGACTTTTCCGTACCTCCTGGGTGATCTGTCGGGATTTGCCGGAATTGACGGCGAGTTCCGGTATGATACGTGAATGAATGACGGGGACGTCAGTCTTGACGGCCAACTCACATCAGTGGATGCCCAGCTTGCGTTCATGATCGTTATGGGCGTGTATATCCCCACTTACCCGGAAGAAACCGCAGCGGATTGCAACGGGGACGGTCACGTCACCGCCGGGGATGCCCAGGCCATCTTCCAGGCCATGCTGGGACTGGATCAATGCCTGTATCCGTTTGATCCGTAACTGTTCTTGGGGGAGTTCCCGGTTCCCTCCGCCGCTGTTCCAGCTATGGCGGGGCAGGCAGAGTTGAGGTTAAGAGTTCCCTTTTGAGAACTCAATGGTGTCACCCTGAGCGGAGTCGAAGGGCCGGGTTCCCGGTTCAGATGTGGTCACCCTGAAGCGGTCACCCTGAGCGGAGTCGAAGGGCTTTGGGAGTGGCTGCAAGTGCTTTTAAATATCCAATGCAGAAGTAAGAAGTGTTGGATACGAGGTAGCTTTGGAAGGAATCAGATATTGAAGCTGAAATAGAAGTCTGTCTGTCTGGTAAATGAGGGTCATCCCGGTTACGTATCGCTCCCGGAAATGTCAAAACAAGCCCTGCTAAACAGGTGGAAAATTTTCAGTATCCTTGCCGAAATCAGCAATAAACCTTACTATTGAATAAGAATATGGATCCAATCAACGACACAAAAAATGGTACCGATCAAAAAACACCACCAAAATGGAAAAAGGGGTGTGGGTGTCTCGCAATCACGGTCATTACTTTACTTGTGATTGCCTTTCTTGGAATTCCTCCCTTGCTGAGATCCCGTATTCGAGCAAATGAAGCGGCTGCCATCGGATCGTTGAAAACACTGGCAGCAGCAGAAACTGATTATAACAATAATTCGAATCCCCACACGTATACGGGTTATTTGAACAAACTGGATTCCGGCGACGGCTTCGGTGTAAGGTTTTTAGATCCTGCCCTCACATCCGGGATAAAATCAGGGTATCGTATCAAACTGGTGGCATCTGACCCGGTCGATGGCGCAAGCTGGTCGTGGTCGGCAACAGCCTGGCCGATTATTTATGGTGAGACAGGTGTCCGGACGTTCTATATTGATGAACATGCAATGATTCGTCATGGTAACATTGGCGGATATCCAGGCACATATAAGCTACCGGCAATCGATGGAACATTGGATTATATGAAAATACTGGAACAGGATTATATTCCCGCGAATACACCGACACCAAGAGATACGCCAACGCCGAGAGATACACCGGTTCCGCCATGGATCCTGTATCCGCTGCATGCGGCTGTCTGGGAATATGACTGCCGGCGATTGAGTGAACTCCTGGATGACGGGTATGATGTTAATGCTCAGGATAAAAGGGGTTTTACACCACTTCACTATGCGGTTGGAACGATTGAGATTGTCCAGTTCCTGGTTTCCCGTGGTGCTGATGTCAATGCCATGGATCAGTTTGATCAATCACCCCTTCACTGGGCGGTTTATGCGGGAACGGAACAGAGTATCCAACGGCATAGTTATCCCTATAAACCCGGCCGCAAACTGGTTGATTTATTAACCGAGGTGGTCACGGATGATCAGAGGGAAGAAATAATTTCCGCCTTGCTTGACGACGGCGCCGATATTGATGCACAAGATTACCGGTGTAGAACACCCCTGCATCTGGCGTTTTACAGCAAATTGAACAAAACGGGTGAATTCCTGATCCAACAGGGCGCAGATATAAGTATCCGTGATTATTCAGAACGAGATGCCATTGAGATACAAAATTTGACACCCATAGCAATTCGGTCACGCAGTTCGAATCATCGGGAATCCGAACCTGCATCGGGAACATCGGGCGCGATTGGGTCACTGAAAACTCTCCGGTAGCGACATTCAAATATTGCTGATTGCTATTGGAAAATTCTTGACAATCCGGAACCAGACCATGCGAATTGTTTTTCCCCGGAAATTCTGGGAGATGCTGAAAACCCGGTGTGTGTAAACGGAATTAATTCGTGAATTCATAATCTACTGAAACCATCGGATCAGTGATCATCAATAGGACGAAGAGTCCGTGTAGGGACTGAATAGAAAGCGCATGTCTGTGATCTTGCTTCATCATCCAATTGAAGTTTTGGTTAAAGATACGCTTAGAAAAAGGCTGGGGGTGAGACCGTGCACCAAAATCGCGATCTCGGGGAACCTCTACTACAAGGAGGTGACTCAAATGTTTGTAAAAATAAATTATAAAACCTCATTTATTGTCTTAATTGCCTTATTAATAACTGTTTTCACTTCGTCTGCTGCGATCATTCGTGTGCCGGCGGATCAGCCCACGATCCAGGCGGGAATCGATGAGGCGGTCAATGGGGACTCGGTTTTGGTTGCGGACGGAACCTATTCCGGTGACGGAAACCGGGATATAACAATTGGCGGGAAGACCATTACCGTAATCTCTGAAAATGGTCCGGAAACCTGTATCGTCGATATTCAGGGTTCGGAAACGGATATGCATAGAGGGTTTTTTTTCTATGCGCCTGGACAAACTGATTCTGCATTGAACGGGTTTACCATAAAAAACGGTTATCGTGCGGAAACCGGTACGGGAGGGTATGGTGGCGCCATCTACTGCGTCCAGTCATCGCTGGTGATCGAAAACTGTATCATCACCAACAACTATGCGGAAGAGGGCGGCGGGTTCTATGTTTTTGAATCCGGAGCCACCATCCGGAATTGTGCTTTCAGCTTGAATCATGCTCTACGAGAAGGCGGCGGTCTTCATGTTTATTCAGCGAATAACATCAAAATCTTGAATTGTTCCTTTAATAGTAATGAGACGGAGTTGGGTGATGGAGGCGGTATGTTTTTTGGC
>SWBX01003538.1_pt1 | contig 19884 bp, 19 predicted proteins | sample 4693051 | NCBI WGS metagenome assembly SWBX01 (sample SAMN10267272, study PRJNA491770) | bioreactor metagenome | isolation source: DHS bioreactor inoculated with marine | place: Japan: Omine Ridge, Nankai Trough | reverse complement strand
AGATCTACACCCATCTGGACTTCCAGCACCTGGCCAATGTGTATGACCAGGCCCACCCCCGGGCCAAACGCAGGAAAGACCGCAAGGATTAGGGCCGGTTAGCTGTGCAGCCCGGCCAACAAGCACCCTGCGCCACATAAAAAAACCCCGCCAGAGCGAATCTTGGCGGGGCCTATGCTTGACTCTGACTAACCGGTCATATTGACTGCTTACGCCTGGAAAATCCTACCAGTCCGAGCAAACCGGAACCGAACAGCCATACGGCGGCCGGGATGGGAACAGCGGAAACGGCGGTAAAATTATCGAACGCCAAGCCGACACCCGTTGCTTTGGTTCCGACAAATTCCAGCTGAATGGAGGCGATCTCAAACTTCCCATCACTACCAAGATTCCAAATCCATGGCAGGCCATCAAGCGAGTTAGTATCCTTCGCCCGTATACCCTTCGGGCTCAGGCCACTGTCAAGCACAGCCCCATCGGCGGCATACGCACTGACTTTCCACTGCTCAGACCCTTTGCTGCCTTTGTCAATATCCCAAATCTCCGCAGATGCCGTACTTACCGGGCTAGTGAACTCTATCCACAAGGAAACCGATTGGTCTGTAGCCTTCTTGGCTGCATACCCAGCCTGTCCAATCCTGAGAAAATAGTCTCCCAACTGACCTGTATGGCCGGTTGCCTCTTTGTCAGCAGAGCTAAGCTTGGAATTCCAAAAACCGTGGCCTGAATCTCCGCCTCCAACAGCCTCAAGATAGGCCGGTTTGATTGTTGAGCTGCCAACGTCACTGATCGTTTCGACACTAAACGTTATCCCGTATTTACTCTTATACTGATCAGTAATCACCAGTTGGTCACTGGGAGTAGCACCAGGAACGGTTTCAAAATCGATAAGCGCTGCCATAGCCGTATGGCTAACAAAACAACTCAAGAAGAAAATAAGGTGCCCCAGGCGTTTCATTCCTAACCTCTCTACAATTTTTATACTTATTATTGACGATAGCGCGGTTATCTTACGTAGGGCCTCGCGGCCTAACCACCCAATATTGCGGCCATTGTACCAATGCCCTAAGCCGTGCCATCCCCCATTTAGGTTACAACAACCGGGGAATTCCAGGGACAGTTTAGTTAATCCCGAAATTCACTTACGCACAAACCGGTAATAACAGAACAACTGTTTCTTTTGTGCCGGGGTGAGGTGCAACTCATCCACCTCTTCCAGGAACTTGAAGCGGTCTCCCAGTTCCTGCCCCAACTTCTCTGCATTGTATTGCGCAATATCCAGTCCACTGCACCTGGTTGGGCCGTCTAAAGCAAAGGCGGCCAGCGCCCGATACAGCCGGTAAACAGTCCAAGTAGCTTATCCGAATAGTGGTTCATATGAGCGAATTATCCCCAATCTATCCAAAATTGGTAGTATACGGGTTGGGGATAATCAAACTAATACTCTGGTTGTTAACAGGCCCTATAAATAATGCTTAATAGGATTCTCATTTATCTTCTGCTGGCACTTGTTGCCATAAGCACACGGCTCTACGCTGATGAGCAACTCATTCGTATTGGGGTGCTGAGCCACCGCGGCAACACTGCCACTCTCCAGACATGGTCTCCTACTGCTGAGTATCTTACTCGTACCGTTGAGGGGAACCGCTTTCAAATCGTGCCGCTGGACTTTGATGAGGTCGAACCAGCGGTTGGGTTCGGGGAGGTGGATTTTATCCTGGTTAATCCAGGGATCTACGTAAATCTGGAGGTGGGGCACCGTGTGTCACGCATCGCCACCCTGAACAACCGCGTTGGTGGTATCCCGTACAATGTTTTTGGTGGGGTAATCTTTACTCACAGGGATAACCGTGAGATCAACGACCTTTCCGACCTGAAAGGGAAGAGCTTCATGGCGGTGGATGAGACCTCTCTGGGTGGATTCCAGATGGCGTGGCGGGAACTGAAGGCGAATGGTATCGACCCCTACCGGGATTTTTTCCCCCTCCGGTTTGGAGGGATTCATGATGAGGTGGTGCGGGCGGTGAAGGAGCGTCGAGTGGATGTGGGTACCGTGCGCACCAATATTCTGGAACGGATGGACTTGGACGGCATCATCTCCCTGAGTGACTTTAAGGTTATTAAGTCTACCCCCCATCCTGAGTTTTTCCTTGCCAGCAGTACCTCGCTCTATCCGGAGTGGCCATTCAGCAAGGTGCAGCACACCTCTAATGGGCTGGCACAGCGGGTGGCGGTCGCCCTGCTCAGTATGCCGCAGGGGCATCCTGCATCTGTTGCCGGACGGTATGCCGGCTGGACCATTCCTCTGGACTACCAGCCGGTCCATGAGTTATTCAAGGAGCTAAAGCTTCCTCCCTACCAGGATCTTGGGAGATTTACCTTGTTGGACGCGGTGCAGCGTTACTGGTACTGGGTGGTTGCAGGTGTTTTTATTCTTATGTTTATGATCCTGATGATGTTGTGGGTACTTAGACTTAACCAGAAGCTGGAAAGGTCAAAACTCCATCTGGAGCGGCAGTACGAACTGATCCTTAATTCAGTGACAGACGGGATCTACGGTGTTGATCTGCAGGGTAATGCAACATTCATAAACTGGTCCATGGAGCAGATCACCGGCTGGCAGGCGGAAGAGTTGATTGGTCGCAGTCAACATGAATTTCTGCACCATACCCATGCCGACGGTAGCCCCCACCCATCCGAGGAGTGCCCTGTCTACCTCACCTTCCGTGACAATGAGCCCCGTTTCGTGGATGACGATGTGTTTTGGAAAAAAGACCATTCCAGCTTTCCGGTGGAGTACAGCAGTACCCCCATCCGGGATGATGCGGGCAACGCCATGGGTAGCGTGGTGGTGTTTCGTGATATCAGTGCACGTAAACAGGCGAAGAATGATGAGCGCCAACACCAGATGGAGCTGGCCCATGTGGCGCGGCTTAGCACCATGGGAGAGATGGCCTCCGGTATCGCCCATGAGCTCAATCAGCCGCTGACGGCCATCACCGCCAACGCCCAGGCCTGTATTCACATGCTGGAGTCTGGTGGTGAACCAACGGAGAAATTCCCGGATATACTGGAGCGGATCGCAGTCCAGGCGGAGCGGGCCGGTGAGATCATCCGGCAGTTGCGCCGATTTGTGCGCAAGGATCAACTGGAACGTTCACTGGTAGATATTAACGATTTGGTTCGTGTAGTGGTGGTTCTGTTGGAACCGGAGGCCAAGAGTGCTGCGGTGGATATCCGGCTGGAGCTCAGCGATGATATCAGCCTGGTCACTGTTCAGCATATCCAGATTGAACAGGTGATCCTTAATCTCGCTCGAAACGCCATCGAGGCAATGGCTGAGACCGCTGCGGGACCCCATATTCTCACCTTGCGCACCTCCGTCGGCGGCAGTAACGCGGTCATTGTCTCGGTGGAGGATAACGGTCCCGGCCTTGACGCAGAGTTCATAAAGGATGCATTCAATCCCTTTGTGACCACCAAGCCCACGGGGATGGGGCTGGGCCTCTCCATCAGTCTGGGTATCGTGGAGGCGCATCAGGGTAACCTCTACGCGGATTCCCGGCCCGGTGAGGGCGCCATCTTTCGGTTTGTCCTCCCGCTCTCCACTGAAGGGGAACAAGAATGAAAAAAGCAACGGTATGTATCATTGATGATGATCAGGATGTGCGAGACGCCCTGCAATTGCTGATGGAGTCGGTCGGGCTGAAAGTTGAGACCTTCGCCTCCGCCCAGGAGTATCTGGATCAGTTCAATTCGGAGCGCTCCGGCTGTCTTGTACTGGATATTCGCATGCCGGGAATGAGTGGGCTGGAGTTGCAGGCCAGGTTGTCGGCGGAACAGATCCACCCTCCTATCATTATCATTACCGGTCACGGTGACGTTCCCATGGCAGTGCGTGCGGTGCAGGCCGGCGCTGCTGACTTTCTGGAAAAACCCTTCAACGATCAGACGTTGCTGGATAGTGTGCACCGCGCCCTGGAGCAGGACGCCCGGCAGCGTGGTGAGGCCACTCACCTGGCCGATATCCAGGAGCGGTTGGGGCGGCTGACGCCACGCGAACGTGGGGTGATGGAACAGGTGGTCGCCGGTAAACGGAATAAAATTATTGCGGCAGATCTCGGCATTAGCCAGTCGACGGTGGAGATTCACCGTTCCCGGGTCATGGAGAAGATGGAGGCAACATCCCTGTCTGATCTTATGCGAATGGTGATTGCTCTGGAGAGTTATTAACCTAACGCACAACGGTCGAACATTCCGGCCCCTGGTGGAAGAGCCTTCATATTGATACCGCTGAATGGATTCGTTTGTGTTTCACCTCACCACACATGCCGAGTGTGATCTGCAATGAATCTACCTATTCCATTGGTGTAATGCGCCTATCCTACGTAGTTGATTAGGGGAAAACCCCAATACGCTTCCCTGTATCTCCCAATTACTTTTTTTCTCAATTTCTCCCACACTCTTTCAGCAGCTGGAAAGAAGTAGGTATGTCGACTGATCGTTTACTGTACTGAGCAGTATGGTTAGTCATCGTCAGCCGGTTGTTACCACCCAAAGATCATTGGGTGTTGTAAACACGATACGCCTTTAGGAGGAGATAATGAGAAAGAATAGTTTTCAGTCAGCTAGTGTAACCGGGGTTATGACGATGCTGCTGGCTTGCACGATGCTGGTCTCATTTTCAGCCAATGCAGACCAGTCTGCAAAAAAGCAGAACAAGGTATTGAGTAAAGATGCGCAGGTCGGTAAGAAAGTTGCATTCAGTCGTAAGAAGGGTAACTGTCTTGCCTGTCACATGATCCAGGGGGGCAAAGCTAGCGGTAATATCGCACCCCCGCTCATTGCTATGAAGGTCCGCTTTCCTGACAAAAAGAAGCTCCGCACCCAGATTTGGGATGCCACAGCGCGCAATCCTGAATCTTCAATGCCGCCCTTCGGTCGACACAGGATCATCTCAGAAAAAGAGATAGATCAGGTGACCGATTTCGTTTGGTCTTTGTAACGGTGTGCCAGACACTGTTGAACGAACCTAATAGGAGGAAAGACAGATCATGAAAAAGTTATTACAGACGACAATCACCTTGGTAATGGTGGCGGGGATCTCGCTGGTCGCTCAGGCATCGCCTGAAGATGACCGGCTGGCGTTCAAGAAATTTTATGCAAAGCGGTTTCCAAACGTGGCGACTGAAGATTATGTGAACGGCGTATATTCTATCGATAAGGCTGGGCGTGAGAACTGGGAGGCTATCGAGGAGTTCCCTCCGTACGAACCATTTATTGAGAATGGGCGGGAGATGTGGGAGAAGCCCTTTGCGAACGGCAAGGGTTACAAAGGGTGCTTCCCGGATGGCCCCGGGATTGCTCATAAGTACCCAAGCTGGGATAAAAAACAGGGCATGGTGATGACACTTGCCTTGGCTATCAATCAGTGCCGGAAGGCCAACGGGGAGAAACCTTTGAAATATAAGAAAGGTTCCATAAATGGCATCCTCTCCTACATGGCTTTTGAGTCACGTGGTCAGATCACCAGTGTGGTGGTTCCTGATGATGATCCCCGCGCATTGGAGGCCTTTGAAAAGGGTAAGAAGTTCTACTATACACGGCGCGGCCAGCTAAATTTTTCCTGCGCAAGTTGTCACCTGCAAAACTCTGGAATGAATCTTCGTGCAGAAATACTTGGTCCGGCGCTTGGCCACACCACTCATTGGCCCACCTATCGTTCGAAATGGGGCACGGTTGGGACTCTGCACCGTAGGTTCACCGGTTGCAACAAGCAGGTGCGGGCCAAGCCGTTCAAGGCACAAGGTGAACAGTATCGCAATCTTGAGTACTTCTTAACGTACATTAGCAATGGCCTGCCACTTAATGGTCCTGGAGCCCGCAAGTGATCTGTAATTAGTTGGGTGATTGTGGCTTTTATGTACGCTAAAAAATTTGGAGAGTTAACATGCGAATAAAATGTAGGTTGGGAATCCTGATGCTGGTAGCTGCCTTCGTGGGTGGCCCGGTCCTGGCTGCCGGCAAAGGAAAAGCGGCAGTAAACCAGAAGGCGATGGAGGCGGAAAAGGCCATCAGCGCAGCGGAGGCAGCCCGGAAAAAAGCAGCATCGGTGGATGGTGAATGGCGAGATACCGGCAAGATTATCAAAAAGGCGAAAACTGCAGTTAAAGATGGTGCATTTAACCAGGCTATTAAACTGGCCAAAAAGGCTCGAGAGCAAGGTGAAGAGGGGTATTCCCAGGCAGTGTCTCAGCAAAAACTGCAAATTCCTTCATACCTGAAGCCTTCCATGGTAGCTGGGGCGGCTGCAGCAGGTACTGTTGTGGCCGGTAAAACCGCGACCAGGATCACGCTCACATTGGAATCGGTTTTTGTAGTCCATAACGGCAAAGAGATGACTATCCGACGTACGGGGGACAAAGAGGCAAAGATCCCTGCCGCTTTCTCCAAGATCGGGCGTGCTTGTCCTCCATTTTGTATTCAACCCATGGAGGTGGCGTCTGAGGTTGAAACTATTGGTGAACTGGAGGTGTTGGGTTATCTGAAACGTCTCTACAGTGGTGATAGAAGTGTGCTGGTGGTCGATTCAAGAACACCTGACTGGGTAGGTCGAGGCACTATACCGGGCTCGGTAAATATTCCGTGGAACAAGATAAATGTTGATGCTAAGGGTGCGTTTGCGGTTGAAGATGAAGCGAAGGCGCTGGAGAGTATTCTAACAAACCAGTTTGGCGTCAATATTGTTAAAGGCAGTCGGGATTTTCGCGCTGCTAAAACGCTGGTGCTCTTCTGTAACGGTATCTGGTGTCCGCAATCTGGTGACAATATCAAGACCCTCATAAAACTGGGTTACCCAGCTTACAAACTCAAATGGTACCGCGGTGGCATGCAGGACTGGGCGAGTGCCGGACTATCCACTATCAAACAATGACTGACAAAAGGAGTATCCAATGTCTGTAGATATGCAACGTAGAGTATTTTTGAAGGGCTCACTGGCCGCCGGTGCGATGGGATTGGCCATCGGGGCCGGTCTGCTGACACCGCGGGTGGTATTGGCCGCCTGGCCTAAACAGGCCTTCAAGGCTAAAAAGCTGCCGGAGGCAATGCAGGCGCTGTTTGGTGGCGATCAAGCTGCAAAGAGTGGTGATATAGCGCTCAAGGTGCCTGAGATCGCTGAAAACGGCGCTGTGGTGCCGGTTAAGGTCCAAACCGGCATCGATAATATTGAGTCTATTACCGTGTTTTCGATTAATAACCCGGCACCGTTGGTGGCCAGCTTTAACCTTGGTGAAGGTGCGCTTGGTCTCATCTCTACCCGGATCAAGATGGGTAAGACTGGTGATGTGGTTGCCGTGGTTAAGGCTGGAGGTAAATTGTACAGTGCCAGAAAAATCGTAAAGGTAACCATTGGTGGCTGCGGGGGCTAAATGGTGTGACTGTTTGTACCCACAACCAACTTGTAAAGATACAGCATAGAATTTGAAGAGGTATATCTGATGGCGAAGAAGACAATCAGGATAAAGGCCAAAGAGGCAAACGGTGTTATCACGGTCAAGGCGTTGATGACGCACCCCATGGAGTCGGGTAACCGGAAAAACAAGAAGACGGGCAAGATTATACCGGCCCATTTTATCCAGGAGGTGTCCTGTGAGTCTGGTGGCAAGACACGGATATCGGCCCTATGGGGCGCCGGCGTATCCCAGAATCCTTATCTCTCCTTTCAGTTTAAGGGCGCCAGTAAGGGTGATGACATTAAGTTGAGCTGGGTGGATAACCAAGGAAACAGCGATTCGATCACGACCAAAATCGGCTGATCCTGGATCTCTCCAGTCGGTGTGGCGGGGTTCACCTCTTGCCACACCGGCCGTTTTCTAACGGAGTTAATGACCAATGACTATATCCAGAAGAGAATTTATGCGGCTGGTGGGTTTTGCCGGTGCCGCCGGCATGTTGCCAGGCTCTGCTTTTGCTGCCGCCCGCAAGCCGGCCGATCTCTACGAACTGCCCCGTTTCGGCAATGTCTGTCTGATGCATATGACAGACTGCCATGCCCAGCTTAACCCCATCTATTTTCGGGAACCTAATGTCAATATTGGGGTTGGTAACAGCAGAGGGCAGGCGCCGCATCTGGTTGGTGATGCTCTGCTGCGCCGTTTCAACCTGGAGCCGGGAAGTGTTGAGGCGCATGCCTTCAGTTGTCTGAATTTTGAAGAGGCGGCACATCGCTACGGGAAAGTTGGCGGTTTTGCGCATCTTTCTTCGCTGGTTAAACGGTTGCGTGCTGAGCGTGGTGATGGCAACACCTTGCTGATGGATGGTGGTGATACCTGGCAAGGTTCTGGTACTGCCTACTGGACTCGTGGTCGGGATATGGTAGGCGCCTGCAACCATTTAGGTGTAGATGTGATGACCGGTCACTGGGAGTTTACTTACCAGGACAGCGAGGTAATTAACAATATTGGTGAGTTCAAGGGCAACTTTGTGGCCCAAAATGTGAACATAACGGAAGAGGCCCTGTTTGATTACAAATTTTCCGACTTCGATGGTTTTAATGAAGATGCAGGGACGGCATTCAAGCCTTATGTGATGAAATCAATCGGCGGTGCCAGAGTTGCGGTTATCGGCCAGGCTTTTCCGTACACACCTATCGCGCATCCGCAACGTTTCATCCCTGATTGGACCTTCGGTATTCAGGATGATCGCATGCAGTCCGTGGTGGATATGGTACGAGAGACCGAAAAGCCGGACCTGGTGGTGGTTCTATCCCACAATGGTATGGACGTGGATTTGAAAATGGCCTCCAGGGTGAGTGGCATAGATGTCATTTTTGGTGGCCATACCCACGATGGTGTTCCTGCACCCATCCAAGTGAAGAACCGGGGTGGACAAACCCTGGTAACCAATGCCGGCTCCAACGGCAAGTTCCTGGGAGTGATGGATCTTGATGTACGCAATGGCAAACTGCTGGACTTTCGCTATCGCTTAGTGCCGATCTTTTCCAACCTGTTACCGGCGGACCGGGAGATGCAGTCCTATATTGACAAGGTGCGCGCACCCTACCGGGAGAGACTGGAGGAGAAACTTGCGGTGGCGGAAGAGACCCTCTACCGGCGCGGTAATTTCAATGGCACCTTCGACCAGGTGATCTGCGATGCGCTACGGGAGGTGAATGATGCACAGATATCCCTCTCACCTGGTTTCCGCTGGGGTACCAGCGTACTGCCGGGACAGGCCATCACCATGGATCATGTGATGGACCAGACCTGTACCACCTACCCTGAAACCTATCGTCAGGAGATGAGCGGCGCCGATCTCAAGGCGATCCTGGAAGATGTCTCCGACAACCTGTTTAACCTGGATCCGTACTACCAGCAGGGTGGTGATATGGTGCGGTTGGGGGGGCTGGACTATGTGTGTGATCCAGGCCAGACGGTTGGCAAACGCATCAGTAATATGGCCCTGGATAACGGCACTCCCATTGATGCGTCGAAGAAGTATACGGTGGCGGGCTGGGCCACAGTGGGTTCAAAGTCACCAGGACGCCCGATCTGGGACGTGGTGGCAGACTACCTGCGGGCACATAAAACGGTAAAGATCAGTAAGCTCAACACCCCCAAGCTGGTGGGTGTGAAGGATAATCCGGGGTTTACTGCCTAAAGAATATCCTAATTCCAGTGCAAAGTTGAGGGCGACTATTCAGCTGCGGCATGGGGTCGGAGTCAATCCAAGCGCCGTTATTGTATACAGACCAACATTGGTGGTTGGATTGACTCCGACCCCTTGGGAAGATATAGGAGGAGAAATAATGAAAAGCAAAAGAGGTTATGTTTTTATACCCTTTTTATTTTGTTTTTTTATTTATTCACTGAGCTATGCATCTACTCCAGGAAAAGTGACTGGGGGTATGGTGTTCACCCATCCGGACTGGTTTAAAGAGAGCTTTCTGGAGATTGCCAGTGATGCAGCAGAAGCGGACGCGGCGGGCAAGCATCTTATCCTGTTTATGCATCTTAATGGCTGTCCCTATTGTTACAAGATGCTGGAAGAAAACTTCGCCAACGCCCCTTATACCCAGTTTATCAAAGATAACTTTGACGTCATTGAGATCAATATCAAAGGGGATCGGGATGTTGAGTTCAGCCAGACTATAAGCCTCACTGAAAAGGAGTTGGCCAAAACTCTGAAGGTATCCTATACCCCGACCATTCTGTTTTTTGACAGAGAGAACAAAACTGTATTGAGACTCAATGGCTACCGTTCACAACAGGCATTTAAGTATGCATTGGACTACATTCAGCAAAAGGCCTATCTCGAAACCTCTTTAAACAGGTATATCGACAATAGGCAGCGTAAAGCGATTTATCAGTTTAGGGATCACCCCCAGATCAAATCCATTACCGATCTGGCATCAGTTACCAATAACCCGTTGGCTATCCTGGTAGAAGATAAGTTTTGCGGTGCCTGCGATGCGCTTCACGATGGACACCTAAAAAACCATACGATCAACAATATACTAAAGAATTTTACCATGGTGCGTTTGGACGCCCTCTCCACTGAACCCATAATTGACCCGTCGGGTAAAAAAACCACCGCGAAAGAGTTTGTGGAGTCCCTTGGTCTCTCTTATCGCCCAGGTATCATATTGTTTGATCGGGGCCGGGAGATTCGCCGTATCGACGCCATGCTCTACACCTACCACTTTCAGGAGACTCTGCGCTATGTGGGTGAACGGTATTATGAAAAATATCCCAACAATTTTTATGGCTACCTGGATATGCGAACGGAGGCAATTCTAGAGAGTGGTCAGGATATTGATCTCTCCAAATAACTAATCAGATATTCCCTAAAGCCAACCCTGTGGAGTTCCCAATTATGATGCGCCTGTTTCTAATGCTATTTGCACTCTATCTGCTCCCGGTACACGCTGCACCGGTGCCAGACAGGACGCCCGATAAGGTCGGCCCCAGCAGCTACGTGATACATGGCCCTCTGGGTCGGCCATCACCAGAGAACCAGGGATTTATGAACAATCCTGGATTCATCATTACCCGGACTGGAGTTGTGGTAATTGATCCTGGCGGTAGTCTGCAGATAGGTGAGATGGTTCTGCGCCAGATCAGGAAAATCACCAAGAAACCTGTAATTGCGGTTTTCAATACCCATATCCACGGTGATCATTGGCTGGGCAATCACGCTATCCGAAATGCCTATCCGGAAGTGCCCATATATGGCCATAAAAAGGTAATTGAGAGAGTAGCAGCAGGCGAAGGAGAGACCTGGAGGCAATCCATGTTGCGCTTGACCAGCGGCGCAACTGAAGGTACCAGGGTCATCGGTCCAAACAAAAGTATCGAAGGAAATCAGGATGTTATAATCGATGGCGTCCAGTTTAACCTGATCTACCAAGCCCAGGCCCATAGTGATACCGATATCATGATCGAAGTGCCGGCTGAGGGACTGCTGTTTCTGGGAGATAATGTGCTGAATGGACGTCTGGGACAGATGACCCACGGCACCTTCAAAGGGAATATAAAGGCCATTGACCTGGCGCTGCAATCCAAAGCTAAATGGTTCGTGCCGGGCCATGGTATTACTGGTGATAGATCCATTCTTGTAGCCTATCAGCGTTACCTGACCCTGATTCGCAACAAGGTAGCTGAGCTATTGGATAAAGGCATCGCAGATTTTGAGATGAAGCCAGCCATTCGCGATATATTGGGAGACTACGCCTCCTGGGTGAGCTTTGAGGATGAGTTTGGCCGACACATCAGCCTTGCCTATCTGGAGGTTGAGGAGGAGATGTTTTAGAATTCCAGGGACAGTTTACTTAATCCCGAAATTCACTTACGCACAAACCGGTAATAACAGAACAACTGTTTCTTTTGTGCCGGGGTGAGGTGCAACTCATCCACCTCTTCCAGGAACTTGAAGCGGTCTCCCAGTTCCTGCCCCAACCTCTCTGCATTGTATTGCACAATATCCAGTCCACTGCACCTGGTTGGGCCGTCTAAAGCAAAGGCGGCCAGCACCAGATGACCGCCGGGTTTCAGCGCGGCGCTTAGGGCCTCTACATATTTTGCGCGATCTTCCGGGTCGGTAAGGAAATGGAACACTGCACGGTCATGCCAGCAGGCGTATTGATGCGGCGGGGTAAATTCGGTTACGTCGCTCACGTACCACTCGACTTGGCCGACCTGTTGTCCCAGTCTTTCTTTGGCATGCTCCAGGGCCTTGGAGGAGATATCCAGCACCGACATATTTGTGTAGCCACGTTCCAACAGCCGATCCACCAGCACCGAGGCGCCACCGCCCACATCGAGTACCGGTTGGGTTCGGTCTGAAACGGAGTCCTGGATCATCCTCATGGATACGGTCGGCTCCTGTTGAAACCAGCTCACTTCCAGCGGTGATTCGTTGCTGTAGACCTGTTCCCAGTGCTTTTTTCTGTCTGTCATCTTGTGCTCCCGCCAACTGGCCATAACTATGGGGCTATATTAAACCATGTCCCAGACATACGCAGCCTGCCAAGACCGGGGGAAGGGATAGCGCTACAACATGGCGCATCCTAGGGCCAAGCGGAAAAAGGGTGGGCAGGAATAGAGGCAGAGATATTTAAGAAAGCTCTAGGTAATTCCATTTTTGTCATCCCGGCGCATGCCGGAGTAGTGGTACATGGATGTACCGTTTACGAACCTAAGGACGGAATCCAGAAGAACAAAACACATGGATTCCGGCCTTCGCCGGAATGACGGATCCTTTTTCAACTCTTCCGGCCCAGACGACGCACCACAAAAAACGTCACTGCGCTGGACGCCACCACCATCAACAGTATCACCGGCCAGATAGTCGGTATTATTTCCCAACCCAGAGCCACCACCATCCACTCATTCTCACCGGATGAGGCCGATAGGGCATACTGCTCCAACATGTAGTCGCTATAGATCAAAAGAAGCGCCATTAGCGCTGCATAGATTGCCATACACATAGGTTACTACCTTTCTAATCCAGACCATCAGCAAGCCTGACGGGGTTGATTTTTCGCTAGTATACTTTCTGGACAGTAATCTTGATAAGGAGTCAGCCGGATTTAGATCATTCCCTGACTTGCTCCTCACAAACCCCATCTCCCTCCGGGATGGAGGAGGTAGAACGAAGTTCGGAACCAGAGTCGAGAGGGTTGGGGTGAAAAAATCACGAATATACTAAGCTGCCGGTTTCTTTTATCCTATCCTTCTACCGGAGGGAGAAGGGACTGCAATCTTCTGATTTTCATCTCAACCAAACAGCACCATTGATACGCTTTCAGTTCTGAAGGATGTGATTCAAGCTATGGGCGTTAGTAGGCGAAGAACGGAGATGCTCAGAAACATGTTTAATAAGAAGATCTCAGCGGCTAAGATATAAAACGCCCTGACCACAATTTTCTGAACACCCATCCACTCGTATATTCAAATATCCTAGAGAGAGAACATGTACACAGACGAAGATCTTGATCACGCAGTAAAGCAGGGGATTTTTACCGACCGATCCGTTGCCGAGTTCCGCGCTACAGTAGAATCATCGAAAAACACATCTGCTGTGGATGAAGAAAACTTCAGCCTGATCTCCGGCTTTAATGACATCTTTGTTGTTATCGCCTGTCTGTTGCTGCTGTTTTCTTCCTTGTGGGTGGCGCGAGCTACGGATGAGAACCTAGCCCTAGTGATATTCAGCCTGTTGGCCTGGGGTCTGGCCGAGTTTTTTGTGCGAAAAAGGAAACTGGCGTTACCGGCAATAGTGTTGCTGTTATCCTTTGTCGGTGGCGTGTTCGCACTATGTCTTAGTCTATTCCAACCTCAATCCGAAACATCTTTTATCGCTGCCTTCTCTATATCAGCCGTAGCGGCATACATTCATTGGCGGCGCTTCCAGGTGCCGATTACTGTCGCTGCCGGTACGGCCGCAGCCATAGGCGTTCTTGTCTCCTCAGTCATGTCAATCTTCCCCGATGCAACAGAGTGGTTCATGGTCGTACTGTTTTTCTGTGGTGTTACCGCATTCCTGTTCGCGATGTATTGGGATGCCTCGGATCGCACTCGGACAACTCGTCGCTCTGATGTCGCTTTTTGGCTCCACCTACTATCTGCTCCACTGATTATCCATCCGGTTTTTTCAAATCTTGGTATCTTTGAGGGAATGGAGAGTTTGGGCAGTATGGCAATCGTCCTCGGGCTCTATCTGCTGATGACGTTCATCTCCGTTGCGGTTGATAGACGTGCGTTTATGGTCTCTTCCCTGGTTTATGTGATCTATGCGATTTCAAGTCTCCTCAAGGCCTACGGAGCCGTTGGCTACAGCTTTTCTCTGACGGGGGTTCTTATCGGTGCCGCGCTGTTATTGTTGTCTGCCTTTTGGCATACAACCAGAGCACGCGTGGTAGCTCTATTGCCTTCCTCAGTTCAAAGGTATGTGCCTGAGGTTTGTGCGACATAGCTGCGCCAGAATCAATATGGTAGTAACTCTGGCGGCACATTGAATTCAGTTGTACTACCAAACCTCACCGACGGGTCGAAACCAAATTTTGGATAGAGGTCGATATAACCAAGCACGACCGAGCATATGGCCAGATTACATCAAGCATCAAGACGGGCTTTTAATAATAAGGCGCACCAACCTGCCACCCAACCCGCTCAACGCCTTGAAAACGGGCTCCTGTTTCCCCATTTAGAATCAGGTACAATACCCGGCTCACCCAAATCAAGGACTTAGCGTGGAAAAAATCAGAGGCACAACTATCCTATCGGTGCGGCGCAACGGCAAGGTCGTCATCGGCGGAGATGGGCAGGTATCTATGGGCAATACCGTGATGAAAGGCAATGCCCGCAAGGTACGGCGTCTGTATAAAGGCCGGGTACTGGCCGGTTTTGCCGGCGCCACAGCGGACGCCTTTACCCTGTTCGAGCGATTCGAGGCCAAACTGGAAAAACACCACGGACATCTGGTCCGTTCCGCCGTGGAGCTGGCCAAGGACTGGCGCACCGACCGAACCTTGCGCCGCCTGGAGGCCCTGCTGCTGGTCGCCGATAAGGACGCATCGCTGATCATCACCGGCACCGGTGATGTCATTGAACCAGAGGATAGCCTGATGGCGATCGGCTCCGGTGGCCCTTTTGCCCAGGCTGCGGCCCAGGCCCTGCTGAATAACACCGACATGGGGGCAAAGGAGATAGTTGAACAAGGCATCTCTATCGCCGCCGATATCTGTGTCTACACCAACCACAACCTGGTCATTGAAGAACTCGACATCGAGACTAGCGAATAATTATGTCTGAAATTACCCCGCAACAGATCGTCCGCGAGCTGGACAAACACATCATTGGCCAGGACTCGGCCAAGCGCGCCGTGGCCATCGCCCTGCGTAACCGCTGGCGTCGCACCCAGGTGCCGGGAGAGCTGCGCAACGAGATCACTCCCAAGAATATCCTGATGATCGGCCCCACCGGTGTGGGCAAGACCGAGATTGCACGGCGTCTGGCCAAACTGGCCAACGCCCCGTTTCTAAAGGTCGAGGCCACCAAGTTCACCGAGGTGGGTTATGTGGGCCGGGATGTGGACTCCATCATTCGTGATCTGGCTGACAGCGCCATGAAGATGGTACGGGAACGGGAACTGGCGAAGGTTCAGGGCATAGCGGCGGACGCCGCTGAGGAGCGGGTACTGGATGTCCTGCTGCCAGGCCCATCCACCACCACCGACTGGGATAAGGACAACCAGGGCGACTCTGGCACCCGGCAGAAGTTTCGGAAAAAACTGCGTGAGGGAGAGTTGGACGACAAGGAGATCGAGATCGAGGTTTCCGGCGTCTCTATGGGAGTTGAGATCATGGCCCCTCCCGGTATGGAGGAGATGACCAATCAGCTCCAGGGCATATTTCAGAATTTAGGCAGTGGCAACACCCGCAAGCGCAAACTGCAGATCAAGGATGCCCTCAAGATCCTGCAGGACGAAGAGGCGGCCAAGCGCATCAATGATGAAGACCTGAAGCTGCACGCACTGGAGATGGTTGAGCAGCAGGGCATCGTATTTCTGGATGAAATGGACAAGGTGGCCAGCCGTTCTGAATATGGCGGCCCGGACGTCTCGCGTGAAGGGGTACAACGTGATCTGTTGCCGCTGGTAGAGGGCTGCACCGTCTCCACCAAACAGGGGATGGTGAAGACCGATCACATCCTGTTCATCGCATCGGGCGCATTCCACATGGCCAAGCCTTCTGATCTGATCCCGGAACTTCAAGGCAGACTGCCGATCCGGGTCGAGCTGGACGCTTTGACCACAGAGGATTTTGAACGCATCCTGACCGAGCCGGATGCCTCACTCACCGATCAGTACAATGCCCTGTTGGCAACCGAGCAGGTCGAGCTCATCTTTACCAAAGAGGGGGTACGGCGTCTGGCCGAGATCGCCTGGCAGGTGAATGAACGCACCGAGAATATCGGAGCTCGCCGTCTGCATACGATTATGGAAAGATTGCTGGAAGGCATCTCATTCACCGCTTCTGATCTGCCTGGAACCAAGGTGACCATCGACGCAGAGTATGTGGATAACAATATCTCCGAGCTCGCAGAAAACGATGATCTAAGCCGCTTCATCCTATAGTGAAGCCAGTACAGCTTTAAGGAGTACCAGATGTCCAAAGTAACACCCACAGAACTAAACCTGCATCGCGATTCCCGTGTGCTTGAGATCGCCTTTGATAACGGTGAAAACTACAACCTCTCCTGTGAATATCTTCGAGTGTTCTCCCCTTCAGCCGAGGTACGTGGGCACGGTCCCGGTCAGGAGACCCTACAGCTCGGCAAGGAGGAGGTGAACATCGAGCAGATCACGCCGGTAGGCAACTACGCGGTCTGTCTCCACTTTGATGATGGCCATAACACCGGCATCTACTCCTGGGATACACTGTACGAGCTGGGCAGCAACCAGCAGCAAAACTGGCAGAGCTATCTAGAAGCGCTGGAAAAGTCCGGGCATAAGCGCAAGGCAGATAATTAGGCTACTTGTCACCAAGTCACACGGGGCTATTCAAAATGAAGGACAAGGACACAACAGATTTCGGTTACCAGCAGGTCAAGACCGAGGAGAAGGTTGAGCGGGTACGTGCGGTATTCGACTCTGTCGCCAGCAAATATGATCTGATGAATGACCTGATGTCGTTTGGCGTTCACCGTCTATGGAAACGTTACACAGTAGAGCTGGCCGGTCTGCGACCTGGACACAAGGTGCTGGATCTTGCATCGGGAACCGGGGATCTGGCCGCTCGTTTCTCCGGGCTGGTGGGGCCTGATGGTCTGGTGACCATGACCGATATCAACGCCGCCATGCTGGATCAGGGCCGGGCGCGCATGGCGGACCGGGGCTTGATCGGCAATATAGAATACGTACAGGTCAATGCCGAGACCATCCCGTTTGACGACGGCAGGTTCGACTGTGTCACCATCGGCTTTGGTCTGCGCAACGTCACCGATAAGCAACAAGCGCTCAATGAGATGTTCCGGGTACTCAAGCCGGGCGGACGCGCCCTGGTTCTGGAGTTCTCCCACCCCCAGGCTGAGCCGCTGAAGTGGGCCTATGATCTTTACTCCTTCAAGGTTTTGCCCCTCATCGGCAAGGTGGTGGCTCAAGATGAGTCCAGCTATCAATATCTGGCCGAGTCCATTCGCATGCATCCAGATCAGGAGACACTGCGCGGGATGATGCAACAGGCAGGCTTCGAGCGTTGCGACTACCACAATCTCACCGGCGGGGTGGTTGCCGTCCACCGTGGCTACAAACTCTAAGCATATGACCATCGCGGATCTCGCCTATGCCGGCCTGGAGCAGGCCATAAACCATCACATCTCCATGGACCCGGATGCCAGGGCGCAGATGGCTCAGCTACATGGCAAGGTGATAGCCCTGGAGATTCTTGGAACCAGTCAGGCCATCTACCTGATTCCCGGACCGGAGATGGTGCAACTACTGAGCCGCTACGAAGGCACGCCGGACTGCCTGCTACTAGGCAGTCCTATGACTATCGCCCAGCTCCGCCGCCCGGTACCGGAAGGCAGCGGCCCCATCCCGGAGGAGATGCAGGTCTCTGGAGACCGGGAGCTGGCCCAAGAATTTTGCACCATCCTGCGGCAGATTGAGATCAACTGGGAACAACACCTGGCGCAATACACCGGTAGCATGGTGGCAGGTGAGGTCGCCAAGGCCATAAATTTTGCAGATTACTGGCGTGGTCATGTCGTCGACACCCTTAACCAGGATCTGCAAGAGTATCTACAGCAGGACCAAGCCATTCTCCCAACCCGACATGAGATCGAGGAGTTTGGCTCCAAGGTAGCTCGGTTGACTGAGAGACTGGAAAAACTCCAACAACGCATCAACAGCCTAAAACCAAAAGGGTCCGACAAATGATTCATTTTGGCGAGGCAATGCGCATCCTCCACATCAACCGGGTGCTGCTGCGTCACGGCCTGGATGAGGTAATCCTCAAGGCCCACCTGTTTCGTCCTATCCGTTTCATCCTCTACCTGTCCCCCTGGTATTGGCTGCGCCGCAACAGCTTGCCATCTTATCCGGTGCGCATGCGCATGGCCCTGGAAGATCTGGGACCAATATTTATCAAGTTTGGCCAGATCCTCTCCACCCGACGCGATCTACTCCCGCTGGAGTTCGCCGATGAGTTTGCCAAGCTACAGGATGCGGTACCGCCCTTTCCAGGCACCCAGGCCCGCGCCCAGATAGAACACGCCTTCGGCTGTCCCATTGAGGATCTGCTGGATGATTTTGACGAAACGCCGATTGCCTCCGCCTCTGTAGCCCAGGTCCATGGTGCTCGTCTGAAGGACGGGAAAGAGATAGTGGTAAAGGTGTTACGCCCGGACATCGAGCAGGTGATCCGGCGCGATGTGGGCCTGCTACAGATAATAGCCCGGCTGGCCAACCGCTACTGGGGAGAGGCGCGTCGACTCCACCCCCTTGAGGTGGTTGAGGACTACAAAAGAACCATCCTGGATGAGTTGGATCTGCAACGGGAAGCGGCCAATGCCTCACAACTGCGCCGTAACTGGGAGGGTAGCGATCTGCTGTTTGTTCCGGAAATCTATTGGGATCTTACCAGCAAAGGCGTACTGGTTATGGAGCGGATCCACGGCACCCCCATAAGCAATCTCGACGCCATCAAGCGCCAGGGAATAAGTATGCGCATGCTGGGGGAGCGCGGGGTTGAGGTCTTTTTTACCCAGGTATTCCGGGATAATTTCTTTCATGCCGACATGCACCCAGGCAACATCTTTGTTGAGCCAAACGGTCGCTATATTGCGGTGGATTTCGGTATCGTCGGCTCTCTCACCACCGATGACCAGCGCTATCTGGCGGAAAACCTGTTGGCGTTCTTCAATCGCGACTACCGGCGTGTGGCCGAACTGCACGTGGAATCTGAGTGGGTACCGCAGGGCACCCGGGTGGATGAATTCGAGACCGCAATTCGTTCCGTATGTGAACCCATCTTCAACAAACCTCTGAGCGAGATCTCCTTCGGACACTTTCTGCTTAAACTGTTCCAGACCGCACGCCGCTTCGATATGGAGGTACAGCCGCAACTGGTGCTGTTGCAAAAGACCCTGCTGTATATCGAGGGTTTGGGACGTCAGCTCTATCCTGAGCTGGACCTGTGGGCCACGGCCAAACCCTATCTGGAAGATTGGATGGAGCAACAGGTTGGACCCAAGGCCTTTGTCCGCAAACTGAAAAAGAACCTGCCAAAGATGACTGAATATGCCGCAGACATGCCAATACTGCTGCATAAGGTACTGCACGATGCCGCTGAAGGGCGGCTGGAACTGGTGTTGAAATCTG
>SWBX01004415.1_pt2 | contig 20175 bp, 21 predicted proteins | sample 4693051 | NCBI WGS metagenome assembly SWBX01 (sample SAMN10267272, study PRJNA491770) | bioreactor metagenome | isolation source: DHS bioreactor inoculated with marine | place: Japan: Omine Ridge, Nankai Trough | reverse complement strand
CAGCCACTTCATCAGGTGGAAGCTCGTACGTGGGGATGTCCCCGGGCTTAGCCTGTGCAATCTGCCAGTTCTGACAGAATTTGCAATCGATATTGCATCCCACGGTAGCAATGGAAAACGCCGTGGTACCGGGCAGGACATGGTAAAGCGGTTTCTTTTCGATGGGATCCACATGGACCGCTCCGGGATTGCCGTACCCCTGGGTAAACAGTTTGCCTTTCCGGTTGATTCGAATTTTACAGTGTCCGGTTTTCCCCGGTTCGATCAGACATCTGCGGAAACAAAGGCCGCACTGAATGATTTTTCCGTCATAGGGAGCCCAGAACCGTGCAGGCGTCTCTGTGAGTGGACCCGCAAACACATCTCCCGGATTGGAAGCCAGGGCGCAAGCCAGACAGGCTGCTCCACCGATAAATCGTCTACGGTCAAGACCAGTTTCAGATTTCCGAATCATGAGAAATCTCCTTTCGGGCCGGGGACCCAGGCCGGAAGCACAGTCACAGCCGGTCCGGCATATTCTGTAAACAATGATCGAATGTAATCATGGGATTTCTCAACGGCCACAGCAACGGGATCACCGTGAGCCAGCCGGCCGGCCAGAAATGCCGCCATATGACATCCTGTTCCCCGAATATTCCCGGGGAGCCGTGTGCCTTTGAACGCGCACTTTCCATCCAGTGAGAACAGGGTATCCACGGGATCACCCCTGCAATGACCACCCTTTGCCAACACATAATCGGTACCGGTGGAGAGCAGCAATGCCGCAGCATCGGCCAGACCGGTATCGGTAGCCACGGAGATCCCGGATAACCATTCCAGTTCATCCCGGTTGGGTGTCACCACGGTTGTTTCCGGTAATAGCAGATCCCCTATTACGGATTTTAAATCTTTCCCGGCCAGATCACCCCCGGCACTGGCGCGACCCACCGGATCCAGCACCACAGGAATGTCCGGATGCGTCCTAAGGAATCCGGCAATGGTCCTTCCGATTGCTGCCGAGCCCAGCATGCCGATTTTTATTCCTGAAATCTTGTATTCTTCCGCCAGATATCGGCATTGTTCGGCGATTATATCCGGGGAAATACATTGAATTTGTGTGACCCCCCGGGAACCCTGGGCGGTCACCGCCGTTATCACCGGCGCGATTCGGGAAGAAGCGGCAGAAAGTCCGCGGATGTCGGAGAAAAGACCCGCGCCACCGGTCTGATCCAGTCCGGCGATAACCAGAACAAGGGGCGGGGCAGCTCGCATATCACATCACCTCATCAAGCCCCTTGATGGCACAGAACTTTCCGCACATGGAGCACACATCCTCGTCCTCCGGCGGCGCCGACTGCCGCATCTTCGATGCCGTCTCAGGATCAATGGCACATGCAATCTGCGCATCCCAATCCAGTTCCCGGCGGGCAACAGCCATTTTCCGGTCCTGCTCCCATGCACGACGATCGCCCCGGGCAATATCCGCGGCATGTGCCGCAATTTTCGAGGCAATAACTCCAACCTTCACATCCTCCAGGTTGGGCAGCCTTAAATGTTCCGCCGGTGTGACATAACAGAGGAAATCCGCGCCATAATACGCAGCCAGGGTGCCGCCGATAGCCGAAGTGATATGATCATACCCCGGGGCAATATCCGTGACCAGAGGTCCCAACACATAAAAAGGCGCATTATTACAGAGGTTTTTCTGAATCTTCATATTGGTCTCTATCTGATCCAGCGGCACATGACCGGGTCCTTCGATCATCACCTGTACACCGGCGTCCCACGCCCGCTGAGTCAATTCACCCAATGTGATCAACTCCTGGATCTGAGCACGATCCGTAGCATCAGCCAGACAGCCGGGACGAAGACCATCCCCGAGACTGAGGGTCATATCGTATTCCCGGGCAATCTCAAGGAGCCGGTCGTAATGCTCAAACAACGGGTTTTCCTTCTGATTTTTCACCATCCACTGAGCCAGCAGCGAACCGCCACGGCTGACAATCCGGGTGATGCGTCCCTGACCGTTCAAACGGGCCAGAGCGGAACGGGTCACACCGCAGTGCACGGTGATGAAATCCACGCCATCATCACCATGACGGCGAATCACATCCAGAAGTCCGTCCACTGTCATGTCAATGGCAGTTTTTCCCGCTTTGATAAGATCAGCCACCGCCTCATAAATGGGTACCGTACCCAGGGGTACGTCACAGGCGTTCCGGATATGCCGGCGCATACCGGGAATATCCCCGCCGATGGACAGATCCATCACCGCGTCAGCTCCGGCATCCACGGCTGTGGCGACTTTCATTTTTTCCATTTCGGGATCATCCAGATCCGGTGAAGTACCAATATTGGCGTTGATTTTGACGGTAAACCCACGGCCCACAATCCGCGGAGATGCCAGGGTCCGGCGATTATTCACCGGCAGGCATGCCGTGCCGTCAGCCAGGGTCTCCAGGATATATTCCACCGATCGGTGCTCCTGAAGTGCAGTCAATTCCATTTCCCGGGTTATAATGCCTCTCAGCGCGGCTTCACGCTGTGTTTTATACTCTCGGCCGTCTGTGTTTTTTTTCTCGCTCATACTCACTTGCTGTCCTTTCCGATCCCTCGATCCAATACAAATCCTGAATGATCCTACGATGAAGGGATGCACGTGTCAACGCTCACAACATCCAGTAAATCCATAATACCGTCCAACTCAGACAGCATCACACAGCCTGCCTCATCAAAACCTGCAAGACCACAGCGAGAACCCTCACTAAATATTTTACAAGATATCTCGGGTTTCAACCAGATATTTTGAACGGATCGTGGTGTTCCGGCGTATATGATGATAGGGATTTCAACAATCAGGGAGGACCCGGCACACGATGAATGACCCTTTTGATTCCAATAGATTCGGAGAACAATCCTCAACATTCCAGTTTCATTCCCCGGCCGCCCGACCCGTACAACCGCAACAGCGGAAGGAGCGGAAATGGATTCCCTGGCTGCTGTTCGGTCTGACCGTCCTGACCACACTCTGGGCGGGTGCAGCCCAACAGGGTGTGAACATTTTCGCCCATCCCCTGAATTTCAGGTACGGCATAGCCTTTTCTTTTACCCTGCTGTTAATTCTGGGTGTCCATGAAGCCGGACATTATTACCTGTGTAAAGTGCACGGAATACCGGCCACACCGCCATATTTCATTCCCATGCCAAATCTTCTGGGCACCATGGGCGCATTCATCAAAATCAAAGGGGTTATTTCAAGCCGGCGCGCCCTGCTGGATATCGGCATGGCAGGTCCTCTGGCGGGATTTGTTCTGGCACTTCCGGCCACGATCATCGGATATACCCTCAGTAAACCGGTCCCCATATTTCATTCAGAAGGGTTAACTCTGGGCAATTCAGGTCTGACCCTTTTACTGGAAAAAATCATCTTCCCGGGGCTCCCGGATGGATTCACCATCATCCTGCATCCCGTCGGATTTGCCGGGTACATCGGTTTGTTGGTCACAGCCATCAACCTGCTTCCGGTGGGCCAGCTTGACGGGGGTCATATTGCATCTGCACTGTTTGGACGAAGGCAGTGGGATATCGGTAAACTGTTCCTGTTTTTCCTGGTGCCTATGGGTTTTCTATGGACGGGATGGTGGTTCTGGCTGACGCTTCTTCTGGTGTTCGGTTACAAACATCCGGTCCTGCAGCACGATGCCCGATCTCTGGGATCCATCCGTCGGAAACTGGCGTGGACGGCCATTATCATATTCTTTCTGACGTTTGTTCCGATACCGTTTCAGTTCAATATGCCTTGATCTGAATCCTTATCAACACGTCTTTTCAATAGATCCGCAGGAACCTGACCTTCCGACCCGATCTCCCGGGCAACCTCGTCAAAAAGCGAAAGAAGACGCGGGAAAAGTTCATCTTCCTTAACTCGGGCCACGGCTTCGCCTTTTCTAAACAAGATGGCCTCGCCTTCTCCGCCGGCAATACCGATGTCAGCATCCCGGGCTTCTCCGGGACCATTCACAATACAGCCCATCACGGCAACCGTCAGCGGCGCGGTCCGATCTTTCAGCGCATCTTCCACGCGATTGGCCAGGCCAATGATATCAATCCGTGTACGACTGCAGGTGGGACAGGCCAGGATGGTGGGACCCCGTTTCTGTATTCCCAGTGATTCAAGAATCCGGTATGCCACTCGAATTTCTTCCACGGGATCAGCCGCCAGGGACACTCTGAGTGTATCACCGATCCCTTCCGCCAGCATGAGCCCCAGACCCACGGCTGATCTGACAGCACCGGTAAGAAGTGTTCCCGCTTCGGTGATCCCGATGTGAAGCGGCAGATCTGATGCGTCTGAAACGATGCGATACGCCCTCACAGTCATGGGCACATCCGAACCTTTCAGGGACAAAATCACATCATCAAAACCGGCATCCAGAAGCCATTGAGCATTGTTAATGGCGCTTTCCGCCAGAGCTTCCGCACAGGGCTCTCCATACTTCTTTAAAATGTGCTTTTCCAGGGAACCGGAATTGACACCGACACGAATGGGAACGCCTCTCTCCCGAGCCCGATCCAGGATCTTTTTCACGCGGTCATGGGAGCCGATATTTCCGGGGTTAATCCGAAGCTTATGCACCCCGGCATCCAGTGATAACAGGGCCAACCGGTAATCAAAATGAATATCCGCCACTATCGGAACCGGTGATTCAGACACGATTGTCTTCAGGCTTTCTGCGCCGGCCAGGTCCGGAACGCTGACACGCATCAGAACGGCGCCGGCAGCAGCAGCCCGGCGAATTTGTTCCAGGGTAGCGGTAGTATCCCGGGTATCGGTATTGGTCATGGATTGAACAGCCACCGGGTGAATCCCACCTATCCGTACACCACCCACATCAATCACACGGGAATGTCTGCGCGGTGTCAGCCAGGTGTTCCGGCTCACCCCTGAATCGCCTCCCGGGCACGCTGTTTTGCCCAGATATCCGCAGCCAGCACGGCTTCGATACCATCCACCGGCCGGGTTTCATGGGCATCCATAACGGATCGGATGAGTCCGGGAATGGCGGTGAAACTAATTTCTCCCCGGCAGAAAGCGTTCACGGCAACTTCATTAGCCGCGTTCAGGACAGCCGGGAGTGTACCGTTCTCCGCCAGAGCATCATACGCCAGTTTCAAACAGGGGAACCGCTGGAGATCCGGTTCAGCAAAGGTCAATTGACCTATCTGCGACAGGTTCAGCCGGGAAACCTCCAGTCGGTCATGCCGGCCACCGTTCAGCGCATAAAGGATAGGTATCCGCATATCAGGAACGCTCATCTGTGCCATCACAGACCCATCACGGGTTTCCACCATGGAATGAATGATACTTTCGGGATGAAGCACCACATCGATCTGATCCGGTTCCAGATCGAACAGCCACCGTGCTTCGATGACTTCCAGCCCTTTGTTCATCAGCGTAGCGGAATCAATAGTGATTTTATCACCCATAGCCCATGTGGGATGATCCAGGGCATCCCGGACAGTGATTTTTTCAAGGTCCAGATCGACACGTCCGGAGAAAGGACCGCCGGAACAGGTCAGTATGATCCGGTTCACCGCACCCGGTTCCAAACCTCGCAGACACCGGCTTATAGCGGAATGTTCCGAATCAACGGGAAAGATCCGGGATCCGGTTTCCCGGGCTGTTGCCATGACAAGATCCCCGCCTGCCACCAGGGTTTCCTTATTGGCCAGGGCGAGATCCATACCCGCTGCTATTGCCGCAAAAGTGGGTTCCAGACCGGCTGTCCCGGAGAGGGCTGAGACCACAACATCCGCCTTTACCAGTTTGCCGGCTGCCAGATCACAGTGGTGGTGGATTCCGGAAAGAATCCGTGTGGTGGAAACAGATAGCTTTGATTGAATCCTGGAAGCATATTCAGCATCACGAATCACCAGTATTTCCGGTTGGAAATCAGCGATGATTTCGGCAAGTTTATCCACCTGTGATCCAATGGCGCTGATACCGGTTACATTAAACCGTTGGGGATATTGTTTGATAACATCCAGGGTCTGTTGCCCGATGGATCCGGTGCATCCGAGAATGACAAGTCGCAGCATTTTCAGGTTTCCCACGGGGGATCAGACTCCCAGAAAAAAGGTGACATAGAGGTACATAAACGGTGACGTCAACAGGATGTTATCCAACCGGTCAAGAAAACCGCCATGTCCCGGGATAAGTGTTCCTGAATCCTTGACCTGTGCACCCCGTTTAAACACGGATTCCGTCAGATCTCCGGTGTGAGTAAGAATCACCAGGGCGGGTCCCATGATGAGGACATGCCACCAGGGAAACGGAAACTGAAATATCAGGTATGCGATACCACCCACAGCGGTACCGGAAACAATGGCGCCGACAAAACCGGCAATCGTTTTGTTGGGACTGATCACAGGCGACAGTTTCCGTTTTCCAATTGCTTTGCCCACGTGGAGCGCACCGGCATCCCCTGCCCAGGCAAAACAGAGCAGGAAAATCACCATGTGACTTCCGTTTAGTTTGCCTGAGAATTCCCGGATCAGCATCAGAGATCCACCACCCCAGCACACCATAAGAATCACAAACAGCATGGCCGACATCGCGCCTGCCGCTTCCTGCAGATCCTGTCCGGGACGCAATAATCGGTATAGGCAGATTCCCGTCATACACAGGAAAAAACCGAACAACAGAAACCGGCCTTCATCTGATACCCCGTATGTGGCAAGAGATCCCAGTAAAATTCCTCCCAGAATTAAAGATAACATTCCGGGCACATGGAGATTCATACGATTGAGAATCACCACCCATTCATACAAAGCCAGCAGCAGCGCCGTACTGAGAGCCAGATGAAATGCCCAGGACGGCGCCATCAACAGTAAAGCCAGCAGTAAAGGCAGTGCGATTGCTGCGGTCATGTATCGGGTAACAATATTTTTCACAAAGAAGATTTCCCGTCGGGGACGCCTCCATATCGGCGCTCCCTGGATTGATACTCATAGATGGCTTCCGACAGATCCCCACCGGAAAAATCCGGCCACAAAACCGGTGTAAAATAAAATTCCGAGTATGAACATTGCCACAATAAAAAATTGGAGAGTCGGCATTCACCACTGGTTCGAATCATCAGATCCGGATCCGGAAGACCAGCCGTATATAAATGTGATGATATCGCATCCTCATCAATATCTTCACTTCTCAATTCACCGGTTTTTACTTTTTCAGCAAGGGAACGGCATGCATTAATCAACTCACCCCGACCGGAATATCCCAGTGCCAGGTTCAGGATCAAACGATCGTTCCCGGCTGTTTTTTCCATGGTTTCATTGAGTTGTTTCTTGAGTTTATCCGGAAATTTTGAAAGATCACCACTCATCGTCAACCGGGTGCCGTTCCGAGTCAGTTTATCCAGTTTACTGATAAGGTTTTTATAAAGGAGATCCATCAGAGTGCTGACTTCTTCCTGTGGGCGGGACCAGTTTTCCGTCGAGAACGTGTAGAGGGTCAGAACTTTGATCCCAAGCCGGGTGGCCTCCTCAACAATCTTATCCACTGTCTTGACACCGGCCCGGTGCCCGGCAACACGAGGTAATTTCCGTTTTTTAGCCCAGCGGCCATTACCATCCATGATAATTGCAATATGGACAGGCATCCGATCAGGGTCCAGAATATGATTTTCTGTATTTCGTTTAAGAAACGAACTCATCGTCTTCGCACTTTAGATATCGAGGACGTCTTTTTCTTTTTCAGCCCCCAGCGCGTCGATTTTTTTGATGAATTCATCCGTCACTTCCTGGATCCGGTCATAACCACGATGGGCATCATCCTCGGAAATCTCTTTTTCTTTGAGAAAATCCTTAATGGAATCATTTGAATCACGGCGGATATTCCGAATGGCCACACGGCCTTCCTCAGTCATCTTCTTAACCACTTTAACCAGCTGTATCCGCCGTTCCTCGGTCAGAGCCGGTATGCTGATCCGTATGATCTTTCCATCAGAATTCGGCACCAGTCCCAGATCGGATTTCTGAATTGCCTTCTCAATATCACCAATAATGGAGTTGTCCCAGGGCTGAATAACAAGAAGACTGGCCTCGGGAACAGCGATCTTGGCCACCTGTTTAAGTGGTGAGATTGTGCCGTAATAATCCACTTTGATACTGTCCAGCAGCGCAGTGGATGCCCGCCCCGTGCGAACAGTGGCAAACTGACGCGTAGAATGCTCAATACTGTCATCCATCCGTAATTTTGTTTCATCATAAATTTCATTTATCATGATATCTCATCTCCCCTGTCAGAAATCAATGTACCGACATCCTCGCCCTTAATTCCTTTAAGCAAAGTTCCCGGCCGGTTCAGGTTCAGGACCAGAACCGGAAGCTTATGCTCCCGGCACAACGCCACTGACGCCGCATCCATAACTCTTAAATCATGCTCAAGAACCGTATCATAATTCAGTGAACGATAAAACCGTGCATTGGGGTTCTGAACGGGATCAGAATCATAGACGCCATCGACCTTGGTGGCTTTGATAAAAATATCCGCTTGAATCTGAAGAGCTCGCAGGGCGGCTCCCGTATCAGTTGAAAAGAATGGCTGTCCGGTTCCCGCCGTTAGAATCACGATATTCCCGCTGGCAAGCAGGGCTCTCACTGTCTCAGCATTAAATGGTTCCATGGCACCGACAATAGGAAGAGCGGATACTACCTCCGCCTTATACCCGGTCGCCCTGATAACCTCACGCAAAGCGATCCCGTTGATCATGGTGGCCAGCATACCCATGGTATCCGCCGCCGTTCGATCGAACTGAAGATCTGCCGCCACTTTACCCCGAAAAATATTACCGCCCCCACAGACAATGGCTATCTGACAGCCTGTGTCCACAGCGGCGGTAACTTCCGAGATAAAGAACCGGGCCGCATCGGGATCAATCCCCGACTTACCGCCGCCCAATGCTTCACCGGACAGTTTGAGCAGTAACCGTTGGAAAGGTTTCCTGTGAGGTTCTCTGCCCATAATCAAATCTCCCGATCTATTCCTCTTCTCCCAGTTGAAGTCGGACAAACCGTTTCAGCTGCATATTCTCACCCAGTTTGGCGATTACACTTTTCAGATATTCCTGAATCGTTAAATCATCCTGCTTAACATAAGCCTGGTCAACCAGACAGACCTGACTGAAATATTTTTTCATTTTACCGTCAACGATCTTCTCAACAATATTTTCCGGTTTACCCATGGCAGCAACCTGTTCCCGGTAAATCTCCCGCTCTTTCTGAAGAATATTTTCAGGAACAGCATCCCGGTCGAGGATTTGAGGATTAGCTGAAGCTATGTGCATGGCAATATTACGGACCATCTCTTTAAAATCATCGGTTTTCGCCACAAAATCCGTTTCACAGCTTACTTCAACCAGAACACCCAGTTTCCCGGAGTGATGAATATAACTTCCGACGGCGCCTTCACGAGTCGTCCGATGAGATTTTTTCGAGGCATCGGCAAGACCCTGTTTTCGAAGCAGGACTATGGCGTCGTCGATATCACCATTGGTACTTTTTAGGGCTTCCTTGCATTTCATGATACCAAGTCCGGTCTTGGATCTCAGATCCGAAATCATAGCAGCATTGATTGTCATGGTCGTCCTCCTTTATTCCTTGCCGGTTTTTTCAGGGGCGTCTGCTGCAGGCGCGTCTTTTTCAGGCGCTTTTTTTTCTGCTGCCGGCTCCGCTACTTCGGCTTCGGGCTTTGCTTTGGCTTTTACTTCTGTTTTCTCTTCAGCTTTCTCTTCTTCTTTTACCTTCGGCTGCGCTTCGGCTTTTACTTCCGGTTTTGCTTCGGCTTTCACTTCCGGTTTCGCTTCGGCTTTTACTTCCGGTTTCGCTTTTGGTTTCGCCGGGGCTTTTTTCGGAGTCTCTTTTGCGCCGGTCATCATTTCCGCTTCTGTAACCTGTACCGGTCCCCGTTTCGGTTTTTCGTCCCGGGAAATCTTGCTGAAGATTTCTTTTCCTTCATTGGCGGCATTGGCAATCTGTGATGTAATCAATCGGATGGCGCGAATCGCATCATCATTTCCCGGAATGGGGAAATCGATCACGGTGGGATCGCAGTTGGTGTCGACGATTGCAATGACCGGAATACCCAGTTTATTGGCTTCCCGGACAGCTATATGCTCTTTTTTGGTATCTATAATGAAAACGGCCCCCGGCAGATCGGTCATATACCGGATACCTTTCAGGTTTCGTTCCAGTTTCAGCCGTTTTTTCTCCAGCTTCTGAATTTCTTTTTTGCCCAGGCTCTTATAACTGCCTTCACCACGCATCTCTTCCAGCTTTTCCCACTGGTTGACGGATTTTTTAATGGTCATATAATTGGTCAGAATGCCACCCAGCCAGCGATGGTTGATGTAATACATTCCGGACCTGACAGCTTCCTCTTCGATAGCCTGCTGTGCTTGTTTTTTGGTACCCACGAACAGAACAGATGCGCCTTTCGCACACGTATCCCGGATAAAATCGTAGGCTTCCTTGAAACATTGCATCGAAATTTTCAGATCGATGATATAAATCCCATTCCGTTCGCCGAAGATATATTTTTTCATCTTCGGATCCCAGCGTTTGGTCTGGTGGCCGAAATGCACACCGGTTTCAAGCAGCTGACGCATACTCACAGTTGACATAATACGTATCCTCCAATCGGGTTAAACGACGATGCACATCCTCTTCTGTCTTAACCGATGGGATTCACATCCCACCGGCACCCTGAAACAGAATCCGTGCATCTGTGATTCATTAAAATAACGGCTGTAATACCGTCTGATTATCGTTTCGAGAACTGGAACTTGGCCCGTGCACCGCGCTGACCGTATTTTTTACGTTCAACTTTTCGGGGATCCCGGGTCATCAGACCGGCTTTTTTCAGGTCCGGTCTGAGATTGATGTCATATTCCACCAGCGCACGGGAAATCCCATGACGCAGCGCACCGGCCTGACCGGAATTCCCGCCGCCAACGATGGTCGCTATCACATCAAATTTGTCGCTCATCGATGTAATTTCAAAAGGATGTGCGATGATCATTCTCAATGTTGATCGTTTAAAATGATCCTCGATCTTTTTTCCATTAATAGTGTACTTACCGGTTCCCGGTTTAATTCTTACCCGGGCAACCGCTCTTTTTCGACGTCCTGTGCCGTAATAAATTTCCTGCAGAGCCACTCAACTCGCCTCCTGTTAGGTTAACTCACCGCTTTGATAATTTTCTCTTCATTATACTCAATTGCTATCGGTTTCTGTGCTTCATGGGGATGATCCACACCAGCATAAACCTTCAATTTTTTTAATAGTTTTCGTCCCAGCTTGCTCTTGGGCAGCATCCCTTTTACAGCATACTTCAGTACCCGGTCCGGATGATTTTCAAGAAGTCGCCGAGCGTTTGTTTCCTTGAGTCCACCGGGATATCCCGTGTGCCGGTAATATTTCTTGTCGTCTAACTTTTTGCCGGAAAAATGAATTTTCTCCGCATTGATAATGACAACATGGTCACCTAAATCTGTATTCGGCGTATAATCCGGCCGGTGTTTCCCACGCAAAATATTTGCAGCCAAACTGGATAACCGACCAACTGCTACACCCGTCGCATCCAGTAAATACCATGTCTCCAGAACATCTTCTTTTCTTACAAACTGTGTCGTTTTCATTATCCGATCTCTCCTAAACACACAAGGTTCCGCCCACAAGGGAGTACGAACGCGAGATGCTATACGGTGCTGGAGCCCATGTCAAGCGGAAAAGAGGAAAAGAGGAGTAGATTAAAAGACGAAGGGATGAGTGTACGAAAAGACGGTCGGTATTGAATGGGGGGCGAGCCTCGTGTTCGTCAGTTAGTGACACGGTCTTGCAATTGATCAGATAAATAGAAAAACGGACGATCAACCCGGAAGGTTTATACTTCACCATAGATAACCCGGCAAAAATATAAACCCGCCGGGGAAACCGTCGGACCGGCCCGAGAACGATCTTTCGCATCAATGATCCCCTGAAATTCGTCCGCCGTTGTTTTTCCTCGGCCGACCAGAAGCAGCGTCCCCACAATATTCCGGATCATATGCTGCAGAAAAGCGTTTGCCGTGAAATGAAGATAGATCCGCTCCCCCGTAACCCATCCCCCGGCAGAAAAAATGTGCCGGATGGAATGACGGGTTTCGTCCCCGGCCGCCCGAAAACTTGAAAAATCCCGCTCCCCTTCCAACAGGGCTGCGGCACAAAACATGTTTTTTGTATCCAACGGCGATGAAACATGGAGTGCATACCGGCCTAAAAACGGTGATGCATCGGAACAATTAAGGATAACATATATATAGGTGCGCGACTTTGCTGAAAATCGGGCATGAAATTCATCGGCCACATCCGCCACTGATTTCACCTGAATATCATCGGGCAGAAGCGCGTTTATTCCCTTTTTCAATCGGGCGGCATCCAGAGTGCTGGCAGTACGAAAACTCACGACCTGACCCAGAGCATGCACGCCGGTATCCGTTCGGCCGGCCATGTATTGTTTTACCGGTCCATCGGTGATCCGCTCCAGCACATTCTGTAGATCACCCTGAACCGTTCTTTGAGACGGCTGCATCTGAAAGCCATGAAACCCGCTTCCATCATACTGCACGATTAATTTCAGGTTCCGCACACTCTCACCCATGATGTCTCTTAATAATCCTCATTGTGATTCCGGGGCAGCCCCTCGGAAACTCAGTTTTGCATTTAAAAGGAAAGCGGAAACTCCCATAAGAAGAAACAACAGACCGAAGATTCCGGTACTGGGGATAGGTGGGGGGATGGGGGTTTCTGTTGGAGAAGGCGTCATGGTCGGAACAGGTGTATCTGTTGGGGAAGGTGTATGTGTTGGAGGGCTTGTCGGTGTTGGAGTCGCAGCTGATCCTTCAGCATACAGAGAGAAAGCCATGGCCGGGTTTGTGGTATCCGTCCAGATATCAACGGCGCCAAGAGGATAATCAGGAGCAACATACTGGGCATGTGAATAAAGTACAGAGGCAGAAGGCAGCCAGCCCCAGAATTCCGATAAATTACTCACCAGTTCAGCCTGGATAACAAGCCAGTATGTCTGACCGATGACCGGCGTAAACCCGCCATCAGATATTTCAGCGCAGTATTCATACGTGTGAGGGTATCCGGTGCAAGCCACGGTTTCGTTAACCTGGGAAAGGGGGAGTGTCCAGGATTTTATAACCGTTGTATCCCATGGGCTTGTCGGCGTGCCACTGCCGCTGTCTTCATAAATGAAGAAATTGAAACCTGAAGCATGAACGGTGTTGGGATCATTGTACCGACCATGCCAACTGACCCACAGGAGCGGGCTTGTCAGGCTCTCCAATATCCTGAAATCATCGGCTACCCGCATGTTTCCTAAAAAAGAAGAATCGTTCTGGGAAACTTCCTCTGTATCTGCACAGGCCACATGTTGATCAAAAACACTATCCCCCAGCGGAAGATAGCAATCAGCCCCGAAACAGCGGATGGTTGACATAAGCATAAATGCTGCAAAAAGGAATAAAAGATACTTTGATCTCATGCGTTTCCCCCGATTATTCAATATTTTTAATCACTTCATCCAATTAAAACCGTAGCACATGCTATCTTTTTAATGCAAAACAGCAGCCTGAATTTGAGATAAACCAAGTATCTCTGATCAGCATCAGTCCTGAATGACCTTTTCAGATTGGCTTAAGCTAACGATAAGCACAGAGAGAGCCAGAGCGATTCCTCTTGATTAATTTTATCTGATAGGGTATTTTTCCAGCTTCGTGACTGAATCTTTTGAGGGAGAAATTAATGAAACGATCGAAATCCAAACAAAAACGCGCCCGGCACCAGAGAAAACAGGAACACAAACGCAGAGTTAAACGGCAGAAAACCGCTGCGAAAGCCGCTGCCTGACCGGAATCTCCCGGATCATGCAACGGTCACAGTGATCGATACACCGTCAACATCTCATTGGCGGTCCGGGACCAGGTAAACTGCCTCGCCTGAACCTGCCCCTGTTCCACTCGCTGCCCTCGGGTATCAGCGTTCATAAGCATCATTTTTATTTTTTCAGCCATATCCTCTAAATCCAGAGGATTGCAGTAGACCGCTGCGGTACCACCCACCTCAGGCAGGGATGCTGTGTTTGCGCTGAGCACCGGTGTTCCACACGCCATGGCTTCCAGAACCGGAAGACCAAACCCCTCATACACCGATGGCACAACCGCAAGGGACGCGCCGCGAATAATGGTCACGAGATGATGTTGAGGTAGATAACCCGTAAAAATGACCCGTTCCTTCAATCCTGACTCCTCAAGGAATCGGTATACACCCTCGCATTTCCAACCCATTTCACCAGCCACCACAAGGGTTGCTCCCCCATTTAAATCCTTAATATAGTGATGAAAGGCTTTCAGCAGACCCTCGAGATTTTTCCGGGGTTCAAACTTTGCCGTGGTGACAATATACTGTTCGGGAATACCGTACCGGGTAAGAATCTCGGGATTGACCGGACCCGACTCAAATTCAGGCGCCGCCGCCAGATGCACGGTATGAATGCGATCCCCGTCCAACTGAAAATAATCCCGGATCTCTTCCCGGACAAAATCAGAAATCGTAACAATCATATCTGCCCGGCGGATAGCCAGCCGCGTCATGGTCCGCCAGTACACATTGTATTTCCACGTATTCGTTTCAGGATACCGGAATGGCGCCAGATCCAGAACTGTCACTACCTGTTTGCAGGAACAGCGCCGATACGGTAGTTGATAACCGGGATCATGGAACAGATCCACACCCTCTTTTTTCAGATATGAGGGCAGTTGGATATGCTTCCAGAAATCACCCCTGATATGATTCTCCACAGGCCAATCCACAACAACCCGCTTCTCATTCTCCCGGGGCGCCGGCAGATATTCCAGGGATTCCGGAAGAAGATAAATCAAAAACTCATCATCAATTCCGGCTGCCGTGACTGACCGGATCAAGTTCAGTGAATACACTCCCAGTCCGGACATATTGTGGCGGATTCGCCGTCCGTCAATGGCAATTTTCATAGCGCCGTCTCCCGGGGCAGGCTCCCAGCCATTTTTTCCATGAGATCCAGCCAGGCAGCAACGGTGGTTTTCAGATCATATTTGCAGGCTGTTTTCCGACCGTTTTCACCCATTTCACGTCGTAATTCGGGATCAGTTCCCAGCCGGATAAGCGCATCTGCCATGGCATTTGAATCACCGGTGGGAATCAGAAAGCCCGACACACCGTCTTCCACGAGATTCCCATGACCCGCCACATCTGAAACCACAACCGGCAGACCGCATGCCATGGCCTCCAGAACCGCCAGACCGAATGACTCTTCCCGGGATGCTGACACAAAGATATCGGATCCATGGAGCAAATCCGGCAGATTATCCACAAACCCCGGCATGGTCACAGCCTGATTCATTCCCCATCGGGCAATAAGATCCTTCAATCGACTGGTGAAGTTCAAATCCTCATCCGGTGTCCGAATTTCTTCCCCGGCAATGATAAACCGGAACCGGTCATGATCCTTCACCACCCGTCGTGCCGCTTCCAGCACACTCTCCTGGCCCTTTCCCGGATGAATCCGCCCGGCTGCCGTTACCAGCACGGCTTCGTCGGGTATCTCGAATTTTGAGCGAATCGTATCGCGTGATCCAGCCCTGTGAAAACAATCCAGATCTACGCCATTGGCAATTACCGTGACTTTTTCAGGCCTCACACCCAGCGATTTGAGTTCCACCGCCATCTCAGACGATACCGTCACAAACCGGTCTGCAAAATTGAGTATTTTTGAGCCGATCCATTGGAACAGCAGCCGTTTGGATCTTTTTTGCGGAGCCACAGAAGCATGTACCCCGCATATGATGGGAACCGGGCAGGCGGCCCGAACCGTGCGAAGGAGACAAAGACACCATACGGAGTTCACCAGGATGATATCCGGAGTATGCTTCGCAAGAATCTCCCGGAACCGGTTTCGCACATTCCGCCAGTAATCCGGATTGAGCCACCGGCCTTTCTCTGCCAGTTCCGGAAAGAGTAGGATCTGGATACCTCGACGTTCCAATGCGGAACGGAATCCACCGTCACCCGGAATGGCCACGGCAAACTGCCGGCTGCTGCGCCTGGAATCGGCTCCGGCGCCGTCAATAATCTGTAACAACACCCGCTCAGCGCCACCCAATCCGGGAAACTCATCCAGAACAAGAATTTTTAATACGTGATCAGACACCGGTTGATTCTCCGGTCACGGTCCCAGAACACCCAGGATCCGGTTCAGGAAAATGTGATCAGTTTCAAAGAGACCTTCGGCATAACCCTGCCCTTTGAGGATGCCATGGGTTCGAAGCCGGTTCAGTCCTTCAAGAACGGTATGATCGTAATCGCTGACGGCGTTCTGTGTGTGAAAACATGCAACGGCTTCCCGTTTTATCGCCATGGTGCCGGTCACATCGGAAAGGAGATTCGGGATCAGCGGCAGGATACATTCGTAACACCGGATAATCGGCGGTGACGGAAGCAGTTCCATGGCTGCCACAGCGATCTCCAGGGCGGCAAGATGATCAAAATGATAATCCACAGGAAAGGGAGCATACACCACATCAGGTGATTCTTTGGCAATCAACTCCGCCAGACGGGTGATTGCCGGTGCATCGGCTTTGAGTTTACCATCCGGTAATGACCAGAATTGAATCTCTGAAATGCCGATGATTTCTGCTGCCGCCCGGGTTTCCTGAACCCGTTTACCCGGCAGTCCCGGTGCTTCCCGGCCATCAGAGGTGCCTCGAATCCCATCGGTGAGCACAACGGAGACGACGCGCTCACCGGCTTCAATATGCCCCCTGAGTGTACCGCCGACAGCGAGGATATCATCATCGGGATGGGGGGAAATACTGATGGCCCGACGGGATTCCGGCGCCGTGACCAGATCCGGCCGGAACACCGGTGTGTTCGGTTTTCTAAGAGCGCCATGCACCATCCGGAGCACCCGGCTGACAGCCAGATACCGCATCTCCTGAAATGTCTTTTTTATTAATGATTTCATGATTTAGATAAATGCACCTCAAACACAATCAGAGTCCCCCGACGAAATGATCCAGCGTCGGGGATCCCACAGCAGCCGATTAAATTCCGGTGACCGGAACGATCGGATGGTATGAAAGATCCGGGAATCCCGGGAGATAAATCCTGCACCCGTCAGCAGTGACGCCCGGGAACTCCCTTTCAGCGCCCAGGCCCGTAGTACCGCACAGCCGTGTTCTCGTGCCGCATCAGCAGCATCATTCACCAGAGCACAAGCCGTATTCCCGTCCCCGGGTCTGCACCAGAGTTCCGCCAGATGAGCATCTGCTCCGGGATTCAATCCCATGACGGCAAATCCATATATGGTTTTACCGTCTCCAGCAGAAAAAACCCGGTAATCCATCTCAGGACATGCCGAATACCGCCAGGCAAGATATTCCGGATCTCTGACAAACCAGATATCGTCATGTTTCACATGATCGGTCCAGAGAGATTCCGGGATCTCACCGGTGGTTTCCGATTGATCCGTCAGCCGGGATGACCGGTATCGCAGTTTGTGATAGAGGGACCAGCCGGTTGCGGTTGCAGAGGTGATCGCACCGGGAACGCCGGGCCATTTTCGAGCCATTACCGGGCGGGGATCCAGAACCCGTGTAAACAACGGAACGTCTTCAATGGCCCGCCATTTAAGGATGCGACGGCCCGCAGGAAGAGAAGTCTGGTTTGGGAATCCGAAGGTAAAATCATATCCCTGCCTTTGCGCCTCCTGATATATGGCCAGACCCAGTTTTTTGAACAGTCCGCCCCGAGTATGATCCGGATGGATCATCAGATCCACTTCCTGAAGGGATTTCAGACGATCTCCCCGGACCATGGCATAGCGGGGTATCAAACCGTATAATCCGACAACATCGGTATCGGTTAGAGCCAGATAGACAAGGCTTTCCCCATGGGGATTTTCATGGTATTTCCACTGCCATGCAACTTGAGACCGGTCATACCCGAATACGCGCCGGAACAAGGCGCCCATTGCCGGCAGATCAGACTTTTCCGCTGGACGAATCCTGATTTCAGGTGCAGTTTTCGAAAGGTCTTCATTCATGGCCCGTATGGTAACACCTGATCCTGAAAATCTCAATTTGGAATAGCCGGTCATATATACCAGGTTCAGAGGATCAGAAGTCAGGATGAATTCCGGCCCTGAATGGGGGACCCTGAACCTCGAACCTTATTTTTTAGGGGGTTACACAGGACTTGATAAACAGCTTTCTTATCAATACAGTACAGCCCTGCTGATGCAGGCGGATTAAATATCTAATTAAGTATAATTTGGAACTCTAAACTTCTGAACGAAAGTGATAATTATGAAACAATTGACTTTATTGGGAAATGAAGCCGTTGGATTGGGTGCTCTCCATGCCGGTTTGAGCGGTGCTTTCGGGTATCCCGGAACCCCCTCCACGGAAATCTTTGAATTTATTGAGACCAAAGCGAAAAAGTTTGATGTTAGTGCGGTCTGGTCATGTAATGAGAAAGTTGCCTATGAGGAAGCGCTGGGCATGTCTTATGCCGGTAAGCGGGTAATTATCACCATGAAGCACGTGGGCTTGAACGTGGCGGCTGATCCCTTTATGAACTCATCCATGACCGGCGTGAAAGGCGGCCTGATTCTGGCTGTTGCCGATGATCCCGGGATGCATTCATCACAGAATGAACAGGACAGCCGATATTTTGCTGAATTCGCACGGATACCCTGTTTTGAACCCTCCAATCAACAGGAAGCATACGATCTGATGCCCTATGCATTTGAGCTTTCCGAAAAGATGGATGTTCCCGTCATGATTCGGATGCTCACACGCCTCTCCCACAGTCGGGCCAATATTGTTCCTTCCGATAATTTCCGGGAACAGAATCCGTTGGATCCTGCCGATGATGTGAAAAAATGGGTGCTTCTTCCGCCCAATGCGCGAATCCGGAATATCTTACTCAATGAAAAACAGTCGGAACTGACTGTCATGGCGGAGAACTCACAATTCAATGAACTGAAACTAACATCAGGTGCAAAATTGGGTATCATCGCCACGGGAATCGCGGCTAACTATGTGAAAGAAAACCTGATTGATTACAAGGAACCCGTGAATTATCTGAAAATCGTTCAATATCCCATGCCGGACAAACTGATTCGTCAGATCGTTGAAGCCAGTGATGAAATCCTGGTTGTGGAAGATGGCTACCCGCTTGTTGAGTCACGGATGCAGGGAATGTACGGCATCCCCGGTAAAACAGTGAAAGGCCGTCTCAGTGGTGATCTTCCCCGAACGGGTGAGATGAATGCGGATCACGTGCGGAAAGCGCTGAATATCCCGGATCTGCCGGGGCTGGAATATACGGCCGGTGAGATACCCGGACGCCCACCGCTCCTGTGCAAAGGATGCCCCCACGCTGACACATTCAAAGCCATGGCTGAAGCAGCCAAATCGTTCCCGGGCACCCGGATGTTCACGGATATCGGCTGTTACACTCTGGGAGTGCTGCCACCTTATAATTGTGGTGACGCCTGCGTTGATATGGGCGCATCCGTTTCCATGGCCTCCGGCGCGGCCATGGCAGGGGTTAATCCCGCCATAGCAATTATCGGTGATTCGACGTTCATTCACTCCGGCATGACACCGCTCATCGGTGCAGCCAAACAGAACCTCGACACAAATATTTTCATCATGGATAATGCCCTGGTTGCCATGACAGGTCTCCAGGAAACAATGAAAACCGGTCAGGCTCTGGTGGACCTGGTTGTGGAACTGGGAGTACCCAGGGAACATGTTGTTCTGCTGAATCCCCTCCCCAAACATCACCAGACAAATGTTGATCTGATCAAAAAGGAACTCGGTTATAACGGTATTTCCGTGATCATTCCCCAGCGCGTGTGTATTCACGGCATCAATAAGAAAGGTTAACAATGAAAAAGGATATTATTTTATCAGGTGTCGGCGGTCAGGGTATTCTTTCCATTTCATATTTAATCTGCAGTGCCGCCCTGGAGCACGGCTGGAATTTCAAACAGGCGGAAGTGCACGGCATGTCCCAACGCGGCGGTGCCGTACAATCCC